>Ga0325414_1000403_pt1 | contig 34361 bp, 17 predicted proteins | sample PopdelMetagenome_8_FD_206183 | JGI IMG/M metagenome (GOLD analysis project Ga0325414, IMG submission 206183) | Populus deltoides microbial communities from Bellville, Georgia, United States - Leaf-PdKOR-R3 | ecosystem: Host-associated > Plants > Phyllosphere > Phylloplane/Leaf | place: USA... | reverse complement strand
AATCCGTAATGTGCAGAAAGAACACCACATCTTAGTGCGTGCTTTTGATGGATGAAGATGAAATAGGTCACCTGTCGTGGATGTGGAGACCATGTGTTGTTTTCTCAGTGATGTAAAATGTGCAACTCTTTATCACTATTTTTGTGGGGGGGAAAGCTGAAAATATTGTAGTTTTCTAAATGGCACACTAGAGAACCTTTCTGGCATGAATGGACAAAAATCTTGGGAGACTATCAAAGATATAATATATATATATATATATATATATATATATATATGATTGTACGCTTTATAATCACAATATGGCTGTGTGGGTCAAATGGTTCCTATGGCATCATTACCCTGACATGAAATGGATAACAAAGAAACTCAACTTGAGATTTCGATAAATATTCTATCTAATGAAGTCCCGTAAAATTCAAATAGATTAAAAATAAGATTTATATGTTAAATAATTAGTTAATTTTTAGTTTTAATATATTTTTTAGTAAAAATAACTAATAATTTATACCTGGTGTTTGGTAATTAAAGTGACTAATGACTGATACCTATAAAAAATCTTATTTTATAGATTTGAAGTCTCTCATATATATATTTTTTTAGAAAAAAAAATACAATAATATTCTAAAAGATAGACTCTGAAAATATATATGCTAAAAAATATTGAGAATGAAGAAATTATGAACCTGAAACTTGAAGGATTCATGAGGTATTTACAGCCCATAAATTTGATCTTTTTGTGGGGAGGAGGAGCTAAATTATAATTTTACTCTTATGATATTTTAAGTTGTATTCTACTTAAAATAATACATATTAGATCAATATAAAATACTAAAAGACTTGCATAGGGGTCTTGAAAAAATACTAAGAGATCCGTGTAAGGTCTTGAAAAAATCTCAAGGAAGTGTTTGGCTCAGGCACTTGTCTCGAGCCCATGTGGAGTGTTGGGGTGCATGTTAAGTAAGGCATTGGGCGTGCGCCAAAAACCCAAAAATAATTGGGCTAAAGCATTACATTTGGACCTAATAAGTGCTGGGGTACTCCCAATACCCAAAATTAACTAGGTCCACGTATAACCAATAATTAATGGATGCTGGCGCGCCTAACACCACAATTAATTGAAAGGGGGTGTTAGGTGTGCACCCAGCACCCAGAACTAATTGGGTTTAGGCATAGTGCCGAACCCAATTAATTCAAGTAATGGTCTAGGCCCGTTTCACTTGGCAAAGGTTTTTGAGTTTATTAAATCTAAGTTTATCAGTAACTCTTCAAGTATTTGTGATATTCAAATCTTTATGATATTGATACACAAAGACTTGTAAAAATACTTAGCCATGACAAGTTCATTGAATTTTCTTCATTAAGAAAAGGGATAGAAACCCTGAGTAATAAATCGAAAAGCCCATGTGTAGGGACATGCACTATGGTTGAAAAAAAAATTCGAAGTACATATATAGAGAGAAACCATGGAGGAATCCATCCGTAAAAAATTTTTATAAGAGGTGGAGAAATCCATGAAAAAAAAGCTTGTAATAAAAATTTCTAAGTGGTTGGAAGAAACAATGAGGGTGGAGAACCCATATTTTTTCTCTTTATTGTAATCCATGATTTGCCATGAATAGTTAGTTCAACATAACTACTTTTTAAAAATGAGGTGGTCGGAGAAGTTCGATTTTAAGTTTGTTTTTTTCCTATCTTATAAATTGGAAGGGAAGGAATGGTAATGTAAAGTACAAAACTATGTAATAAAAAGATTAAACGATGTCCATTTTCTTTTAAGATTAAACTATGTAAAGTACAAAACTATGTAAGAAAAGATTAAACGGTGCAAAACCATCATGATTTTTTAATGTTCATTTTCTTTTAAGGTTTTGAAATTGTTTTTCCTGGATGGCATGCTAATGTATTCATGAATGCTAAGAGTAGTAGCCAATGTGATCTCGTGTAATATTTTTTAAAATTTATTTTTATTTAATTATATAAACATTAAAATATATATTCATAAAAAACAATGATTAAAATTTTAAGTTAAAATTATATTTTCTCACGAGTAACATGCATGTTTTATGAAATAAAAACCAATGAAAATTAAATACTTGTTAGATTCTAATAACTTGAATAAAAAAGGATAGAAAATATTTATCTTTATCTTTAATAAAAAACTCAATTTCCTTATTCATGTATTTCTTGTTCTTTTTTTTTAACGAGAATTTGTTTTTATTAAAAGCATTGTTTTTAAAATAAAAATTATTATAATCATGGAAGGAATCTCAATGAAAAAAATATAAAAATCATGAATAGATTACTTCAGGCAACTATATTAATAAGTCTAAGAATAATAAATCTAAAAATTATATTAAAAAAATTTACAATAAAAAATAATAAAATAGGTATTCTATTCTTATTGAATATCAATGAGAACAAAAAATTAAAAAAAAAAGTATGCATATTAGAATAATATATAATTAATTGTCAGTTAAATGTTAACATAACCATAAAAAGTTGCAATGATTGTGCATAATTGTTTAAACATTGTTTTAATAAGTTTATTTAAAGATAATTTTATTATAAAGGACAAGCTTGGAAGAGATTACCATAGTCTACCAGTAGAGAAAAATGGAAGAGATGATGACGAAATGATCCTTTGGTTTCTATAAGACCGGAAATTTTCTGTGGATGAAGCTATTTCAAAATTGACCAAAGCCACTGTATCCTAACTGTCACAATTTTTGTTCTTTCAACTGTAATATATGTTGGAAGGTTTTGAATTTGCTACCATTGAATGATTTGATTCGTGGAAATGAGCAAGTGAAAGCATAAAAAAAACAGCCATAGAGCTGTATTTGCTCCACGTACAGTTTTGTGTGAGCTTTTTGGATTTTGTGTGGTTTTCCTTCTACACTTGCTAGAAATGGCGTGAAGAATTTAAAGTGTCGGAACTGTCTGAAGAGCCAGTGAAAAGTATAGCAACACTGGAAAATCCTATGTTCATGATTCTCTTGATGTGTATGGAAGGCCAGTGCTTGTAGTGGTGGCATCCAAGCACTTTCCTGCTGTAAGTTCTTAAGTTCAATGAAACCTTCGTCCATTACAAAACAAATAGTTTTCACATGATGAACAGTGTTACTTAATCATCCCTACAGTCAATGAAAGATAACAATAAGTTATAATTTCTTTGCATGTATGTGGAGTATCGCAAAATCTAGAATGTCATGGATATATTTCCCCTGCCTTTTGTTTTAGAAGGCATAAGTGAAAATATTGACCTCATGAACAGAGCAATTTTGGAAACTAATAGATTACAGGGAACATCTCTACGACAGAGTTTTTGATAGGATATGTTTGCAGGTCCTTGGAAAGGGCCAGCTTTTCCTACCCCTTGAGAATGAGAAGCTGTGTGTTTTTCTAACTGAGAAGATCACTGCAAAAGCACCCAGCTGGGAAAGAACAAATATTAGGAGTACTTGATCTCCGAGGATTCAGTACTGAGAACACAGATTTTAAGTTCTTGACCTTTCTGGAAATTCTCACAATCAGCTGATGATTTCTTATGACTAGTTGGAACTTCATAAATGTGATTGTCTGTTGCTGCTCTGGCCATTAACCTGTTTCTTTTATTGTGCTGGTGAAAACTACAAAACTAGGTGATGATTTACAATTTGTCGACTTTGCAAACATTTAAGGTCTGCATGGCAACTAAAAGATATTAGGGAATGGAAGAGAAACTATACTGAGGAAAAGAAGGGTAAAGAAAAGAAGGGAAATCAAATTTCTTTTGTTTTGTTCAAGAGAAGTGAGCAGAATGAAGTTTTCTTTGTTTGGATATATGAATGGAAAAGAAAGAAAAACAATTTTTTTAGAGGATACAATGAGTAAAATTCTGTCAATCTTTTCATTTCCTTAGCTTTCCTCCCAGTTTGGGCTGAAAACGAAGTAATTCTCTTGCACAAGTTTGGGTTCTACGGGATCAACACAATTTCAGTCATCTTTGCACAGCCCTAAAAAGCCAATTCTTTCACGCCTCCAGCAACAGAATAATTATCATTCTCCTCAGCTAGATCAGCTACCGCACCAGACCCATCTCAGCCGCCACAAACACAGTTCACCCTCCCAACAGCCAACGGCAACCAGCAGCAAATCAGGTCGCATCCTTGCACAATAGAGCTGTATGAGTACGGCTGCAAGTAACAGCAACATGGATTCACTGCAGGCTTTCAAGGCAAATTAATCAACCCCTACCATGTCACCAACCACATCAGCCCATTACTACCACATCAGCCGGTGAAGCCATGTCAGCTCCATGTCAACCAGTGAAGCCACATCATCACCACATCAGTCAAGGGCTGCCACCTCAGCTGCCACGTTGTCAGTTTCTGCCACCTCAGCTGCCATGACCATGTCTGCCATATCACTGTCTTCGCCACATCATTGACATCAAATTCCCACATACTCCAGCATTCTAATTAGTAAATAACTCTACCTTTTTTGTTGTTAAATTTTACTTTTTTAGTTTTTCATTGTTATTAATATTATTTTTTTACCTAAAAAATTCAAAAAAAAAACATCTTACCTTAAATTTTTATCTGTCAATTTTGCTATCCAATCTTTTTTTATCATTGATATTTATTATCATATCCTCTTTGATAATTGTGAGTTCTTGCCTTGATATTGTGTTCGATTAATCATTTACACTTAAAAATCTAGCATTACATACTTAAAATTTTATTGGTGTATTTATTCTTTATTAATCTCCACATTAAAAAAAATATATCTTTATTTTTGTATTGTAATTTCACTTGCAAAAACCATTTGTGATCTCAATTTCATTTATAAGTTAGTGTTACATGCATTTGTGTCATAATCATCTAGTGTCCATACTTAAGTTGACATTTATTGTAGACCCAACACTTAGTGATACTCTTATGACCATTTAAAAGGTACTCCAAACTTAGAAATCCTGTAGATCATCAATCCATGTCTCCTCACCCTAAAATGCTTGATTCAGCTGAGTCTTTTGCATGTAGAATTCATAATTTGCATATTGAGATCATAAAACAAATTCAAGCAAGTAATAAACAATATAAATTTCGAGCTGATTTACATAAGTATTATAATGCACTTAATGTTGGAGATTATTTCATGATACAAATTAGACATGAATGGTGTCCTTTGGAACCCCGTTATAAATTGCAAGTGAGTAGTTGTCACAGCCTAAAAAAACATAATTATTTAAAAGTGTAAAATTTTATGCGGTATAATTTTATTTTTTTTACTAAAAATCTGGCAAAGTTTTCCTTGTAACGGGACCATATCAAGTTATCGACATCTTCATTCTTGACACAACTCATATCATAATCAAGGTCCAATCATCTTGGACCTCTTCCCAAACAACGCATCACAAAAAAAAAAACAGGTATTGTCCGATAATCAAGATGCAATCAATAATAATAATAAAATAAACAAAATAAAATAAACTTTTTTAAGGTTTACTTAACTTGCATAATCAAATAATTAAAAAAAACAATAAAAACTTTGATTATGAATGTAACACCCTCATTATTTTATCATTCCAACATTTCTAATCATATGAGCAATCATGATAGAATGCAAATACTTAATTTAACATAAAAATATTCTTAAGTATGACATACACATTAATTACATATAAAAGTTTTGTTTTACAAATATAAAGGTTCATTCAACCTCTTTTACATCATTCATAATTCTCAAATACATGTTGATCAATATAAATACACATAAGTAGCATATATTCAAGCAGAATCTATTCTACTGCTGCGAGGGTCTTGAAGATAAGATTAACATTTTATCAACATAATTATTAATAAATGCAATGTATCATTTCACTACAACCATGTAAATATATTTTTTTCTATATATTTTATTATGAATCATTAATATCTTACACCTCCATATTCATCCAATTAAATTACAATCTTAGCCGTTTCACGGGGGTACTGTTCCCTCATTAGGGATATTAACTCATTCGCTCAAATATCGGACACTAGTTTATCCATCCAATTACCGGCACTTAAAAAAAATTCAAGATGTTGGATACCTACCTGCTGGTGATGCTCGACTAGTAACTCCCTACTGTTGTTTGGAGCCTCCAACCTCTCCTGTTTCATTTGAAAGACCTTATGATTTTAATATTTCATCACCCAATAATTTTCTTAAAACTTCATCACATAGTAAGATTTTCGATTAACATAATTTTAATATTCGAAACTATTGTGATTATTCTAACATAGTTTCATGTACTTTAATAACTCCACAAATAATTTATACATGCTATATCCACCTAAACTTTTAATTCACCATAATTATAAGGGAATCTTTTATCATTATAAGACTTTTCCCAACAATTAAAGGAAATTTAATTTCTTTACACCTAATTCAACACATCATTTTATTTTATTTTTCTTCCACTATATAAATACAATTCATTAATTTCTTCAAGCTTGAAATTTTATTTCTTATATTTTCCATGGCCAAATTCACCTTTCTAAGAGTTCTATAATCACACATAACAACAACTAAGCATCCATATATGGAATTTCACTAATCAATACAATAAGATCATGTTTACTTATAACATAACAAGGAATCAATAGCAAACCCAAGATGGAAATCATTTTTTATCCCCCTCCTTATTTTCTCTTCTTTTTTTTTACACATTCTTCAATCACCAAATACTCAATTATCATAATTAAATATAATTTTTTTGTTATTAATTCAACAACCTAATCACCCCAAAAATCAATCCTTGGCCGAAATTCCCATTACTAAAAGGAAGAAATACATTTTTTTTTCAAATTAACCTAATTAATGATGAGCCCAAACATTTATTCCCTTAATAAACATGTAATTAACATAAATCCATGCATTCAAACCATCATAACATCAAGAACCCTCCTTCACATAATACCAATTATACTCAATCCAAGAACAAACATGAAAAACAACACAATGGATCATTATGGAGAGTTTTCTTACCCTTAAGGAATGAAGAATCAAAAGCCAAAACAAGTTGAATCAAGTTCTCCTTCACACTTCCCTCTAGGCTCAACTTCCCTCTAGGCTCAATTTTTTTCCTTCTTTAAAAGCACACTTAAAATCTTTAAACTCCTTGTAGTCTACTTAATGTATCAAACCCTCTCTTTAATTACTTAACACTCTTTCTATCTTACACTTTGTTTTTTATTTTTCAAGCAATTTCCATGAAAAATGACAAAAGCTCTCTTTTCACATTTTCTTCTCTTGGCCGGCTGCACACTCCTTTTTTTCTTTCATTTTTTTTCATTGTTGTCAGCTTATAAAGAGGGTTGTTTTGGACAAAGGTTCAATTTGGTCTCTAAAGAAATTTCTAGACACTCATTTGTGCTATTTGTTCATTTATCTAAAAACAAATTCTTATCATACTCCAAAAATTCTGAAACTTTAACCTAGGTTAAAATAATATTTTATAAGACTCTATGCGAAATTTCAACTCAATCTGATGACAAGATTGAAAGTTACATGCTATAATGCAAAATTAGCTGGTTTGTGATTTTTCGTCAAAAATTCAAATTTTTATATTTCATACTTTTACAAGTCATATCAATTAATTTACTCATATTTTCGAGACCATTTTTATATATATTTTTATTTTTATCGGGGTTTACAGTAGTGCTAGACGACCATTTAAAGTGTTACAAATGATTGAATCAAATAATTATGTCATTAATTTGCCACTAAACTTTGATATTAGCTCTATGCATTTGATTCGAAGGATCTCGTTATATATAAAACACAACAGTCTATCCCTGATATTCCTTTTGAAACCCTTGCCCCATTATCCTTATCTTTGGCACCAAATAAACATATTAATGTTACTTTGAATGTACAAGTTGTTTTTACCAGGGATGGTGAACTTCAGCAAATCCTAGTATATGGGCTAGACAACCAGATTCAGACTATACTTGGATTATTAGAGAGACATCACAATAGCTTAATCATTATCTTTAAGAGCCTTATCGGAGTCACCTTGACCTATACTCGACGGGGTCAAATTCTTTCAACCCCAGGATAATTAGTGGGGACAACGAACCCGAAACATTGCTTATGCACTCGTATGATCATAGACGATTGAAGATAACTCAAACCATTGAGACATTGCGCTTTAGCTTAAGTTTTAGTTTAATTTATATAAACTTTTAATTGAGGTTTATTGATTAGGCTTTATTTGTTGGGTTTGATTTAATTATTGTTGGGTATTTTATTTAATGTGTTATAAGCTCAATCGCTTATTCTAGTTAGGGTTTTAGTATTTTTATACTACTTTTCTAAATATTGAGTAGTTTTTTATGAATGAAATAAGAATTGCAAAGTTGCATATTTTTCAATCCCCTATTTTTCTTTCTTTGCTTTTAATTCTTAATTTCTTTTTTAGAAGTTTCTTTCTTTTCCTGTTTTAATTCTTTTATTTATTTTTCCGCATCAATTGCAATTCCTTTCCTCTTGTCATTTTGAGGACTAACTCCCTTAATTGTCTTGAATTGTCGAAGCAGCCAGTTGATGTACTGCAGGAAAGGATCGGGCTTTCTGTAAAACGTTAAAACAGAAATTATATCCATCTTCTTTGCTATCCAATTTAGCTTGCAAGCAAATGGCACCGACCAAAAGGTGTAAAGAGGATAAAAAAGCTCCCTTGGAATGATAACCTGGAAGGCAAAACCAACATATGGATATTCCATCATTGTCCCATATATGTTACATCAGAACAGATGAAGCAGAAAACATCCTTGTTATACATTTCATTATCACCTTGGCGAGCACGCAACCTAGCTTAGCCGTCATTATCCATCGTTGATTTATTATTATATCATGTTGGAGAAATTAGAAAAACAACGCCGCTAGGGACAAAGTTTAAACTCGTTTTCCAGACATAATTAATATAGCATTACAACATAATGAAGACTTTCATTTAATTTCTTAGTCAGAGTGTCAGACAGACATAGAGAGAAAAGAGAGATGGAGAAACCAAGGTGGTGGTTGTTACTGTTACCTAGTATTGTATTGTTGAATTTGGTGGGTCTTTGCAAGGCAATCGAATCGCCACAATATGCTGTGGTGCATGCAGAACAGGATTTCGAGGTGAGATTGTATGTGAATTCCACATGGATGTCTGCTCCAGTTAATGAACTCTCCTTTGAGAGAGCCACCTTTTTTGGCTTTCACAGGTAACTCCTGTGCCCAAGATTCAAGATCACTTTGAATTTTATATGCATAATATCTAGTTTGTTGTTTTGATTGCTTAGAGAAAAGGCGAATTAAGTTAGATGGTTTCAAGAATTTGTTTTGGTTGGTATTTTTCACATCTATAATAATTCAACCAGCTAGAAAAGTTGGGTGTAGGTTTCAATTTTCCTCCGGAGTACTCCTGGAGCTACCATTTCTTAAAGCTGATAGCTGCTTTATATTTTGGGACTGCTAAATCTTCCTTTGAGATTCTAGTTCATCTGCTTGATATCACCCTGTTGTTCTTTTATCAGGTTGTTTCAATACATCCAGGGTGCCAATCTAAACTATTCGAGGATTGCAGTGACAGTTCCCGTAGTGACCAGCATAGTTCCAGGAGCTGGGCCCTTCCGATCATCAGCCTATGCTGTTCGGTTTTATTTGCCTGTGAAACTCCAAGCTGACCCACCCGTCCCCCTTGATGAATTGCACCTGAAACCTTACGCATGGAACAGTCATTGCGTTGCTGTGAGGAAGTTCTCTGGGTATGCGAAGGATGAGAATATTGCAGAGGAAGCAAAAAGACTCGCTGACAGTTTGAGCAGGTCGCCATGGGCCAACTTAAGTTCTACCGAGAGCAATTATTCCTATTCTATTGCTCAGTATGATTCTCCATTCCAGTTTATTGGTCGTACCAATGAAGTGTGGGCAGATATAAAAGTATCCGGAGCAGATGGCTGTAATTCCAGTGGAATAGCCTCTTACTGAACAAAATAAATCTATCTTGACCGTATGTGTTGGAAATCTGTTTCTCTTATGCCTAAAGGATCAAGCACAAACATAATAAACCACTGTAGTTTCCTTATTCTCATATATATTTCTCTGTGTGTGTGTGTGTGTGTGTGTGTGTGTGTAAAAACATGTTTATGTATTCCATTTCAGCTTGTAAGTTGATACCATAATTAAGAACGTAATGGATTGTACTAAGAACGTAATGGATTGTACTATATTTTAGCCTTTTACTAGCCAGTTTGCTGATTGCTGCGGAAGTTCTTGAAAAGTTTTCTTGTAGCCCTTAATATTAAAAGGAAATTCAATGATTTTAGAGAAAAAGAACATATTTTTTTAGTCAAAATTCCTTTTTTTAATTCATGCATATTTCTTTTTTGTTTTGAGAAAAAAAATCTCTGTTTTTTTCATCAACATGGTTTTTCGAATAAATAAATAAATATTTGTGAAAGTTCTAATGATTTAGGAGAGCAAAATACATATTTTAATTCCTATTATGGAAAAAGTGAATCGTAGCTGATCATTTGGCGTGAAAAGAGGTGACAACTTGCACACCAAACCAGCTAGAGGATGCAAGGATGAGAGAAAGAAAAACTTATTAGCAGGAACGGTTGCAGGAAAAGGAAAGAGATCGCGGACTGGAGGTACTGTTCTCAAAACACAAATGAACAGTATCATGCCAATTAATTCCTATTATGAGACTGTTTTATACATGGCGTGGTTTGTTAAAAATGAAGGATTGCACGGCATCGTTTAAAGAAGCAGAAATGTTCCCCCAGCGCGGCAGCAAAACGAATGATGACTCCAACATGCTAATTAATATGCTAAGCTCCAAATGGTGGCGCCTTTTTTAAATGGGATGGATAAAGGTAAGGAAACGGTGCCGTTGGTTTTTTGTGAAGAGAAACGAAATATAATCCAACGTTGCAACCCAGTAAAACAAATTATTATGATGTTTTCTGATCCAATCCTTGTTGGATCAATCCTTGTTTTTTTAATTCTTTCAACAAAACAAATTAACTTTTCAAAGTTTAAAGTTAATCTTTAATTAAACTGATAAATATTTGAAACATTAAATTGGGTCCCTCGAATCATTTCTTCTCCATGATTAAATTTTGGCACGATCTAGACCTCATCTAATCCCCATTATACTGCAAACTCGGGTTAGAATCCTTCTCGTGGTAGGATTCTTTACTTTCACACTAGATATTCAAACGGGAATATCTTGAGCTTCTTATATCAAAATAAGGCGATTCAAAAACCCAAATTCATCTACACGTAAAGGACTACAACTTTCATGAAGGATTCAAAGTCAGATAAAATCTTTTGAAGAATAGAATTCGGTCACAATCTGGTTGGTCAAAAAGAGTTTCCTGATCTGATTCGAAAACTGACAATGTTAAGCATCCTAATATAACTGAGAGTCTGACCTAAAAACAATAGGCCCTAGGACCCAATAAAAGTGCAGATCAATTCTTTAACATGTCATAAATGACAGAATATAGCTGGGATGGTCGGATATTGCATGAAATCAAGTCAGAATCAAAGTCTAAGTTGGAACAAAGTTGGTATTACAACAGAATTGTGACAACAACAGAATCAGTTTTTTAGTGCAAATTTTGAGGGATTTATCCAACCTTAAAGATCAGATAAAGAAAGAACGAATATAGCATTATGGAGACTTCTAATTAGCCTAAGAATACTTATGATTTTGGAAGCAAAAGGGAAGGATAAGGAGAGCAGAAAACAGCTGAAACAGGGTTCGAAAAACACTTTTTTATTCTCTACTTTTGTCAATCTTCTAACAACCATGAGCTAAACTCCTGTATTTGGTTCAAAAGAGGTACACATCATCTCCAACATGTGGGGCCCAAACATAAGTAACAACACAAATAATATATAACAAAGTGGGATTAAAGGATGAAATTGAAATCAAATAAAACTTTTACAAAAAGAATAAAAAACAAAAATCAAAAATTAAAAGAATAAGGACCGAAGTTAAAATATCAATAATTAAAATGACAACTCTAAAATTTTGAACACTTTTGAGGGAATGAGAGAGAAAAGTGGAAAAAAAGAAAGTGTTACCTGCGATAATATATCTAACCACCACCACCACACGTCGTCCCACTAGGAAGATGACACCCAAATGATTCCAATGAAATAGTGGAAGGGCATTTTTAACCACTTTGAATCACTACACACGCCACTAGAAGATTGTAGGCGCCTGCCACACACATGCGGCAGCCACTTTCTCGATTTTAATAATATTTTATATTTGTTAAAAGACCAAATAACCCTTGATAACTTGATAATAACAAAAAAAAGTAGGTTGAAAAGACTAAAATGCACTTGGATGCAAGCTTTAATTTTTTTTTTATCTTAAGGGCAATTGAGTTATTTTACTATGCTTAAAACGGTGAAAAATACCAAAAAACTCTTAGATGCTAGAATTAAATTTTTTGCTTTTAAAGGTATATTAGTAATTTTATTGTGCATTTAAAAAGGAAAAAAAATTAATCTACTCTCGATCAATCTTATAATGATCAATATGCAATGTGAAAAGACAAAAATACCCCCAACACTAGGGCCATTGATTTTTTAAGAAGGGTAAAATGTAATTACATTGTCACAATAAATAGTAATTTGAGTCTATGTGTATAGTGATTTTCCCTTCCCCTTTAGTTTTTTTCTAGATCGGTGATTTGTGCTACGCCACGACCTAATCTAATTTTTTTAACATTAAAAAGGGATGCTTAGGCGATGATAGTGTTTTTGAAGAAGTAAGAAAAAACTGATACTCTGATCATTAACTTGATTGGATCCTATAAGATTGAGTAATTTAATGATATGATTTAAATTATAGGCAATGATAATAGACGAACCACAAAAGAAACATTTGAAAACAATTAACTAAACAAATAAGCCACCAATATAATACTTAGAAGGAGAATAAAGAAAAAATAGTTGAAGACTCACCTTCACTCCACCATGAACATCACTCATCACCAAAAGATTTTGCTCAAATAGTTCAAACCTCACTACAAAAGGTTACATGATGACATCGAAAGAAGCCGCATTAGCTGCTAAAACAACGCCTCAGAAAAGCAAATCGAACAAACACACAATGAAGTGGGCATCCGCCTATGTTCAATCAATCAATTATATTTAATTTAAGAATAAAATAAATTTTTAAAAAATAAATTTAACAAAGAACAACAATTAAAAAGACCTGAGATAACCCAATTAAATTTAAAAAAAATGATAAAATAAAGGATATAGAAAAAAAATAGAGCTTAATCTCTAATTAAATAAATGTTGAAGAGAGAAATTAAAAAATAATATTAGCTTAAAAATGATTAAAAAAAACCCCAAAGCATTCTCGAGCAACACATTCTAAAGTTGAGTTAATTTCTCAAACTTGCAACTCGTAAAATCCTAGACATGACTTAACAAAGAAGCTCAAATACAAACTAATTTAATGTTAAAAGATGAAATGAGTAAAAAAATACCAATCTAAAATTTTTGACAAAGCAAAAAAAACAACAATCCAAAAAATAAAGATAAAATCTAATAAGAAAAAAAATGATGGATGGTGAAATCACAAAAAAAATATCAATTCTTAAATTACATAAATAACAATTAAATGAATGTGAATCAAATTTGACAAGGAAAAAATTGAACGAGGATGTAATCGAAATAAATTTTTAATTTTATAAATTATTTTAAATAAAATAAATAATAACAAAAAAAACATTGACTAAATTGAAAAGAAAGAGAAGTTGAGAGGTTGATTTAAAAAAATTATAGAGCATGGTGCAAACATCAAGGAAGAGAGAGAAAATGGTTATTGGCGTCAAACTGAAGGCCTATGTGGTGCACGTGCTGCGGGATCATGGAAGAAATGCCGAGATGAATTTGACGCAACCCCAAAATGACTTTTTTGGCTACTGGAATCAGACGCGCGTGTCATCCAAAGACAACGAAGCGGTTGATGCGCCAACGCATGCTCGACATGTGTCAGTATATGTTTTTTTATATTTTTTATTTATTAAAATACTAAATTAACCGTAACATAACTCAATAATAACAAAAAAAACCAATAGCGTAATGAAAAAAATTATCCTTTGACCCATGGTATAAGAATTTGAATTTCAAGGACAATGAGGTTTCTTACTATGCTTATATAAAAAAAATGAAAACTCCTCTTATTATCGGTCCAAGTTTTTTTTTTTATTATAAAAGTAAATATATTATTTAGTGTATTTTTAAGGGTTTTGATGTCCTTTTATTGTGCAAGTAGAAAGTATAAAACCAATCTTGTCATTGGTCAATTTTAAAATATCATAATGTCATATTGCAAAGATAATTTTACAATATGGTTTTTGCCATTCGTTAAAGTTTTTTTTTAATATATGTTTTTTCAATTTATTTGCTTACCCCAACCCCATTCTGCTTTAATTGTTTTATTTATTTATTATTATTATTATTATTATTATTTTCGTGTACAAATTAACTTGTAGATTATCTTTTTTTTTTCAGAGTGTGAAAAAAAAGAGTCCTTCTTAAATATCAACATCACTGTAATAAATAACTTTGTTTGTTTTGTTTTAAAATTTTTTAATTTTTTTATTTCAAATTAATATTTTTTTATAGTTTTAGATTATTTTAATGAAATGATATTAAAACTAATTTTTAAAAAATAAAAAAATATTATTTTAATATATTATCAAATAAAAAATATTTTAAAATATAATTACACCTGCATTTTCCAACACTATTCACGATTATTTTTCTCTTTCTCCTCACTCGCGGATCTAAAAAATTACTATAATAAAAAATAATTCTCACTCTCCTCAGTCGTTGCTTTCACCCTGCACGGATCTCTGTCTCTTCCCAATCCCTTACGAAACCGGTTACGTAAATCTCCAAAACCGCCCCCCCCCCCGCCTTTTCTCTCCGCTAGGGTTGCGAAAAAAAAACTAATAATAAAACGAAAGAAATCAAATCTCAGGCAAGTAGCTCTCTAGTTAATTGATCGTTCTTAATTTATCTCTCTGTTTGCTTGCCGAGAAACTGCCGGAAAAAATAGAGTGGTTTTTATCTTATTTTATCTGTCGAATTTGTACCTAACCAGCGTGTTTTACATTGTGATTTCAGTTTCCTTTTTATGTATAATTTCTATTGATTCGATTCTATGTTTATTCGAGAGAGTTTCCTAGGTTTTATCTTCTAAATTTTCTTTGCTCTAACATTTTTTTTATAGTAATATATATATTTGTGGTTTATTTGATTACAGTTATTGAAAGAGCTTTATTAGTTTTTCTATGTATGGATACTGTAGAGTGGGATTATAGGTTTGTGATAAGAGAGGAACCCACCTTTCGCATGTTGGTTTTGGAGTGAATAATAAGATAGGGCATGATTTTACGAGGCTTCGTGTGTCGAGAAATCAAGATTCCTTCGTGTTGTTCATGAACTGAGCAAGTTGGGAATGATGTTGAGAGGATAAGAAGTGCTATAAAGGAAACGTGGGATGGGTTATTTTTGTCTATACAACACTCAACTCTTCTAAGTCTGCTCATCACTAAACAATATGAGTTCGTTTGCATGAGTTCTTTTCGTCCAATAGCTTGAAAATTTTTATAATTAGTGGTGAACTGCAAGTTTTTGATGCATAATTGATTCAGTTTGAGTGATCTAAGTGTTGGGTTTTGTTTCAAATGGAATGAGATTCTATACATTGGTGCAGTTTTGTTTGCACATTTTATGATTTTATTTGATTACAATTGTGAATGATTGAGTGTAGAAGTGTTTGGTGGCTTCAGTGGAAATCTAGGCACTAGTTATTGTTAAAAGAGCAGTGAGTACCGGAAGATCCTAATGGTCTATTAATAGTAGTTAAAGAGAAAATTTAGTTTGGAAATTACATTCTGGATATCAAGAGGGAGCAAAGAGAACATCTTTATTACCTCGAGTTTGGATTCCATGAGCGAGTACCGGAAACATTAAATGGAGAATTGGATTTTGCATGCTGTGTATCGTATATTTCTATTCTGGTATAAAATGCCAATACCATTTTCTATGGTGAATGTGGATAGGGGTTGATTTGTGGGTTGGAATGTTGAGAAATGTAAATTTTGTGTTTATATGAAGTGAGTTAGAAATGATGCTGTTAGTTGTTAGGAAAGAATTGGGATTGAGCTAGTTTTTAGAATTCTAGAATGTGTTAGGAAGAAAATGTGACATTAATTCTTCTAACACTAACTGAACTGAGTCTTCCCTCCAACTATTAGACGGTTGCATGAGGTTGTTTTCTCACATAATGAATGAAGCATATGATTGATGGTCAACTACATGTTTTTTTTTTTTTCAATTAATTCAGTTATGGTTGTGTGCTTGTTGGGTGTGGACTAAGATTTCAGAAATTGATGCAGTCTTTTTTGTGCATGCTTCCCTTTTTTCTTTTCCTCTTATTAGAGATGAAAAATTATGTAGATTATTATTTATTGCACATGAAATATTTACTATCCTTTTGCCATGTTCTTTATTGTGAGACATCATATTGATGTAGTTTTATCTTGTTTCTTTATCTTCCTAGATTGTGTCAAAGTCTTTTGGATGACCTTGCTAAGACTTCTGAATTATGACATCAAGTATGTTGACCGCAGAGCGCAGGTATGGGGTTTATATGCAGTTTCATGCCTTTTGAAATAACCTATCATCTTTTAGCATGTGTTTGGCTTTGCATGGCCATTGGGAGGGCAGACATTTTCTTCACGTGGTATTGATATTACCCTGCAAACTTGTGCAATATTGGCTTAGAGTGGCATCACCATTTTATCAGGATTGCTAGGCATGTCTTACTTCATAGATTCCATGCAGTTTTTGTATTGCCTTTGACATGTTCACATTTAAGAGTGTTGTGGTTTGGATGTGGCAGTGTGGGCGTCTGTATTTTTGTTTTATGTTTGTGCATTATGGAAAGCTTTCAACTTTTATGTTCGAATGGTTTTGAACTTGAAATTATTGGATATAACCAACAATTTTCTTAAGAAGTTTTATCTAAAAATGATCGTTTGCAGATGGGCTTCTGCAAGAAAAGGTGGCATGAAAGTTTTGGGGAAAGTTCCAGTTCCAAAACCAATAAACCTACCCAGCCAAAGGTATTTAGGTTTTTTCTCAATAACGTGTGGTTTCATATGATGAGGCCCTTGGTTCACTCCCAATCAAACTTCATGTTTTCTCTCTGATGTTTCTAGGTTAGAAAATCATGGTCTGGACCCAAATGTTGAAATTGTGCCCAAGTGAGTAATTCATCTACCTTTCTGGTTTTTTGATGCCCTTCTCTGGTTTTCTTGCTATCATTCTTCTTATTCTTCATGAAATGCCTTGATGCCATTACTTTATTTCTTCATTATGAACTTGGCTCGACTTGATCCACAATTTCTTCCTAACCTTGACAGGGGTACTCATAGCTGGGGCACCAGATCATCTTCTTCCACACCTAATGCCTGGGGTTCTTCAACGCTTTCTCCAAACACTGATGGTGGTAGTGGTTCTCCAAGCCATCTCAGTGGCCGCCCTTCATCTGGTGGAAGTGGCAGTCGACCATCAACTGCAAGCAGTGATAGAACCCATGAATCCATCACTAATGCATGGGGTTCAAATTCTAGGCCATCTTCGGCATCAGGAGCATTGACATCAAATCAAACATCACCTGTGCCGCTGCGTCCTCGCAGTGCAGAAACAAGACCTGGTAGCTCACAGTTATCTCGGTTTGCTGAACCGTTGTCTGATAATTCAGTGGCATGGGGTACAACTGGAACAGCAGAAAAGTTGGTATGGTTTTCTGAAAGATCACTGCTTAAATCATCCCTAATTATTATGAACATATGGCATGTATTAATGTTGGTTGGTGAAGTATGTGCATTTCATTTTTGGCACCCCTTCCTTTTTATTGCAGATCTTTGTATTGGTGGGCTCTTTTCCCCTAACCTTCCATTTCAAACAATTGCAGAAACCAAGATAGTGATAGGAAAATAGGTTTCTGAATTGCTTGAGGCACTTGCTGCTTTGCTGCTTAAGTGGTGCTTGTTTGAGTGGGCAACAGGTTCTTTAATTAGTTGATTATATAGCTAGTAATATCTAAAATGGTAGCCCTGAGAGATTACTGAAAATTGTGGAGTGCTTCTGTTGGTAAACCCTACAACAGTTCACTGGCAGTGATTATAATAGGACCTTCTAAGTCATATGGAGGATTGTATTCATTAATATGTTTGTAATTAAATGCATGTTAAGTTAATTGTTGGTTTTAATTGCAATCAGTAGCCCTAGCCCCTGAAACCTCCTATCAGCTGCTTTTTCAATCCATTTGATGACCTTCTCCTTGCATTGTGAATGCATGGAGTTCCTTCCTCGTTATCTCTTAAATTACAAATCAAATTGATGAACTCAAAATTCTCAGACGGGCATCCACATGCTTGGATCGTAATGGTTGTTGCTAGGAATTCCCATGTTTCGACATTAGAAAACCATATTGATCTGTTAAAGATATCCACACAAGGTTATGGCTTCCCTACCCCTTGGGGAGCTACAAATTTTCAAATTGCCATTATTATCTGATATAAATACATCTGTCTGTGCTCCATAGTTACCCTTTTTTTCCACACACATCTGTAAAGGGCTGCTCATCACTATAAAAACCTTTTCTTACTCATTGACCGCTTTTTCAATAATAAAAGCCTTCAACTAATCTGTTTATTAACACTCATTTGATGGAGGATATAAAGTGTTTTTGCTATATAAACTACAAAGTGGCGGGCGTTACCACGTTGTAAATGTAGAGTTCAAGGGAAAAAACTTTGAAGAGTTGGGGAATGAACCATTATTTGTGGCAAAAGTGAATATGCCACCTGTAACATTTGACATGTGTCATACATATGTATATGATTTGATTTTATTCTACAAAGAAAGTCTTAGTCGTTTACAGCATGGATTGTGGTTCGTATTATGATATCTTGAAGAAAGAGTAGATAGTTTTAATACAAGGAGAAAGGCTGTCCTAGGAGGCTAGATTTGGTAGTTGTAATATCTTGAAGAAAGAGTAGGTAGTTGTAACACAAGGAGAAAGGCTGTCCTAGGAGGCTATATTTGGTTTACTGATAAAAAATCGGGTTGGGCTATTTGGTCCATGTTTTGGCATAAGGTTGTTAGTAACTCACATCCTATGTGCTTGATCATTCCCAACAACCCATGCCAAGACCAAATTGATTTTATTTGGTTTCTTGGGTTTGCTTGTGCGTTTTTCTTTTATTAATTGTATAGTACCTGATTTAAATACGTGCAGGGTGTGACATCCTCTAAGAATGATGGGTTTTCTTTGACTTCTGGCGATTTTCCAACACTGGGTTCAGAAAAAGAAATCTCTGGAAAAAACTTGGAGTCCCAAGGTTCATACTTATATTGCCTTGTCCTCTAATACTATCAACTTGGGATATGAATTTGGGCTCATTATATGATTGTTTGGGTGTTTTTAGAATTCAGTGCTTCTTAAAGAGCCAAGAAAACTTGCTGTCATTTTTGTAGTCTTTCAATCACACATAGTTCAATTGTCTTTGTAGGTATAACCAAGTCATATACATTGATATCTACTTGTTTTGATTTTGAAAAGGTTGTGTAAATTTTCTTTTCTATTGAGGGTGCGGGGAAGACTTTCATGAATTGGCTAATTTTCTTTTTCCCTGGTATCAGTTTATGTATGCTGAGTCATATTAACTTTTGAAAAAAATCCTCACATCCAATCTCATTCTCAAATAATGTTGCACATAAGATTTATTCATATGGATGTATTAATCTATTCTAATTGCATGTTTCCCATTCATGATCAATCATATATATTAACTATTTAATTGCAGACCATGGTTCTTACAGTCGTCCTGGTTCATCATCAAGTGTAGTAGCTCCAGGGAAGGAGAGTACTGGAAATTCTGCAGGTTTGTGTTTTTGGCACCGGACTTCTACTTTTTATATGAATGCTTCTGCCTCTTTTATGATGTAACCTGGCGCGCTTGCGTGCATGCCTTACATGTGACAACAGCCACTGCCTGACTAAATATATACAATAGTCATGTTATTATTATTATTTTTTCTGTTCTAATTTCCAGGTGATGCTTCTATAAAGACAAATGCAAAAATTGAATGTGCAAATTCTTGGAGGAGAGAGAATCCCATGTATGGTGAAGATGGGTTGAGGCCTAACATGGAGAAGTGGCACCTTGATCCCCATTTGTATCCTAATTCTAATATTCGTCATCAGAATTATGATTCTTGGCGCGGTCCCCCTGTAAATAATCATCCTGGTGGTGTCTGGTACAGAGGGCCTCCAGGAGGTCCGCCTTTTGCACCCCCGATTGCTCCTGGTGGCTTTCCAATAGAGCCATTTCCTTATTATCATCCACAGATTCCCCCTGCTGCTCTTGCCAACCCGCAGCAAGGTCCTCCACCAGGATCTGGACCAAGAGGACCACATCCAAAGAATGGAGATGTGTTCAGACCCCATATGCATGATGCCTTTATTCGCCCAGGCATGCCATTTGGGCATGGCTTTTATCCTGGACCAGTCCCTTATGAGAACTACTATGGTCCTCCTGTGGGCTACTGCAATTCCAATGATCGAGATATTCAGTTTATGGGAATGACAGTGGGTCCTGCTCCCTATAACAGATATTCCGGTCAAAATACTCCTGATCCTGGAAATTCCCATGGAAGACCAGGTGGATATGGCCCTAGTGGTCACACAATGGTTTCTGAACAACTTGAGTCTGGTCATCAACAAGATACCCGAGGACCATACGAAGTCCTTAAGCAGCATGATGGTTCAGAGGGAAAAGATGAAGAACACAAGTGGGATGCCATGATGACAACCAACTCATCATATCCTGGGAAGGCAGACCATCAAAGAAAGTCATCGTGGGAGAATGGCTGGAGAGCAGATGACAAGAAAAATGGAGAGAGAGATACAAGAAGATATGGAGAAGAATTTTCTTTTGAGGCCACTGACAACCAAGGAGCTGCTAAAGTGAAACCTCTTGAACATGTGGGAAATTGGAAGGCTGCTGCTGATAGTTCAGTTAAGGAATTGGAACATTCAGAACATGCAGCATCTGCTTTTCCAGAAGTTCCAGCAGCCCCAAAAGATCCAAGTCTGATTAGGAAAATAGGTTTAAATGCAAAGGCCCAGGCCTCTGATGGAAGGCAAGAAGTTAAATTTGTTTCCAGTAGAGAGGAGCAGAAGAATAGGTTACAAGTTGGTAATGCCAAGTCTAATCATTCGGCAAATGAAGCTGGTATTAGTTATGTATCTCAAAGAACTCATGTCAGTGGCATTATTGACGCTGGTTTCCATGAAGACCGCATTTCTGCTGCAGATAAGAGCCTTGAGGTACAAAATGCTAACGAAACACCAAGCTCCAGGTGTGTTCTTTTTTCCCTGCAGGCTTTCATTGACAATGGATCTGTTATTCCAATTTTGGACAGCACTAATATTCAAATTCACAGGAGATCAACTCAAGGTATGCATGGAAGATCTGATCATCATGGAAAAGGGAGATTTATCACCCAAGAGCCTGATAGGTGGCAGAGAAGATCCCAAGTTGTAGACTCGCCGTGTGTATTGTCTTCTCATTTTGAAAGTTCTAATGTTTATAGGCAAGACCATAGTTTTGCAGAGGCAACTGAAAAGTCTGGGTTATGTCATCAAGGGAAGGATGACGGAGTATCTGTGCCAACTCACCCTGATCCCGGTGATAGCCAGACACAAGTAATATATTCATCTTTTATTTTTATAATTCCATTATTATCTATCAGCATCTTTACTTGCTGTAGTTTTTAATCAGCATGCTAAGATGGAAGAGCTAGCTATTCAACGGATTAAACAGCTAGAGAAGGAAGAGGAGGAATGGGAAAGAGAGCAAAAGGCCAAGGCACTTGCAAAAGAGTTGAATAAGTGGACAAAAGCAGCAGAAAGTTTAAGTGAGGTGCTGCCAGAGAAGCCAAAGGTGACCCGTAAGGAGTCCATTGTGATACATGACCAATTGGAACCACTGCTACAGGATGTTAGTCATGCTGATGCTGATCACCCTGATAATGCCCCTCAGATTCATGACAGTAGAGCTTCTAAGCAGAAGCGTGTGAGCTACAGACAGAAGCAGAATGGTCCCATGGGAAAGACTTCCAATGATAAGTTATCATCTTCTACAACTGAAGCACCAAAAAATGTTACTGATATAGCAGCTAATGCTCCTGTTTCTCTTGAGGGTGTGAACAAACTTGCCTCAAACTCAGAATCAACTTTACCCATCAACCCAACTGCCATGGTCGAGTCTTCAGTAAATCATAGAAGGAAGAACAGGAATGGAAAGAACAAAAACAAAATGGATGATGCATCAACATTGGCAGTTGTAACACCAACTCTATCAAAAGAATCAGCTGCTGCTTTAGACACTTCAGCTGAAAGTGGCAAGTCGGCTTCTGAATCTCTTTTGGATCCAAGCTCATTTCAGCCTCAGACTGATTCTAGAGATGGAAATCAGTCCATGGATCAACGCGCATCATCTCCAAACGAAGAAGCTCATGGAAGAGTAAATAACCAGTGGAAAGTGCAACATTTTCGCAGGATGCCAAGGAATCCACAAGCTAATAAATCAACTGAAAAATTCCCAAGTGGCGATGCTGTTGTCTGGGCTCCTGTTCGGTCACATAGTAAAATTGAGGCTGCTGATGAAGCCACTCAGAAGAACGTGGCTGATGCCATCAATGCACCCATGAAGAGTGATCAGCAAGTGCAGAATAATGCAAGAACTAAACGGGCAGAAATTGAAAGATACATTCCAAAACCTGTAGCCAAAGAAATGGCTCAGCAAGGAAGTAGTCCCCAGTCAGTGGCTCCATTAATCAATCAGATTACACCAGATGAGACTGCTGGAAAACCCGAATCTGGTTCTCCAAGCGTTGAAAGTTCTCAAACCTCCTCCACAGGCATGGGAAAGGTAGGATCCACTTTGGAAGCTAAGAATGGGGATGGCAGGCAAAATAAGTCTGGAAAAATGCATGGATCATGGCGCCAGCGGGGATCAGCAGAATCAACCACATGTTTTACAAGTAGGAATGTTCAAAAATCAATGGAGCATCAAGTCCAGAAACCTGATGTAAATTCACCAAAAGAGCAATTGAGTCATTCTGATGAATGGAATGAGCCTGATGGCTGGAACATTCCTGAAAATATTGATGTGCCAGTCACTTCCCTTGCTATGAAAGATCAGGGTGCAACAGCCAGAGGTAGGCGGCAATCATACAGGGGACAAAAAGGCACAGGATATAGCCATGAGCCTGATGAGAAGAGAATTAATACTGGGGACACCGAAAAGGTTTATGTCCAAACTTCAGGCTCAGAGATGCATCAAGCTGACTTACCTGCAACTTCAAAAGAAAATCGGTCTGTTGGGGAAAGATCAGCATCTCATTGGCAACCTAAATCTCAGCCATTTTCAGCAACTAATCAGCGAGGAAGCAGGACCAATGGTGGTCAGAACACAGGCTCTGAAGTTGGTAGGGGTAATAAAAAGGATTCCATTTCCCAAACTTTCATGCCACTGTTGTCTCAACCTGGCAGGGATATTGCTACAATTAAGGCCCAGCCTCATCCTGATCGCTCTCTATCTGAAAAGAGCATTTTGGAAGAAGTTCCATGCACTGCGCATCAAGAGGGTAAGAATGGAAGGAAGATACCTTCACATAAAGGACGACGTCCTAGTAGCCCAGTTGAACCATCTCCTTTGAATATGGATTTTCAACAAGAGCAACGTGTGTCTTCAGGGTTCCAAAAAAATGGAAACCAAAACAGCTGTTTTGGTGGAGAGCATGATTCTCGTGGCGAGTGGAGTGGTTCTGGGAAAGATAACAAGCAACACAACGTGCCTGCAAACCGTGAAAGGCAGATACAGAATACACATTATAAGTGCCAGCCAGTAGGGCCACAAAATACTTACAAAGCTAACAATTTTGAATCTTCAAAAGATGTTTCCCATAATTCTGTTGCAAGGTCCAGGGAGGGAGGTCAGGGTCGCTCAAGGCATGGCGGGGGAAACTCTCATGGATGGCAAACTGGTAGTAGTGTTCGAGTAGATGCCAATTATGATTAGGGATGAAACTCTCAGATCGGTTCTGGTGTGTCAAAAAACCATGCCTCCATAAAAGTTTGGGTTTGATCCCTCACAGTTTCAGGTATTTTAGTTTAGGTAGTCATTTTCTGCTGTAAATAATATTGGATCATCATCAGCTGATGGCATGTTAATTGAGCAGGGCTTGTTGCAACACAGATGGCGTCCAGGAAAAAGAAGAAGACGGACAGACAGACAGGAGGCCCTTGGATGTGGTTGATTTATTTTCTTATTTTTAAGATGTATTTGATCTGAGCAGTGTAATTTGGTGACTGGTCGCAGTGTGTTTGCTGTGGAACCCTAGATATGTTTTGAGCAGTGTAACTAGTGATCTATGTTCCTTTTATATGAACACCGGAAAGAATGAAGTAGAGGAGCTATCCTGGTTCTCCCACATTTATCCCAGCCTCTATTCTTTGGTCCTCGAGGGAGTTTAGCGTGGGAAGAGAGGTTTGCGCCCCATCAAGGCCAGGCACCGTTAGATAAATAATATTAGGGTGTCTGTGGTCCGCCGCATGGGATTTGAATTGGACAAGTGACTATGACGATCCATTGTTTAGTGCACTTTGGAAGGGTGTTTGAGGCAGTGTCGTTCTGTTTTTCCATTTCGGTCTCGGATATATATATATATAATTCAAAATATTAATTTATCAATCATGATTTCAATTCAAATTTAAAATAAATTAATTTAAAATTACATGATTTAAATTTCGAGCACTACTAAAAAAAATAAAAGTTAAACTGGTATGACTCGATGGTTCAAAAATAATTTAGATAACTAGTAAAAATATAATTTGATTAAAAAATATATAAGATATTTAAAAAAATTATTAAAACAATAACATATTGGATTGATATGAGTTAATTTTTTAAATTTGTGACCTGAATTATGAAACCATAATAACTTTAAATATATAAAGCTTAATTTCTAATAAATTTATTGTTAAATAATGAAATTGAAAAAAAAACATCTAAAAAAACACAATAAAATAATCTTTCTAAACAAAATATGAAAAATGTTGTTAATGAGTTCTTTTCTGTATTTTTATTCAACTATTTGCGGTCTCACAAGACCTTTTTGAATTCTGATTGCCTTAAGATTATAACTTGGGATATAAAAATATATCAGAAAACTCCTCATAAAATTTTAGTCAAATCCAAGTATCAGATTAAAAGATATGATTGATATTGTAAAATTGAATAATATTAAAAAAATAAAAAACATTATTTAACCAAAACAGAATACCTGGAACAAAACCAGAATGTTTCAACTGGAAATTGGACGGAATTTTAATCGGTAAAAATTTTGAGTGAGATGAAACATATTGGGGTTTGTTTTGTTTTTTAAACTGGAACGAGATACACTAGCTTTTCTTGACGGAATAGAATGAAACTAATAATTTTATTTAAAAATATATTAAAATATATATTTTAATTTTTAAAATTTATTTTTGATATTATCACATCAAAATAATGTATTAATACTAAAAAAATAATTTAAAATAATTTTTTTTTAACAAAATGATGTTTCAACAAAACGATCTATAATCAGAATTGTATTTCCAGCATTTTCCGAGGAATTAAAATCTTTTTCTTGTGAAAATTGTAAAAATAATAATTTGTTTGTTGATTATAAAAAGTATTCATTCCTTTTCTTTTTCTTTTTGTAGTTTTAAGAGCTCGTTTTGTATTATTTTATTTATTTATTTATTTTTGTAGTTTCATAAATATAACAATTAATTCTCACTATGTTTATCGAATTATCTATTTTTTTTATAAGTTTTTGTTAGTTTCATAAATATAACAATTAACTTTCACTATGTTTATCGAATTATCTATTATGTTTCATAAGTTTCATGAATAAATAAAATCAACTATTTTATTTCCAATTTATATATAAAAAATAATTTATTTATTTTACTTATTATGAGAACCAATATTCCTTTTAACTTATTTTTTAAATTAAATAATTTAAAATATATTTATTGTTTTCATACACACATATAAAGGTGTTTTAGAATTTAGGGATAATGAGTATGGACAATTTGGCGATACTTGGATCTATTTTGTGCCATGAAAATAAATTTTTCACAAGTTATGTTGTCAAAGATTCCTTTAATACACAGTCTAACCAACATCAACCATTATTAAATCGAACACAGAATAAGATATATATTGAAAATTAGTATATTTTTTAAATTGATAAAATAACATAGTCTGAAAAAAATTTGATAAAATTATATAATTTGTATGCCTCGCGATTGAAAAACTCAAAATTTAATTTTTATTTATTTATTCATGTGACATTAAAATAAAATTTCAAATGAGTTGGCTAAAATTATAATAAAAAGAGAAGAGAAAAAAAAAACATCAAAGGCACAATAAAACTTTAATAACAAAATTATCAATATCATCAAAAAGATTTCAATGAAAAAAAATGCAAAGATATCAATAAAAATCATTAACAATAAACAGAGTGGATCACAATTGCTATGAAAAGCAAATAAGTTTCTCGCCACCATTAAATGATAAGTGCAACACACTTAGATTATTGTTTATAAACTTTATTAGTATTGGATTTTTCTTATTGATATCTTTACAATGATATTGATGATGTCATAATCGGAGGTTAACTATAGGTTATATGTTTCTTTTCTTTTTTTTTAATTCTTTTTTCTCTTTGTTATAATATGTGTTGACTTTTTTTTTTTGTTTTTTTAAGTCATATATTTCACCTTTTCCAATTACAACACATATATAAACTATATTATTTTACTGATTTTTTTTATATTATATTATTTTATCAATTTTCTTTTAAAAAAAACCATGTTAATAAATGAAAATAGCCGCAATGTACCAGAATGAGTAAAGGTAAAGAGGTCTAGGCCTAACAAAAACATAACCCAAACATACCCGACTTCGGATGGATTCGATCCATTAGTTATTCTATCATTATTATTTTATTTTATTATTCCATTCCCAATTCCCCATAATTATTTTATTAAAAAAAATCAGGGTAACAAAAAAAACATAATTGTTTTTTCATTTTAAAAGTTGTTTTTTAAAAAATTATATATATTTTTTAAATTAATATTTTTTTAGTATTTTCATATTATTTTAATATACTGATTTCAAAAATAATTTTTTAAAAATAAAAAAATATTTTAATATATTTTCAAATAAAAAATACTTTAAAAAACACTTAACTCCCAAACTCTCTTAGTTTTATCTACAATTTTTATTTTAATAATAATAAATGAAAACTATAAATAAATAACAATAACTTTTTAAAATTAAAAAAATATTTTTTTAATATATTTTAAAATAAAAAATATTTTAAAAATATGAATTATTTTAATTAACCTGTTTGATGGTATAGTTGTGATTGCTTTTCAAAATAATTTTCACTTAAAAATATATTAAAATAATATTTTTTTATTTTTTAAAAATCTCTTTTTACACTAACACATCAAAATAATCTAAATTATTAAAAATATATTAATTTAAAAAAAAATAAAAAAATTTAATTTTTTTAAAAACATTTTTAAAAAATAAAAACAAACAGGTATACCAATACGATACTACCAAACTCTCTTAGTTTTATCCACCTCCGCTGTTTTAATAATAATAAATAAAAATTATAAATAAATATATAAATAAAAAGTGACCAACTGAGGAGACCTTTCTTTCTTGTTTTCTTTCTCTCTATCCATCCGTTCCGTTTAAACAGGAATTCAATCCAGATACCAAAAGAGTTTCTCTTTTTTTAATCAAATAATCACAAAAAGCTTGTCTTTCTGTAGACCTTCTCTCATGAATTCAAGTCGACAGGTTTGTGTCCAACTATCAAAATTCTATCTTTTCTTCATTTATTACCTTCAATTATTCAATCTAAGCCTCAATTCTTTCTACCTTCTCATCTGGGTTTGGTTAGTTATGTTTTCTGCTTTGTGGATTCTTTGTAATTTGAGGTCTGTTTGGTTTCCCGTAAAATTTTGAAGCTTTCTGCATTTGCCTGGTTTTTATGTGAATATTGTAGCTATGTTTAGCTTGTGTATCTGTTTGGTTGGTCAGAAAATTGAAGGAAAGTATAAAAACGAGAGGAATTTGAAGTTATTGGGATACTGGGTATTTGGATAAAACAATAAAGTCTGGTCATTTCAGCTAATTTGAAGGCATAATTCAGCTTATTCTTTCTGTAACCTGTTGGAGATCAGTGCAACAGGAAAAAAAAAAAAAAAACTTTAGAAACTTTTGTTTTGTTTTGTTTTTTTTTCCTTTGGTTTTTTGAAATTGAATGGAGCATGAGAGCATTTGTTGCCTCATCCTAATGATTCTATTAATAAAAATGATTTTTTTAGCTTGTGTTGATTTCTGTCTGGTTATTCTTTAGCTTTGTATTGAATAAGGCGCTGTTGAGTAAATGAGTGGATGCTTGAAGTGGAGAAAATCGCATTGGTGACCCATCAGATGCAGGTACTTGAAATGTAATTCTGTGTAGATCTTATGCCCTAAAAGAGTTACTGTTTTGTCCCCCCCAAGTTATTCTCAAGTCATCTAAACCTTAATCCATGGCAATCAAATTATCCTCATTCATGTCTTTTTCATCAATTCCATTTTGTTATTTGTTTTTCCTTCCATGTTTCTGAGATGCAAAATTTATTGAATTTGATAGTCTTGTATCACAGCAATTGTACTTTCCTTGTTCAACGGCGCATGTGAAAAAAACCAATCATATAATGCAAGTTCAAGTCTGTAACATCATATTTTCACATTGTTTTGCAATGTCCCTTATTTTGCACTCCAATATACTGTAATTATAAAACATATTTCTTTGTCTGCTGCAACTAGGGTTCTTATGCAACATTTCCTTCAAGGCCTTTATCATGGAGCAAAGGGGTGAAGTTGAAGCCACATGTAATGACACTTCAGATGTTTGGGAGAACAAATATGTGTTTCTCAGTAAAACGCAGTCTTCTTTTAAGGTAAGATATGCCTATATTAGACCAGAGGAATGGCAATCTCGTTTCGAGTTGAATTCATGATCAGCCGTTTCTCTTTGTTGAACCAAATTGAGATTGAGCTGCATTGTTGTCACAGTGCAGGGGCTTCTGCTCTTGGACCCAAAGTGAAGCTTTTGAGAATTTCAGCATTTAAGGGTAGTGCACAAAATGATGAATCAGGAGGCAGAAAGAATGGATCCAAAGTTTCCAAAAATTATGTTAAACTTTCTTATGTGCCAAAAGAAAGTGGGGAGACCATAATCAACTCTTCAAAGGTGCACACTATTCCAGTTTCCTATACTTCTGAAGCAAATGACAGAATCGCAGGATCTCCTGCTATTAATAAATTATTCAAGAAATGGCTGAGCATGTTGTGCACGCAGTCACCAAGTCAAGTTGCAGATGAGATTCTGGAAGGACCTCCTCCAAGAGAAGAATTGCAACAAGCTCAAAATTCCACCCAAAATAAGGAAAGAGTTGAGATTGTAAAGTTGGTTTGGTGTCGCTTCCTGATTCTGGATGCAACAATAAAGATACCCATACTAACATTGTAAGTATTGTTGTTTCTGCCACTATGTTATTGGGAATCAATTTAAATCACTTCTTGTTCTGATGAAAAATATGACTCAAAATAGCTCAAAGGTTAAGGATTTACCATTTAGCTGACTCAACTACAGTGAGGCAGTGAGTTTTTGTTGAGTAATTGGACTGGCAAAACTAGTATTTGATTTTTACATATCGACTGAACAGTTTTCGCCACACTGCTACATGATAATCTATTAATGATACAAGAATTCTTCGAACTCTTGATTTCTAAATGAACTCTTGATTTCTAAATGAACACATTATGTAAACATCTCAAGGGTTTTTAGTTTGTAATATTTGTTGTCTTCTTAAGATTTTTTGGCTGCTTCTAACCTGTGTTGGTGCAATTTCAGCATCCCTTTGGTCCTGGCCATCAATGTGATATATGGAGCTGGAGTGTCAAAAGAATTGACTCCGTTGTGGATTTTGGGGCCCCTGATTGTTGCCATCTACATCAAGTTATTCCAGGGCTTGTGGGCTCTCTATGTCTTCAGCTTTAGGCAGACAGTTAAATTAATCAAGAATGTACCTGCCTACTACCTTGTCGCCTCTGGCTATATCAGACAGGGGAAGCTCAAAGACGACATGCAAGTTCATGTGTTGCAACCTGTGCTACACATAAAGAACTTAGACCGCAAAGAGTTTTCAAGAAAAAAGAAGGAATTGCAAGGGTGGTTGACGGAGAAGTACTTAGATTATGTGGAATCTATATGGCCCTACTATTGTAGGGCAATCAGGTTTTTAAAGAAGGCTAATCTGATTTAAATTTGATAATGTTAAAGTTTTAGGCAGGGGAGACGTGTTGAGGTTAGAGTTTCTTAGGAAAATGTTTCAAGAGGTTGAGATTTTTTAAGAAGTGCCGACCAATCCCATTTTAGACTGGGGTTCTCATATCATCAGGCAAGTCATGGAGCACAACAGAGGCAGATTTTTCCTATTTCTGTAATTTTATAGGGCATTCTTGCACGAGATTCCCATCACCTTGTTCCTTTTTGTATTATGTTCTTTGAGGTTCCATTGTAGCATGTAAGTGTTCAACTCTATTATTGGGTTATATTAATGATAATTTATATGGTTTCAATATACCCTTAAAACCAAAACAAGTAAAAAAAAAAAAAGGTCGTGGTATTCTGGGATCCTTTTCCATGGTTCTCAGGCCTTCTGCATCCTCGCTAGTAGCAGGTCCTCTCTCGCCCCTCATTTCCTATTAAATTGCAAGTCTCCTCCTCTCTCACCTTTCTCCATGGTCGTCTGGTTTGTTAATGCTGAATTTGCTCCTAAAAAAAAATAGAATCCTTTGCAAGGAAAAATGTCATCGCCACTGCCCGAACCAATATTACCACAGTACCCGGGGACAAATCCCATGAGAAGATTGTAGAGGGTGTTTTATCCTGATCATGGATACCAAATGAATTAAAGAGCAAAGTGGAGCTTTACTCTTATGCCATTTAGTCCGACTTTTTGCAGAGAATATGTAGCTTCATCCATATGGAACATTTATTTGCTGATTACTTTTTATTACTTCCTCATTCCTTGCTGTCCATCGCTAACTACTGTGTTGTTTAAACCAAGAGTGAAAATCCTCTCTCATTTTCCAAAATTAACCCGTGCAATGCAAGTATGCAACAAGAACAAAATTATGGAACATAAACTTTAGGGTTGTGTTTTAATGTTTGTTTATAGAAAAGAGTTTCTCAGTTTTCATCTTTATTCTCTACTTTTTAACGAGCAGAATATTTTATTATTATTATTTTTGTATTTGTATTCTAAAACCACTTAGAACAGCTTTATCATGATACAATGCCATGGAGTTGGTCTCTAAAAGCAATTATTTTATTTTTTTATGATGAAAATATACATAATACCAAGGGAAAATAAAAGATGGGAAATTGAATCGAAAGAAAATGTCCTCAGAAACAGAATTTGACCATAAGTCCACCCGCTTTATATATACACCAAAAAAAAAAAAAAAAAAACTCTAACACCTTAATATCTCCGACTTCTTCAAATTTATCTCCCATCCTTAATAAAATCCCATTTCCTTAATAATATCTGATATGGGTATCCTTAAAATCCCTCAAATTCAAATGGGTTTGCTTTAAAATCATACAACATGCATTACTTTACTCTCTGCTGAACTGGGTTTTGCTGTTACATTTACTTATTCAGATGGCTGTCAAAGTTGCTTCTTCTTCATTTTCTTGCATTGCCACTCCACTTTCTTCTCCTTTTAAACTAAGGAGAAGCTCCCAGGTATCTTTTTTGCTTTGTTTTAGTCTCTCTTAATAGTATTGCTGGTTCTTGTTATTGCTTTGTGTGTAGTAAGAGTTTTTTTTAATTGATTCTCAGTGACATGATGATAGAAAGGAGTAATCTGGTCTCAATTGGTTTCTTGAGTACGGCCTTTTGGATAGTTATGCTTCAAATGAGATGCTTGTGATTTTTGCAATTGGTGACATCATTTTGTTTTAATGTTTCTTAGAATTGCAAGTTCTTTTTTGGGTGATTTATATTGGGATCAGATTTTAGGAATTAGATTTATGGCATGGTAAATTTCACCAATACTGATGAAGAAATCTCCTTTTTTTTTTTACTATGATAATGGAATTTGAGAGAAGGGGTGAATAATCAAATCCTCTTCTGCAGTTAAACATGGGATTAGAAAGTGATGTTTAACTTCTGGTTAGGGATTAATATTTCATTGTACACTGGTAAAATGAGAATCAAATGTGGAAATCCTCTTCACTTATTCTGTTAGCATTGTTGTTTCTCTGGAAAGATGAAGGTGCATTATGCAAAGTCTATGGCCCATAAGAGCAATGCTTTTCTTTTGATGTATGTATGTGATGATACAAGTTATGTTGGCTGACTGACTCTTCAATAGATAGCTTCATATTTCATGGTTTTTCTCCTTCATTCCTTTAAGATATTCCCCAAATATATACATTCAAAATGAGTCAGCTGTCACATGCTCCAACCAGGGCGGTTCCCTTTTGATCCCCTCCTGGCTTTCCCTTTCTTTTTCAGGAGGCATTCTCAACTTCTCCTCTTCTATGCATGCAATTTTGAAATTGACAACAACTAATATATTCTTACCTGTAATACTCGGTCATGTTTATCAGGATTTTATTTGTAAAGTTTCCACTAGATTTGGAAGAGACCAACTAATTAAACCAACTCAGCCGCCTTAACTAATGCCCGCATGCTTCTTCTTTTATCTCATAAACTTTTTTTTTTTAATTCCATACCATGTGAATTTGTTAGCAATTTAACTGTTTTTCTTGTTTAGATTGTTGCTACTTGATTAGAGTCAAACTCTTGTAATTTCAAATTTTATGATATTTTTTCTGGCAGAGTTTCTATTTAAAGCAGTGAATTCTTCTTAATGAGCCTGATGCATCGTTTGACTTCTTGCTACTTTATGCTAAACTTAGCCAAGGATTCCTAAAGATCTATTTCTAGATGACAAGCTACATGGTAGTTTTCTAACACTTCACTCTTGTTTCATTGTTCAGCTGAGCTTGTCAGAAAGACCATATAATGGACTACATTATAAGCTTAGAAATACTGATGGTAAGTTCCCAGACTACTTGAATGATTGCCAAATTTCTAAAGTTTTATTCTAAGGTGCAATTTGACTCCCATAAATCTGATTTAGTCCATGATGCTACTAACTGTAGTGATATTAGAGCCTCCATACAGTAGTCAGTGTGTGACAAAGTTGGTTTTTCTTGTCATGCCCTTTCTGTAATATTGGTCTTCACATGCTTTTTTTTTTATAGTCCCAAAATATGTCCATACTCCAGTCATCAAGACAAGCGAGCAAGTTCTTTTTTATCCTTTATCTTAAGGAAAAAATGTTCAACAAACCAATAAGATTAAATTCATATTTAAGAATAAATAAGCACACGTGAAGTGCATCTAATTCACTTCCTTCAACATTATGCTTTATGAAAAATGGATCAATATACCAATTTTATGTAACAAGGTGAGTAAAATATGAGATAGTTATTTATCAAATTTGATAATATAATTGGTGCACTTAATTCTGAAATTCTCAGTCCTTGCTACTGCACTAAATTTGCCTTCTAATAGTCTTCTTCTGTATTTTGCATAGTTCACTCGTGCCACTTCATAGATAATCTACCAAAATTAAAGGGAAAATTTCCCAGAAGGCAACATATTATCTTTGCAGCCTCTGGAGATCAATCACAGTACAGTGAGATCAAACCAGATGCATCAGAAGAAGAAGATGACCATCCTACTGCTGAAGCTCTCCCTACTACTAGCAGTTCAATTAATCATTTCCCAGGAACTGATGGGAAACCGGGTTTAATTTCATTTTATAATCGCCCATATAAAATGGTGGATGAAGTCATTATATCTAATGTGCAAAGAAATCCAAGCAGTCTATTATGGTTCATTGGTCCTGCTGTCCTTGTAGCCTCTTTCATTTTCCCTTCGCTTTATTTACGCAAAATACTCTCTGCAGTATTCGAGGACTCTTTGCTTACAGGTGATCAGGCTT
>Ga0325414_1000402_pt1 | contig 34429 bp, 15 predicted proteins | sample PopdelMetagenome_8_FD_206183 | JGI IMG/M metagenome (GOLD analysis project Ga0325414, IMG submission 206183) | Populus deltoides microbial communities from Bellville, Georgia, United States - Leaf-PdKOR-R3 | ecosystem: Host-associated > Plants > Phyllosphere > Phylloplane/Leaf | place: USA... | reverse complement strand
AAGCAATTCGATAGCATTTCATTTTCATGTGCTTTGAATTAACGGAAAATCTTAAATGCTAAAAAACCACATATCATCATTCCTGGAATTACCTTTGATTTCCCCAATCTCTCTCTCATTCATTTGGTTAATATTTTTTTTGTAAGTTTAATATTTCCTTGTAATTAGCTCCCTTTTAAAATTTCTCATTACCCCCGAATTACCGAAAATATTAATGTCTAAGTAGTTGAAAGATGAATTCATAGAGTTCGTATCTTCAAAACTGTCGAGAATAAAATTGAAAACACCCTTCTTTCTGTCATGTGATCGCAGTATGGCAGAGACACACCCCACAACACCCTTTAGCCCTGAGGACTGAACTCAAGTAATCTCATTTTACTTCCCATTTCCAAACCCTAAAATAATTCCCACCATCAAAACCCCTCTCTCTCTCCATTCATTTCCTTCATCATATGTAACACTAACACACCCCCGCACAAGAAGAAATCGCTATGGCCTCAGCTTGTGTAAACAACTTGGGCATGTCCCCTGAAAATTTCCCTCCCAAAACTTACCAATCTTATGGCTGGTTAAGCCCAAGAATCTCTTTCACCCGTGAAGAGGATAGCAATAACACAACCACCTCTAAAACCACCACCACCAAATCATCAGCAGCAGCAGCTCCTCTACAGTCACTAGATCCACTGGAGAGCCTGGATTCTGGAGACTTTGAGTTCCGATTAGACAACTCCATCACAATGCTTCCAGCAGACGAGCTGTTTTCTGATGGGAAATTAATGCCACTACAAGTCAATACTGGTAACATCAGACCATCTTTGTCATCCTCTACCTCTACGTTGACCGAGGGGATAGGGTCGCCGGAGCCGGGGAGGGAGCCGGTGAAGTGTTGCCGGAGATTGGAGATGGAAATTTCCGGGGCTGATCCTTACTTGTTTTCCCCCAAAGCTCCCAGATGTTCGAGCCGGTGGAAGGAGCTTCTGGGGTTGAAAAAATTACACCAAAACCCTAAACCCGAAAAATCAACGACGAGTGCGTTATTGTTTTCTTCGTCGTCCTCGAATTCCAAGTCCTTGAAACATTTCCTGCACAGGAACTCGAAAACGTGCAGTTGCAACTCCTCATCCTCGAACTCGTCCTTCTCCTACACCATACTAGATCATTCATTGAGTCTCCCATTGCTAAGAGATTTGGATCGCGAATCCCTCTCCATATCTTCTCGCTTATCGCTGTCCTCTTCATCTTCATCCCATGAACATGAAGATCTCCCAAGATTATCCCTCGATTCGGACAAACCAAACACCGGCCTCAACACAATGCAAAACCCAGGTCCGAATCCATTCATTCTCAATCGTAACCCGAACCAAAACCAAAACCCACCAAGAATGAGAATGGTGAAGCCAAGATCAGAGAATGGAAACAGCAACAATGGCACCTCTTCGACTAGAGTAGGAAGGAGTCCAATGCGGAGGTCTGTAGGGGAATCAAGTGAGGTTTCAATAAGCAGAGGGGTTTCAGTGGATAGTCCAAGGATGAACTCGTCAGGGAAAATAGTGTTTCAAAGCTTGGAAAGAAGTTCAAGTAGTCCAAGTAGTTTTAATGGAGGACCAAGATACAAGCAAAGAGGAATGGAAAGATCTTATTCAGCTAATGTTAGAGTTACTCCAGTTCTTAATGTTCCTGTTTGTTCACTTAGAGGTAGTTCAAAGTCAGGCTCTGTTTTTGGGTTTGGCCAGTTGTTTTCTTCACCACAAAAAAGAGATGGCATTAACAAAGGGTATCAGCAGCAGCAGCAGCAGCAGAATATTAATAGCAGCAGCGGCAGGAACAGGTCTGATAGAGTCTAACAGAGAAGAGAGAGAGAAAGAGAGAGGGTAACAACAGCAACATTTTAGTGTTTGATTGTTGATTCTGTGCTTTTTTTTTTTTTTTTGAAATTTTATGTTATTATTGGTTTGTTTTAAGGGGAAAAACAAATTGATTACAACTTGACATTGATGTTTCAGGTGTTTTGTACATATGAGGGGGTTTCTTTTTGTTCTTGCTTTTGCTTTTATCTTTGCTGCAGTTGTTTTTCGTTAATGTTTTTTGACGCATCTTTCTTGAGAACTGGCGAGCGCCAATGTCCGTCAAACTCCATGTCTAAGATTGTTCAAATCAAGTGATGCACCAGCCATCCATATTGTGCCAAAATTATGGGATTTCTCTCTGTTTTGATTTTTTGATGGAATCTGATGCCTGTGGCTTTTCTTTTGAGGGAGGGATGGGACTTGGAATTGGTATTTGGAATTGGGAATTGTGTGCTTGGAATGCACTCTCCCTGGAGCAAGTGAGGGAGACTTCTTTGAATCCTCTCTAGACCCTTTTCAGATTTTTTTAGCTTATCTAATCTGTTTCTATCCATGAATTCCTTTCTTTTTTTAAATATAAAATATATATATATATAAAAAGAGTATTCCTCCTCCTTTTTTCAGTGATTTGTTGTTTTGTGGGAGAGTTTGGGAAACGATGCCTAGATTCAAACAGAGGCGCCAGCTGTATATGCTGATTAATCTATTGCACGGCGGTCCGATCCCAAAAAAAACTCTGCCATTGTTTTAACCTAATTGCGATATTTATGAGTCATGGCTCCATGGATGTGCTTGAAAATGGGCGGTCGGTGTGCCATGAGTTACCTTACGAGGGACAAACATGTGGGTAAAGTTTACAGTCTGTATACTTAATTTGGCTTGTGAATCACTATGATTAATCACTTGTAGGATTTGAGTTTCTTATTACTCGATTTGTCCCATTTGAGCTTAACGGGTCCTTACGCGCAAATCTACTCTTAATATGTAAATATTGATTTTTTTAGATTAGGGATTAATCAATGAGGTTGCCGAAAATCTTTGGAGGATTATGCTATCTTCAAAGTTGCGGTGTGATGGCAGATGCAAAGGTTCAGACGTGAATAATTGGTCTGCTTGCATTACAACTACCCGAGGAGGTTTCATTAGCATATGATTATGAAACGCCTGTTAGAAAACTCGGGTGAACCTGTATTTTAAAAAAAATTAAAATATTTTTTTTATTAAAAATTAATTTTTTTATACGATTTGAATCGTTTTGATATATTAATTTTAGAAATGATATTTTTAAAAATAAAAAAAATCATTTTGATACATATCAGCATGAAAAGCATTTTAAAAAACAATCATAACCACGCTATTAAACAAACATAAAGAGAAAGAAAGCAGGGTTTTGTGTATTTACATAGTCGAATTTTAAGAGAAAAAAAAACGATGAATTTTTCTTATGGAAGAGATGGTTGCCTAGAAGAGATTGCTTACCCTGTCCTGTGGTTTACTGCTATTTATACAGCCTTCAATTCAATTCACTTAGATGTGTATGTTTAAAGTCAGGATGGTTATTTATCACTGCAAAAAGCCGCCTTGGTTATTAGTGTGTCGGTTGTTTATCATTAGAGGAACAACTTTTAAGATGGAATTTAATTGCTGTCTCAGATATAAAATAATTAATAAATAAATAAATAAATATGTTTAGTTTTAGAAAATAAGACAGAAATGTATTTGTTTTGTCTCATCAAAACTTTTTAGTCAATTTTTTATTTATCTTAAAGGAATGGACATAAAAGATAGATAAAATATGGTCTAAATATGGTTTTAGTGAGCTTTTTATCTTGGAGTATCATATTGCTAAGCCTTATGGACACCTTGGATTCTATTTGGTGGTAGGTGTATTTTCTATCTCGAGACAATAATTAAACGCTACCTAGAAAACACATTGTTAAAAAGCATACTTTCATTTAATGTATGTATATGTTTTCTTTATTTTTGATGATGAATATACCATATTTGACTAGGAGGTAAATCTTTTAGATATAATAGTTAGCATCGGGTGTATCAACTTGTCTAGAGTTGATCTACGAAGGGTCTTAGTGAGCCTTATATCTAGGAGTGTTATATTGCTAAGCCTTATAGACACCTTAGATCCAATTTAATGGTGGATGTATATTCTATATCAAGACAATAATCAAACACTATATGGGAGACACATTGCTAAGAAGCATACTTTCATTTTATGCATGCACATCTTTTTCTCTATTGTTAATGGCAAGGAGACCATATTTGACTACGAGGTAATTCTTTTGGATATGACAGTTAGCTCTAAGTAAATTAGCTTGTGCAGAGTCAATCTACATAGGGTCTTAGTAAGCCTTTTATCCAGGATTGTTACCATACTAAGCCTTGTGAATATCTTGGATCCAATTCGGTTGTAGGTATTTTAAGCTTTGGATTCTCAAGTGAGCTTTATGGTCTATTATGACTTTGAGCTAGTATCTTCAATAGGCCTTATCTTGAGCTCCTATACATGTGGTTAACGGAGTAAAGTGATTATATTTATTTGAGTAAAAATATTTATTCTCAAAATAAATGACTACTCTATTTTTTAAAACTTTTAATTATAGAGTTAACAAACTAAATGGAGTTTTCCATTAAAATTTAGATGGACAATAAAAGGTTATGATTTTAAACTAATATAAAAGACTTAAATGGTAAGCAAGATTCCCTTTAGATCCAATCTAGAGGTAAGATTTGTGAAAAGAAGAAATGAAGTTATGGCTAGAATGTTTCTGTATAATTCTTTTCTTTAATTTATGGAAAAGAAAAAAATATATATAGTATTAAAAAAGATGACCGAAAAAGGCAGTTTAGGTTCAAGAGATACTCCTGTTAGCTTCTTGGGTGGCCCATAGGATTTGCATGATTTTAAAACTATAGAGTCCATGTACTAAATTCTCATATTGGTGTTTTGTGTATGATAAAAACTATCAATTAATATCACATAATCTATTACATGTGCCAATTAGACCTATTACAAGTTCAAGAGCTAAGAGCATTAAGGATCTATTCATTAGGCTAACTCAAAATATTTTGGCCTTATTTTCTACAAGACTTACGAATTTAACTTGTTTTTCTACTTACACGAGAATTGAGCTTATTTTTCTAGTGTGTTATATTAATGGATGTAACTTTTGATCCGACCATTATATCAAGTCCAAATTTTATCAGAAGATTCTAAAGGTCTTGTTTAGTATATAGGTAAGGTTTTATAGCGATCAAATATTGAGAAGGCTTTGCAATAAAGTCTAGAATTTACTATTTAGGATTCGCAATATTTTTCTAATTGATTTAATATTCGCTTTCTTAATTTATTTAGAACCCTTTTGTTATTTTTCAGGCTTGTTTATGATATTTTACCTACTATAAATGAGGTTATTTAACTTGTATTTAGATGATAAACTAATTATTTTGAAATAAAACTTGTGTGAGAGAGTTTGCTATTATACTTGGTTCTTCAAACATATCAAAGATTACTTCTTTGTGGCATTCATCCTTTTATCTTTGGCTCCTAGTTTGTTATAATCAATTGGTCGAGTTTTCAATATTATACATTCGATTATTGGTTTGTTATAATCAACGGGTCTAGATTTTCATCCAATAATTATGATTATTTGGTACATGAAATCATTGGATCAAGTTCTTTTTAGCTTGATTTTAGGTTTATTGAGTTGTGTTCAATCTTTGTTGTGAGTTCTAGAATTTTTATCCGCTGCGTTTGCATCAGTGTAAAGGAGTGATAAAGAAAACCCATAAAACATGTATCTCATATTTACAAAATCTAATATTATTGTAGTACAATGGTCTATCATTTTATTGCATCTTGCCAAGATAATAGAACTCTTTAGCTAACTTATATTTTCCAATATAAAAATAACACTTAAATTCCAAAAATAAATAAATAAATCTAGGTTTTTTTTATATATATTTATGGGATACCAATGATATTAATATTAATAGTATACACTAAAAAAGATAGTACTTTTAATTTAGTTGCATTGTATTTACATATTCACTTGATTGTTCAAACACTTGTTCATAGTCATTTTTTTCTCTTTAAAATCCTTCAATTTTTTTTTCACTTCAGTCATTAGACTTTATTTCTTTATTATTTCATTCTCACAAGTTATGTTGACATCGTTTTACATGTTTGGGATTTATTTCGATGTATGTTGTCAAATATATGATGTGTTAGAGAATATTCAAAAGTTAAATTAAAGATTAATATTACAAAATAGAATTTTATGTTATATTTTTTTTAAAAAAAAATGACCAAAATCAAGACGAAATAAGAGCCAAAAGGAGCATAAAAGTTCAATTTGGTCTTAAAGTTTTTATTATTTTTATATTTAGTCCTAAATGTTTTAGATTTTAATGTTTTTGTCCTAAACTCTATATTTTCACGTTTTAGTCCCTTGACATTGAGAGAGAATAATGAAAGTCGCTGAAAAAATGTGAAAATAGAAAAAAATTTTGACCGACCACATTATAGCCATAAAAAATATCAATTTGGAAGATGTTTTGGATTGGAAATGGAATTATTGAGGTTTGTAAGATATTTTTAGAGGTGTTTATAGATTAAAACAAGTTGAAATTAGGGTTTTGGGATTCAAAATCTAGACCTTTATTTTCTTATCACACGAGATGAATGGAATTTGTTTTAGCAAACAAATCATTCTATACACAAGTAAATGATACATTATTTGTTCTATTAAAAAAGAGGCAAAAAACGTGTTATCTAATAAATATTTTTTAAAAAGAAACTATATGCACAGGCCGACCTTTTAGGCCTGGGTATGTATGGACTCTTCTTTTTAGGCTAGGTATACAAGTCCATCCTTTCAAGCCCAGGCACTTGGTCTTTTTTAAAGCCACTTAATTGTTTTTTAATTATAAAACTATCAAAATAATATTTAAAGAATTATCTAACAATGTCATATTTTTCAAATACGATTAGAGTTTTTTATATTAATATTGATAATTATTTTATGAATAATTATAAATGAACCTACTACGCAAAAGTTTTTAAATATTTTTTCGTGAATATTTAATGAGAATAAAATATTTTTTATTATTATTTTTAATATAAATTTTTATATAATGATTTCAAACTTATTATTATTATATTTTTTTTCATACAAGCGTTTAAAAATTAATGATTCATGATTTTTATTTTATTTTTTGATTGATACTTTCTTTTAAAATTATGATAATGTTTTATTTAAAAAACAATGATTAAAAAAAGATATGTTTTTATCAAAATAAAAATAAAAAGAAATCAAGTATTTAGGAAAGGAAGCTTTGATTAAAAAGATATATTTTTTCCTTCTCAATTCAAATCATTAATTTGTTATGAATATTTATTCTAATTATCTTTATTTTTATTTAATAAGCCATATTGTTAATAAAAAATACATGTTTTTTTTTCAAAAACAATTATATGAATAAAAAAATATATTTTTTAGAATTTAAATCATTGTGTTTTTTATGAATATTTATTCTCATTATCTATAATTAAATAAAAATAGATTTTGAAAAATGATGTGTGTCATGGTATATAATATGATCTATTATCTATTGGATAGTGTTTGGTATCTATCTTGGAAATTACGGAATAGAGATAACTATGATAAAAACATGTTTGGTTGCGGAAACAAGGACACAATCTCATTTTTATCTGTCTCATATTATTTTTAAATTGATTTTTTTCCTATAAAAAAATGAGGTATATAAAAGATGTCCTAGAGTGATATTGTGAATCAACGAGGATTATCAATGGATCCATTAAAGGTACCAATTAGATCTATTACAATATTTAAAACTAAGAAGATCCAAGAGATATTCAATGAATCAATTCAAGATATTTAAGCCTTATTTCCTACAAGATTTGCAGATTCAACATATTTTTCTACTTACACGTGGATTGGGCTTATTTTTCTAATACACAGTTTTATGCTAGCAAACATAATTTTTAATCTGACTATTGGATAATCATGAAAATTTATTATAAGTTTCTAGAAGTCTTGTTTTATATTGTTTAAAAATTTGAATGAATCAAATATCAAGATGGCCTTGCGATAAGGTTCATAAGCTACTATCCAAGAATTGTATTAGTTTTCTAATTGATTTAGATTCTTTTTTATTTTATTTAAAATTTTTTTTTATTTTTTCAATGTTATTTAAAACAATTTTATTTGTTATTTAGCTTGTATTTAGGTTTTTTTAAAAAAATAATAAGAGATATATTGATTATTCAGAAACAAAACTTGTGTATAAGAATTTGCTTAATATAACTTTTTCAAGAGCTTATCAAATATCAAGTGTGTTTATGGCATTCATCCTGACTTGTAAAAAAAATAATCAAGTTTTTTGATATCTTTTATATTTTTTATTCGTGTCTCGATTATAAGAGTTGGGTGGGGTTGATTACTTATAGCTTGGTATATTAATATAAGTTATTATTGTGTCAGACTCAATTCCAAACCTAAACTTAGTTTTTTTTTTTTTTGAATGATTGATTTTACAATAGATTTTTAGATATTTATATCTATATATGTTTGCATAACAGAGACACAAAATCATTAATTGTTTTCCAAAAAATAACCTTATAAACATATTTTATTTTTACATTTACTTTTCAAGCTAATCTCTCCTCTATCATGCTCCCCTCTTTCACCACTTAATCGATGCTTCTATCAATACAAGTTTCTCCATTGAACGTTTCTCTTTTCAATCAAGTGAAAAAAATAGACATCATTGAAACAACTAAAGTACCTGAATATTTCACATGGCTCGTCATAGCCATAAAGATCACCATCTTAGATAGAGGTGAAGATTTCTTCATAAGAGAAACATCTCACTACTTTTTTGGATAGATAATAGTTGACCAATTCTTCGTTGGCGAGGCGGAACTTGAGCCTGGGAGGAAGCAAGTAAGAAATAGTGTTTTGCATATGGGGTGGTTTGCATACAAAACAAAAATAAGATTGTTTAGCTTGTTGAGAAAAGAGAACTACAAGGAGAGCTGCGTTTTTATAGAGAAAATGAAGAGAAAAGAGTTGGTTTTATATACAGAGGCACATTAATAGTTGTTTCCTATAAGCTCTACTAGATTAGGATAAAATGATGAGATTCAGAATTAGAGTTTTAGGAACTGAAATAAAGTGGAGATAAAGAGTTTATTTAGAAGACACAAAACAAACCAAAACATATTAGGTTTTTGAGATATATGTAAGGCTTTTGGTAGGTTTTTTTTTTAAGATATCTTAGTCTTCAAGAAAGTGTATTTTGGGTTCCCTTATGAGAATGTTGATGAATTTCTGGTTTAGGATCGATTCTATTACTTGCAGTGCATTAGTCAAGTTATTCAAAAAATGGGTTTTGTTGGTGAAGCAAACAAGGTTTCTTGTGGGTTTTTTTTTTATCAAAGGTAAAGTAAATATATATTAGATCAAAAAATATACAAGGCTGGAAAACCAGCAAGTTCATATATAAGATTTACAAAAGAGGGAACATACTCCCTGAACCTGTTAGTTGACAATGGTTAGATGAGGAACCTAATCAAGGACGAGGTGTCGAACCTAACACATAGCACAAAAAAGTATACACAGTGAGAATGACTAAAGTTGCAACCAGAACAAAAAAGAGCTCTTAGCTACAACACCAAAGCAAGATAAGTGATAAAACCAAACTCCCAAAGGATGCACAACAGCCAAACAAACAAGCATCCCCAATCAAAAGACACCAGCAGCTAAGAAACTATTTATGAAGGTGTAAAATCATGAAGAATAGAACCTGGAATCTGCGAAAAACAAAAGGCACTAGATTGCAAGAGTTATCAAAGACTCTTTTATTTCTCTCATCCCAAATCAAGTAGATAAGAATACCAAGGGAGACTCTTCGCATTCTGCTAGCAGTGTTGTTTCTGCTAGAAAGAAGACTGTGAATTGCACTATTAATGGTCGACATTCTTTTATGCAGATGAAGCCAAGATTTTATCATCCTTCAAAGAAGAGATGTCCATGGACAGCTAAAAAATAGATGATTGTGAGACTCTTCCTCAACCCGACAGAAAACACACAAAGGGTCGAGTTGCAAAAAGCGAAGCTTGTCACAAGTTCGCAGCTTGCCCACAACCGCCAGCCATAAAATGAAGTTATATCTGGGCATAGATCAAGATTCCCAGACCACCTTAGCCCAAGGAACCGGATCAGATTTGAAAAATAGATGATTGTGGTTTTTTTTTGTTGGATTTGTTATGGTGGAATTCTATTATTTCTAGGATTTGGAATTTTTTAACGAAAAGGGAAGTAGAGGCAAGAGGAGGATACCTTTATTGAATTGGTCTCGAGTTAGTGGATTTTAGTTTACTAGAAACTGGCTAAGGAATTCATGAGTTTCTGCTTGAAAAGTGGTTCTGATTACAATGATCAATTGTGATTATTTTTATATCGAGCCTAGTCCCATTTCTTTTATTAATGGTTTTATTAATTTTATTTTTCAACAATAAATTAATTGAAAATTATATTTTATAATTTATTTTAATTTGTTTTATATGAGATTATTTTGGTCTTATAACCTAAATTAATGATATAGAAAGTGATCTAGGTTTACTTGAGTCATTTCTTTGTCTTTTTTTTTCCAATTTAATCCTTCAATATTGAGTTGATTGAGAATTGGTCTTCATAATTCATTTTAATTTACTTTTTACATGGTTATCATGGTCCATAACTCAGGTCATGAATTTAGCAGGTTAACTCGAGTTGACTCAAGTTATTTTTTTTGTTCTTTTTTTAATTGATTTTTTTTTCAATTTCATTTTTGAACATTTGGTTGATTGGGAATTACGCTTCATAATTTATTTTTATTTGCTTTTATGAGATTATCATAGCCTTATGACCTAGGTTATGAATTTTGCAGGCTAACCAAATTAATTCGGGTTGATCCAACATATTATCATCTCAATATTTTAAAAGAATATCATCTTGAGATTTTTTTAGTCAAATTATATTTTTACTAGTAATTTAGGTTGCTTTTAGACCTGTCAAGTCAACCGGATTACATCAGATTAACTCCCATATGTTTTAGTATTTCTTTCTACTAGAAAAAACATTAGCGATGCTTAACACTTTTTTTTAAGATAAAAAAAATTGATTCGACTGCAATGCAACACAGATCAATGATCTAGTAATATATAATTATTCTTTCAAATATGACAAGTTCGATAATAATACAAATTAATGCTTTGTTTGTTTGCTAGAAAATTCTTTTTTATAAAGCACTTTCCTATCTTTCTTATATTTGGCTATATTGTGAAAAAGTAGTCAATGAAACTTACTTTTTAGTCAAATGATAACATAAGCTTTAGATAAGAGAAAATGTTTTCTAGTTTAAAAGATTGAAAAACACTTTCCTTGAAAGATCCAAAAAATAAAGTGCTATAATCCTTCAATTTTCTTTTTTTATATATAAAACAGTAATATATTATTAACATAATTTAAAATATAATATAATTATTACTAAAAAATATATTCAAATACAAAAAATGTTATATTATATAATAAGCATATATTTCACTACCAGAAAATTAACAAATACAAACAAAAATTTCATTCGTATATTATGATGACCTTTATCGACATAATTTTTCATCCTTATATCCATCGGTAAACACCGACAGAAAAATCCTCTCGGTATATACTAGGAAAATTGCAGTGGAAAAATAAGAAATGAAAAAATACAAATAGTACGGACGTGTAACTTTTATAAACTGCATTACCAATGAATTACTCGATAGTAAAGTATGTCCATAAATAAGCCAACAAAAACATTTTCTCGATATATACTGAGGGAATTACAGAGGGTATTATAATGGGATTCAAAAAAGACAAACCGTATGGCGACGTGTCATTTTACCGACAGAAGAACCAATAAAGTTACTAACAAAATAATTGCATTGGTAATGTCATCAATAACATTTAATTTATGACCTGACAATCGACCCTTTTGTCCACATACCCCATTTCTTCTTTTTTCTTATGCATTTTTTTCTTCAACAAACAACCACCCTCTCCTCTCCAGTCTCAACGCAATTCAACCTCCCACAACAAATTCAGTCACCACAACACTTAGTTTGTCAGTATTCATGTTCTAATTTAATTTTTTTTTAGGATTCTTCACTTTAATAAAGTAAATCTACCCTTTTTTATTTGAACTCAATTTTAAAATGTTAATTTTTGTTTTATATATTTTTATAGAATATGTATTTTGTTTAGGTGTTTACTTGTTTTATAGTTTTTTCTCATACAAATGTTTTGTATGGATTTATGATTTGTACATGTTAAGGTTTGTTTTAGATTTTGTAAAATTATATTTCTTTGTAAATTCATGAGACTTATGTTGAATTTTTGACGTAAGTGTTTTGTGATGAAATAAATAATAGTTTATTTAACAAGTCCATTTTATATTTTGTCAATTTTATTGTCAAGTTGAATTTTTTAGTAAATGTGTAGAAATTTATATATATATATATATATATATATATATATATATATATATATATATATATATATATATATATATATAATTGATAATGAATTGAGAGTATTATTAAAATAGATTGAATAAATTTGGCTAAATCAATATTTTTGCATGGCCAAGCTTGAGAAGCAACGAAAGTAGTAATCGTCACAGACAGCCCATGATAGGCACTGCACTTACATCTGAGTGGAAGGCTAGCACACGAATGAGCCAATACATTGAAAGAATAAAAAATGCTTTGAATAGCAAACAAAGGCACCTTGTGATGATGGAACATCGAAGAGGAGGGACCTATATTTCAAATCAGTTATCTAACGTCGAAGCATTGCATAAATTTTTTATTTGTTGCAGAAAAAATCCTCAATATAGTCCAGCAAGATTGGGGACAAAGAAAAAATCATTGAGTTGATGAACAACAAATAATCATGGTTTTGACCTTGGAACATGAGGAAGATGAGATAAACCCTAACATTAGGGAAATCTCAAAGAAATAAGAAGATCAACGAAGAAGAGTCTTCAATTCGAACCCTATCATCTTGAAGAAGAAACATATTTTTTTGGTTAAAAAAGATTGCTAGAAGGAATCTCAGGTTAACCAACACACAGATTTTGGTTCTGGTTAAAGGAGATCGGCGAAAGGGATCTCAGTTTAGCCTAACCGCACTCAGACTTTGATTCTGGCTAAATGGGATCGGTGAAAGGGATCTCAGTTTAGCCTAACTACAAAGGATTTTGAGTTTTGGTTAAAGGGGATCGGCAAAGGGATTTTAGTTTAGCCTAACCACACATAGATTTTGGTTCTTGTTAAAGGGATCGGCAAAAGGATCTCAGTTTAGCCCAACCACAAACAGATTTTGGTTCTGGTTAAAGGGGATCGGTGAAGGGGTATCAGTTTAGCCCAACCACAAACATACTTTGGTTCTGATTAAAGGGGATCGGCGGAAGGGATCTCAGTTTAACCTAACCACCCAGAATTTAGCTCTGGTTAAAGGGAATCGCTAGATAGGATTTCAGGTTAATCGAGCTATATACCGATTTTTGTTCTTGTTAGATCGTCAGATGGGATCTCAGGTAAACCCAATCAAAAGGGCAGGTCGCCCTTGAAAATAGACCTAAGTGAGTATGTGTGGGCAGGTCGCCAATGAAAATAGACCAGGGTAAGTGTGTGTGGGCCGGTCGCCCTTGAAAATAGACCACTTTGAGTGTGTGTGGGCAGGTCGCCCGTGAAAAAAGATCAGTGTGAGTGTGTGTGGGCAGGTCGCCCGTGAAAATAGACCACTTTGAGTATGTATGGGCAGGTCGCCCATGAAAATAGACTAGTGTAAGCGTGAGTGTGTGGACTGGTCGCCCCTAAAAATAGACCACTTTGAGTATGTGTGGGCAGATCGCTCATGAAAATAGACCAGGGTAAGCGTGAGTGTGTGGGCTGGTCGCCCTTGAAAATAAACCAATTTTCTTCAAAAGAGAGGTAGGTCGCCCAAGATAACGAGATCATTTCCTTTTTGTTTTCTTTACAAAGCTTACTATGTAAAACATTGATGAGTTTTGCTTCATAAGCATTGTAAAGAGAGGGCATATGTTGCTCCCCAATTTTTGACCCACTTTTTTATTAAGTTTTTGAAAAAAATCCAAAAATAGCAAAAACTAAAGAAAGTAAAAAAATATGTATTAAATATTTTTGCATTGTTTTTAGCATTTTTAGCATCGTCTCAAAAGAATTTAATTTTTCAAATATCTTTTGAACGCGTTCGACTTTTCACGTGTTATTTTTTAAATCATTGATTTTCCTCATTGAGTCGACGTTGATATTGCTCATTTTCAAAAAATACAAGAACAAACAAGAAAAAACAAAATTTACAAAAAGAAGAAAGTTGAGGGATTAATTTTGAGGCACAAGCAATATTTTATCTATAAATATAGGTCCAAAACTCACACAAAAGGAGGGAAAATCTTGTAAAAAGCAAAGGACAACATAAAAAAACCCTAGGGAAAAAACTTAACCCTTTTCCTTTCTAAGCCAACAACCGGTCGCCCCTCTCATCCCCTTCGGTCTCTCCATCTTCTTGGTAGAGGGAACCAAAGCCAGCAGCCCCCCTTCAGCCATCTCTCCCTTGATTCCAGCTATCTCCTCCCCTCACACACTAGATCCACCTCTCTTTCGCCTCACTTTTCCCCTTGGTCGTGCCTTCCTCCTAGCCAAAGCCTTTCCTCAGCAGCAGCATCGTCATCTTCTTCACCCCTTCGCTTTCCTTTCTATCTCTCAGCTGCACACAGACCAACCTTTCCTTCTTCAACCGGTGACAGACCCACGGTCTCCCTCTTTAGCCGTAGACACCATATCTCCTTCCCCCCGACTGGACAGCCACACCCATCTCCACCGCAGCTTCAGCAACCACGAACGAGAGCCACCAGGTCTGAAGAAGGAGAAGACTAAGAACAAACCTACCATCTAAAGAAGGAGCAAATGACAAACCGAGAGAAAACAGAAGTGAAACAGATCTAAAGAAAAACTAAAATCGACTGCCTGCTGTGTTTTTGGGTGTTTTGCAGGTCACAATGGCAAGGACGGGAAGAGGGGAGGAAGCCGTGACTGACCCCTCTACTTGCCTGGGTTTTCTTACGGTGGCACATGAACCCACGCGCCGCTAGTGGCGGTGACACGTGGAGGAGACATGCCACCACTTTTCTGGTGGTGCAGAAGGCCTTCCCTATAATTCCAGGTTGTTTTGGGGCTATTTTATAATTTTAAAATTGTTTAATGTGCTTTTTGTTTAGTTTTGAATTTATATTTTGTAGTGTGCTGGATGTAAAAAAGAAAAATAAGAAAAAATATAGTGAAAGTGAATTTGTTGTTTGTATTTTTTTATGAATGTTTTTTATGATAAAATTGCAAAGAATAAAGAAGAATTTAATGTTTTGACTTACTCACGGTAAAAGATTATGAACTAACACGTAAGTCGTATTTCTAATATCCGATGAAAAGACAATTTTTAAAACTTCTTTATCACATTAAAACCACGAAGCAGCTTACCTCAGGTAGGGTGCGTTAGGGGTGTTAATACCTTCCCTAACCATAACCAGTCCCTTACTCATGAATCTCTAACAAGACTAGTACATCCGGGTTTCCTAGTAACCCTCGATGAAATACTAGGTAGCGACTCCCAACGAATTAATTAAACGAACAAAAGAAGTCGTGCGGGTAAAGTGCGACAAGGTTCTGACAAACCATTATGGGATTGTTGCATAAATCATGGTAAATTATTAGTCATTGCACATGTGTTCACCATTAAGTCAGATTGTTGGTTGAGTGAGGCCAGTTATAATTGAATAGTCAAATAAGCGAGAAACATTTTACCTGAAGGAAACAAACTGAAAGAGAACTTCTATGTTGCTAAGTCTATAATAAAACCCTTTGATCTAGAATACCAGAAAATTGGCATGTGTTCAAACTTCTGCATGTTAAATTATCTTGAAAATACAGAGTTAATCAAGTGCAGAACATGTAAGCATTCTCGCTATAAACCCATGAATGGTAGGGAAAGGATTCTTGTCGCACACAGAAAAGTTAGATACTTTTCAATCACACCTAGACTATAGAGGTTATTTATATCACCAAAGACTGTTGAGCATATGATATGACACTAATCACATGATGTGGTGGATGGAGTGATGATGTAACCTTTTGATGGTAAAGTTTGGAAACACTTTAATAATATGCATCCTCAATTTTTAGTGAAGATAAAAAAAAACATATGTATGAGGTTATGTACAGACATATTCAATCCATTTGGGTCATTTGTTGCTTATTATTCTTGTTAACCTATGATACTCATAGTTTACAACTTGCCACCAGGGATGTGTATGAGGCTGAAGTTTATTTTTTTTTATCTAAGGTCATACCCGGTCTTAATAGTCTGGGTCAAAATATAGATGTTGTATTTGACTGTTGATTGATGAGTTGAAACAGTTATGGTCATCCGGGGCTTTGACTTATAATATATCTAGGAAATAAAATTTTCTGATGATGGCTGCTTTAATGTGGACTATCAATGATTTTCCAGCTTATAAAATTGTTTTTGGTTGAAACACGCATGGAAAACTAGCATGTTCATATTGTATGGAAAATAGCAAGGTATTCATGCTAACAAACAATAGTAAAATGTTTTTTTTTACTATCACCAGTGGTTCTTGCCAATTGATTACAAGTTCAGAAAGAATAGAAAGGACTTCTTTGTTGATAGAGTTGAAAGGAATGTTGCATCGTCGTTTCTTTCGCATGAGGAATTGTATGATGTGATGTCGGAGTATAGTGACATTGTGTATGGTTTTCGATCCGATAAACAGAAGTTTCTTGGTTTTGGTTTGACCCATAATTGGGTAAAATGAAGTATTTTCCGAGAGCTTCATTATTGGAAGACCAATCTTCTTAGTCATACCATGATGTCATGCACATAGAAAAAAAAAAAAACATCTCCAACATGGTTATATGAACGTGAAGGGGAAGACAAATGACAACATTAAGGCTATAATGGATATAGTTTTGTTTTGTCAATGTAAAAATATGAAGTTAGTTTATGTTGGATCACGGGTCGTAAAACCTAAAGCCAGTTTCACCTTAGACAAGAATGCACAATTATTTGTATACCAATGGCTTAAAAATTTACGTTTCGTGATAAAAATGCCTTGAACATATCAAGGTTGGTAAATTTAGAGTATTGTAGATTATATAGAATGAAAAGCTATTATTGCCACGTGTTTATGGAAACACTCATTTCATTAGCTTACCGGGATTTATGGGATGCACTCACGGAGATTAATCACCTCTTTAGAGATATGTGTTCTAACAAGTTGAAGACACAACACATGGAGACACTCAAAACAAATATCATCTAGAAAATATGCAACTTGAGATGATATTTCCTCAATTATTTCCTCCATACATTTACCATTTAAAGCAAAAGTTAGAGGCCCAATTCAATATAAATAGATTTATTCATTCAAGAGGTTAGGGATTTCACATCCATCGTAATTACAATTTTATTATTTTTCTTTGCATATTTCAAAATATTTATTTAATTCCATGCAGGTACTGATTCAACTTTAAGAGAAAAGAAAAAAACAAGACACATGTTGAGGCTTCGATATGCAATACCTATATTGTTGAAGAGATATTAATATTTATCTCGTATTATTTCGAGTCTCAATTGAGAAGAAAAAAAAGTCAACTATGTTTCAAGATATGATGATGGTGGGGAAGAGCCTTCATGTGGGAATTTGTTAGTATTCTCTCATCCTGGATGACCTGTACTAAAAAATATTGTTAGGGGAAGTTATTTGCCAAAAATAGAATTCAAACAAACACATAATTATGTGTTATTTAATTGTGATGAATCGATACATTTTATTCAGTTAGTATACTACTTAACATGTCGTTATAATATCATAAACTGATATATTGAATTCCTTGTAGACAACATCATCAATATTTACTATCCCAAAACTTATAACTAACTGAATCCCAAGTTTTTTGATTACAAGATGAATAATTTTTCACGTGGTTCAGCACACATGTAAGTACTATTTAATTATTCTTATCTCTCGAGGTACTTAGTTTCATTACACATTTCTCATTAATTGTTCATAGTTATACGTCATGTACCAGGTTTATCAATTGGGATGCAATGCTAATGTTATTTTGTCTTCACTATGTCTAGGTCCTAAAAGAAAGGTGAAGTGCTACAATGGGTATTTCATTAATAGACATGTGTTTTATAATGAAAAATATGGGAATGGTAGAAAGACATATAAGAGTTGACTTAAGGGATCAACTCCTAATGAGTTTGAAGTTAACTATTATAGGAAGTTGAAAGACATCATTTAATTGCAATATCATAGTGAGCAGAATAGAGTATTTTTATTCAAATGCTATTAATATGACACCACTAATAGAGAAATCAAAGTAGATTCTCATCATGGTTTGGTCGAAATTAATTTAAAGGCTAGACACCACAACGTCAACAATGTCTTTATTTTCGCCAAACAATGCTAACAAGTTTATTACACATATACTCCTTCCTTTAGAAATGATTGTTCAAGAGTTTATTGGTTATCTATAATGCAAACCAAACTTAGAGGCCATGACGAGGTTGTTCAAGATGATAACCATGAATTAACTTGGAGAGTTAATTGATCCATATTGAGTTGCTCTGTCTAATGACTTAGAAGAAAATTCAATTTTTTGCATCACCAAGAATATTTTTATTGATGTTGACATTGAGGAGTTGAATGATGTCTTGGCATTGTTCATAATGTTCTTTACATACAGATATACCAATGGGATGTGTTTATCGATATATTTCAAAGACTATGGAAATCGTTCCCCTTCTCCATGACAATGTTCATGGTGTTCATTACATATGAGTATACCAACAAAATGTGTTTATTGATATATTCCAAAGACCATAGGAATTATTCTCCTTCTACTTGGAACTATTCATGGTATTCATTATATACAGTTATACCAACGAAATGTATTCATCGGTATATTTCAGAGACCATGGGAATTATTCCCCTTCTCACTGGCACTATTCATGGTGTTCATTACATACGGTTATAATGATATAATGTGTCCATCGATATATTCCAGATACCATGGGAATTGTTCCTTTTTTCCCTGAAACTATTTATGGTATTTATTACATACGTGTATATCGATGAAATGTTTCCATCGATATATTCTAGAGATTGTGGGAACTGTTCCCCTTCTCTCTGAAATTGTTCATGATGTTCATTACATATGGGTATATTGACAAAATGTGTATGTCGGTGTATTACAAAGACTATGGAAATTGTTCTCTTCTCAATACACTGATAATTAATGCTTTTTTATTGTTAACTTTTTTCATAACGAAATTACCGACGAAATAAAAGGTTATCGGTAATATTTGGAGGGGCATTTTGAAAATTTTCATGAAAGGTAAAAATTGTCATTTAAGATTGCAAATTATCATACATCTTAGAGGTTATATGAGCGGAATACATCCAGCATGTGACATTCACGCATTTCACGCTATGGTCACAGTCCGGTGTGGAAAATTAGAACTGGCATGTTCACGATTTTGTTACCACTCACATCTGCGACTCCATTCTATTAATTTTGCATGTGAAGCGGATAATAAGATTTTTTTTTTAAATTCATTTTTTATTTGTTGTTTTTTATAAATATATTTAACTGGCAATATTTTTTCTTACATGCTACGGTTCTTGGATGTGAGCCAAGTCTGATGGAACTTTTTGTTAAAACGCATATATGAAGTGATGACCGCTGAAAAGGGGTGCAATAGTTCGTGTATAGCCGAGCTCAACACTTTGTGGTATGTGGGTTTTCAACCATTTTTTCTTAAGTTATTATTTCCTTGAATTTGATAAATTTAATTTTTCTTTCCATGATACATATAACAACCGGTTGAAGGAGAGATACACCGATGATCTTTCAACCTTTCTGGATCTCAATCCGGATTTGTGGTTAAAGGCAAGATCATCCGATGGGCCCGATATAAATCGGGTGTACGGACTCTCTAATAGTACAACTGAGAACTTATGGATGGCTGGTAGTGCTTCGACTATTAAATGCTCGTAATTTATTACAAGCACTCAAACTCTAGAGTTCGAGATGATGTTAGATCAACGAGTACAAGCTCGGAGGACCTATCTTAATGAAAATGTGGACGACTCACTGTTGATTATGAAGAACTTTGTCAATTGACAATCAAGATGAGATCATAGATGGGTGGTACATGTGCGCCTCCTAATTGATCTCACAGTCCCAAGGACAACCAACCTTCTCTTCTAGCGTTGTCTCTATTTTAGATTTATTGTATTAATAGATGAAATGAAGTGGGTAAATTTTATTTTTTTGCACTCTAAGTACGTCTGTAAATTATTTGGTATATTTATTACCGACAGACCATAAATTACTGATAAGAGTTTTTCTGATGGACTATTTCTATTCGTGAGTCCATTGATAATATACATACCGACAAAAATTTCCATAGGTAAAAAACTATTAAATCTGGTAGTGTTTTAAATCATATAAATTGTGTTATAAAATTAGGATACCATAGAAAAGAAATTTATTTTTAATATTCTCTAAACACCAAAGAATGACTATATGTCTATAATATTATATTTTAAATATTTATATTATATGTATAGTTATATTTTATAAATTAAACTATGTATAATATAATATAATTTTTTTTACCATTACACTGTTTTATATCTCATTGTTTTTCTTGTAAATTGTCAAATAATTATATTTAATGTTCTATATATATTAGATAAACTTAAAAAAATCAAAATATTAATAAATAATTTTTCAGCTCATTTTTCATGATACAACCAAATACTAGAAAATATTTTTCATATTATTTTCAATAACATTGTTAAACATCGAAAGATAATCCATTTTTTAGGAATCCAATTTTCTTGAAAATTATTTTTCAAAAGAAAATCACTTTTTAAAAGGAAACTATTTTCCTTAAACAAACAAGGTCTAAAGATAAAATATTTTTATATATTTTATTATGTATTCCCCGTCTTCAATCAAACATTAGATAAAAACAATCACTATTTTTATATATTTTTATCAAATACAATTTTGTTTTCATCTCATTTTAAAGTAGGGTGTTAGAAAGTGTGATAATAATTGTTTTTAAAAAAAATAATTTGCTTAAAAATACATAAAAATAATATACATCAAACCATTCTAAAAACATACAAAAAAAAATAATTTTAAACAAAACAAAATCAAATTTTGTTAAAACTTCAATGCAAAAGTAGCCCCAAGCAGAGTTGTAGTATTTGAAATTGTAATAGCGGTTGTTTTTCAAAGTATTTTTTTGTTTAAAAATATATATTTTTTAAAATTTTAATATCAATATTTAAGAAAATAAAAAATTTCAAAATCGTTTTTTTTTTAAGTGTTGATTTCTTTCTCTCTATTTTTTAAATATTATTTTATATGGAAATACTAGCCTGACACTCCCGTGCATATTTGGGCTAGCCTACTGTCTACGCCCCTCTTTGCCTCTCTCTTGGCTGCCTTTGTATTTGGATTTTGGACCGTAGCCCTCAGGGCTCTAGCCCTCCTCCCTCCCAATGTCCCTGCCTGATACTTAGCCGTTGGATTTATCTACATTTCGTTTAGGAGAATAGTATTTTATTTTATTATCATCTGTTTTAGTGATGTGGTGTTTGACCAGTCTTCTTCTTAGACCACTAATTTTTGTCCATTAGTGTTTTGGGCTTCTGACAACGTGACCGCTAATTTGTACCATGTTTTCCTTTTGTTGTGCATGAGGAATTCTTGTGGTGTGAAATTCCGTACTATAATTGTGCTTTGTTCAAAATTACTCTTTTGTTTTTTTTTTTTTTGATAGGAGTAGTAAAAGTGAAAATTTTGTTATTAATTAACAAAGAAATTAATAAAAGCATAATTTTAAAATCAGGCCGATCTGGTGAGCTGATTCAGGATCCGGCTGACCTGGGGTTGGAACCAGACCGATTTAAAAAAAAAACAGGGAAAGAAAAACTCAGTGTGACCCGGCTGAACCGGCGGGTTGACCCGGCAAGACCCGATCAAAAACCGGTTGCAACATGTTGATTTTTTCTTTTTTACTAAAAGACATCGTTTTGGTTTAAAAAAAATTAACCAGAATAACCTAGTGACCCGATCAAAATCTAAAACTCAAATCTTAGACTGAACTGGTCACTAGATCAAGTCTTAAAACTATAAATAAAAGGGTAAATTATCATAGCCCCCTCTTTTATTCGTCACTTCACAAATAACTATTGATAAGCATAGTGCCTTACACGAATTTATTTTTTATCCATCCATTTTTTTTGGTTATCCAACTTCTTCTTTTTTAATTTGTACTTAAGAGTTTGTTTTTTCCTAGATTTTTTCATTCTCTTTAGATTGCTTATTTTCACATTCCTTGATGATGTATTTTTTTTTTAATATTGAATGACATGTCGATTTTATATTAAAAAATATTGATTTATTATAAAAATAAAAAAAACTAAAAGGATGATATTTGTCAAAAATATATATCTTTTATATTTACTATTATAAGACATGTAAATCTAATGTTTAATCCCTCAATTACAATTTTTTTAAGTTTATTTCTTTATGGATATAGAATGTTCAGTACATCCTAGAGTTTGTTTGTTTTATGTTTCACTTGAAAAAAATTGAGTGAAAAAGTAGTCAAGAAAACTTTATTCCGTGAATCTAAAATGCATAATTTTTAAAATGTGTATGAAATATCTATTCTTAATATTTTTATTTTAAATTTTTTTATATAATTTTTCTCAATATTAGTTTTTTACATCTTTTTAATACATTATCGTTAAAATTATAAATTAATTATTTATTAGTTTGTTTTATTAAAACTTGTTTGTAATATGATGATAAGTTTTTGTTTAAAAAACAAAACTTCTAATGAAAATCTCATTTTTTTTCTTCTAAAAAGAACACATCAATAAAGTAAATATGACTTGATTAAAACAAATATATTTTTTAGACTTATTTCAAATTGTTAGAACTTTGATATTAATTACTTTTATTTTCAATGCAATAAACAACATAACTAAGAAAATATATATTTTAAAAAATACATTAGTAAACAAAAGAATCTATATTAACAATTACATTTTTTTCTATAAAAATTAAATTATTACATTTATGATGAAAATCTATTTTTATTTATATATAATTAAAATAATCAAAGAGCACCCCACGTCATCATCATGTGCATCTATATTTCAACTTTTCGCTTTAGTCTTTAGTTAGTGTTAATAATTATTTCTACGACTCATTAGTTTTTTTTTTTTAATTTTCTTTGTAGTTTATTATACACATTCATCAACTTTTCAATTTTCTATTAAAACTTTTTGTGATGTAAGAAAATGCTTTCATAATAATTCTTCTCTTACCTAAAAAAATAACTTGGAATTCCACCCATAATGTAGTACAGGTTATGATATGAAACTCATGATTACGTGGTCATGTAACGCACAACAAAATTAACAACGAATCCCGGAAAGTCTAAACAGATTTGATAGGAGTGTGACAAAATAAAAATTTATTCCAAGATACCAACACTATTGAAACAAGAACCTCCACCATATAAATATCAATTCGCAAACAAAAAGTTTAAGGAGGACACCATGAAGCCAGTTAATCTTTGACAAGTCAATTTAGTTCTTAGAGAACCAAATAATACGAGAATCTCTGTCACACAACCTGAATAAATTCGACAGCAATAGTATTATCAATTCTTATTATATTGTCTTTACAAAAAATATTTATACTCTTGAAAATAAAACCCTAACACTAATAGGTCGGATATGTATCCAATTTAAATAAAGTCCAAACTAATTAAAATAATGTTTAAAAATAAATAAAACAATAGTCTAAAAATATTTTTCACCATTTTCTACATATGATAGTGAAAAATACTCAAGATAAATAATCGTTGAATAATCATTACTAAACAAAAGTCTAATGCCTTGTAAAACAAGAATTAATTTCTGACCAATTAATTCTTCTTGAAATTAATTCTTATTAGTTGATATAGAATCCTTGTAAAATAACTCAAAGGCTACCATATTAGTTCTCAATAACATTAAAGACTCCTATAGTGAATGGAATCCATAACTCTTAAAAAAACAATGTCTTTTATGTTTTCACACTTTGTTAACATATTTTAAGCCCAACTTTAAACATGCCATGCTCTCTCGTCCCTATGAATTAACGTGTCTATTATATATCATTGGAAATGTACAAATGTCTAGTTTTCCATCCAATTAGAATCCTATCTAAAATTCTCATCTAGCTTCGTATATGACCTAAAAAGTACACAAAGGTCCAAATTAGCATATTTGAACTTTTTTAATCCAAGCCTCTTGACTTAGCCCATTGAACTCCTTTTAGATCCAGTTCATTTTAAACCTTCTTTTATGCCTTGTAGTATTAAAAAGTTTTATCAATTAATGCAAGTCATGACATTTTAAATCTACTTCAATGTTTACAAGTTCGTTTTTTTTAAATATCACTTGTAAAAAAATTAAGAAATTAAGCAGCCTTAAAAAAATTCAAAAAATACCATAAGTTAATGGTTTGCATTGTTAGGAACAGCACATCCTAAATCTATCAGTTGCATTATTTCAAACATATTGGTGAGTTAGCCAAAAAACTTCTTCCTTAGGCCATTTCAGCTTAGTGGCATGCCCATTCAACATATCAATGGGTAGGACAAGTCCCAATAAGTGCAAGCATAACTTCTTCATGTTTATCAACCCTTTCCCAATCACAAGTCATCCATTAATGGGTAAAACAAGAAGAAAAACAAAATCATAAAGTATAGGTGTTATCTCATCTGTATAAAATAGAACGTGTAGGTTTCACACCCTCATCTCTCGAGTAATGCACCATTCAAGCCATGATCTGGCTAAATGTGCTACAAATAGATGAGCTAATAAAAACCTTCCTATATGTTGTATTGCACCATACGTGGATGAACATCCATCAACCAATGGTTCCAATGTATTATTAACGAGTGGATCAATGAAAGTTTTCTTAAGCCATTTCAACTTAATGGCATGCCCTTTCAATGCATCGGTGGGTGGGACATGTTCTATTCAATATATCGATAGGTATGACATGTCCCAATAATGCAAGCATAACTTTTCCATATTCATTGACCCCGTGACTTCATAAGTCATCCATCAATAGACATACTAAGAATAACAACAACATTATGAAGTGTAGATGTCATCCTATTTACACAAAGATGAAACATGTAAGTTTCATGCCTCCATATCTTGAGAAATACATCATCAAGTTGTGATCTAGCTTGATGTGTTGTAGGTAGGTGATGTGATAAAAACTTGGCTACATAACATATGGCTCCATAAGTGGATGAAGATCCATCAACTATGGTGTTGATAATAGATTCTATCATTTGCTTGAAAAACAAGCAAATACCATAAAATATTAGTATGATTATGATACTGTATGCACAATTTAATAGGTTGAGTTAACACCTTACTCTGAGGATAAGCTCTAATTGCTCTTTAAATTTGTAAAATAGGCCCACACATGAAAACTAGTGGCCCTTTTAATATTTTTTAAGGTGATGGAGTTGCATTGCCTTGATCATATCATATGAAAGCTTGGGTTGTAGTAGTACATTCCACTTTACGTCAACACAAATAATGAGTGTATATGATAAGTCATCGCAGTGAAAACAATGATAATTAGATGAGATCACATTGACATTATATCTCTTGGTGGCATGCACAGGGAGCAAAAATATCTGTAGAGGTGAATCTTACGACTCCATTTAATGCCTATATAGAATGGTGCTCGGATATAATCCATTGATTTATTAGATCATAACAAGGTCATATTCCTAGGTGTAAATACATAGAGTACGAGTTTCATGCGCTGTGTCATAATATATTAAAATGTATTTGTTAATTTTTTTAACAAATACATAGGGAATTATTGTAGCAAATCAGAGGGTCTCTCATCTAAATTGTTTTTGGTTATTTTTTAGCAATTAAACTTCATTTGGTATTCAAATCAATATCTTCAAAAAGGTTCCAAACTAAGAAATTGATTTAACCATTAGAAATGAATTCAATTCTAAAGATTCCAAATAACTTTTTAGTTATTTGTTTTGGAATTTTATGGTTTTGTTTTGTTTTTATTCTATTTTATCTTATTATTAACCCGACTTTCTATTAGCTGGGGAAAACTGAAATGCTTATTTTGATCTCATTTGAGGAAATGCATAATAGTTAATATAATTTTTAAATTTTTTTTTCATGATTCTTTAATTTGTCACATGATCATCCCTTTCTTAAAATAAGACAATTTTTTTTTTGTACTTAACTTTTCTTCTCTTCTTAGTTTTTTTAAGGGAAATCTCTTCTTCTTTTTCTCTACTAAAATTACTTTCATAATACCTTTTATTTTTAGAAGCACAGTGCTCGCCCATCACCCTAATGCTTTTTTTTTTCTATATCATAATAATTGTACTTTTCGCATATAAATATGTATGAAAAACCATATATTATTTCACAAATTTAAACAAAGCTAGAGAGTAACTATTAAAAGATTCTTGACCTAAAAAACAACATAAAACTTATAACATATATTTTCCTGCGTGCCTAACCCATGAAAAAGAGGCTTGGTCAGCACACCAAGCCTTTAACACACATATACACACATAGAATGCATACAACACATTATTTGCTAGTCCATAATCGGGCGACCCTTTAAGTTAGGGCATGAGTAATTTATGCTTATTTTTGACCTAAAAGATATAAATAACACTCCATATATCTAAATAAATCCATTTATGACTTAAAATAATCCAAAAATTAGTGAAAAAAACAAAAAATCACACGAATTCAAAAAAAAATCTTGAGCCTTCATTTGTCCTTTCATGCAAGTTGAACGCCAAATAATATCCTATTGAAACTCCTATAACCAAGTGAAACCCATTAACACTAATATTGATCTTTTATGTTATTGAAATCGATGCTAATCGACGATTCTTTTTTTTTACCAGAATTCAATGATTCTCTTTTCTTTTTCAAATCTAAAGAATGAAAAATAAGTAAAATGAAGATTCGGATCAAAAACATATTTTTGAAATCCAAAGAGATTGGAAATGTATCCATTGAAAAGTAAAATGACAAAAATTAACTTTTCAAGCCAATTTTAAAATTACCATGTAATTTTTCTTTTTTTTTTTATTTGCTTTGATCCTCTTTCTTTAAGTCTTGTACCTCCTTAATTTAATTGCTTGTTAATATCTACCCTCCTGACCGTTGGCCTGTATGATCCGCACAAAACGGCACATCGCATACCTTGTCCACTCTATTAAACAACACGTCGTCCATATATCCTGTAACTTAAGAACTCAGCATTCAAAAGTTCGTAAAAAAAAACAAAAAAAAAAATGGAGGACTGCAACCAAAAGTACAGTTGCAGAACAGCAAAAGAAACCCTAGAATGGATAAACGCAATCCTCAATTTCATTAAACCCTACGCTTTCTTAACCAACGCACATGTTACCAATTTCTTCACCCACAAGTTATGGCAATCCATTGATCCTGTCTGGCTCCATTGCTTGCGTAACGAACCTGTCCAAAATCTCCTCCTAATTCCTTGTGGTATAATCCAGGTAACTAAATAATTTTTAGATTATGTATAATTATGTTGTTTTTAATTATCTTATTATGTGAATAGGAGCATTGGCCTGCTTCGCTGAAGGAATTTGTTTTAGATTTGAAGTCTCTCGCGTTTCCTCGCGAGCAAGCGCATTTAAACAAGGTAGGTTTTTTTTGTTTACTTGATATTTCTTAATTTTTTTTATAGTAATAAATAATTATTGCTGATTATTATTATTATTATTATTTATTGCAGCTATTCCCGGGAGTGAATGTGGTTTCGCTTAATACTGTACTTGCACAAGGCATGAATTTCAAGAAAAAACATGAAGTAAGTAGGTGATCGACCCTCGGTTTTGAAATTTTTTTTTAATTTTTTATAGTTGCATGTTCTAGAGAATATGTTATCATTTAATTTAATTACTGCGTATTGTTATCTTCGTGAGAAAGCAGGTTTATATGGGTAATGTTTTATTTTTTTTAAGTAGGTGGAAGTTCTTTCTGCGGTTGTTAGTTCTGTTGCGAATAGTGTGGGAGCTCAAACAATAGTTGATGTTGGTGCTGGCCAGGTTTGCCTTTTTCTTTGATCTATAGCTTTGCTTCAACATAAACTGATTGTTATTTGAATTAATTCTGTGTGGTCTTACTAACTAATAATCTTTTCTTTTCATGTGCTGTGAAACCAAAACTTTGTTGCTATTTACTTGTACAAATTCTACATCTCTGATTGAGCTTTTGTTTTAGGGTTATCTTGCCCAAGTTCTTTCCTTCCAGTACCAGCATTCTGTAGTTGCTATTGATGCCTGTTCTCATCATGGAACTGTCACGGAGAAACGTGCAGAACGGATCAAGAAGCATTATGCAGCTCAAATGCGAAAACATTAGTAAATTATGCATTTATTTGTACATTTGCTGCAATTTCCTTCTCTTTAAGGAAGTAGTTATCGTATTTTAGGAAACCATGGAGAAATTGTTTGGATGGTGTCTGTTGTTAGTTGATGGAAGTTGTTAATATGGGATTGCCTGCTTAAGTGCTTGATGTGACTTCCTTGCTTATTCTATGCCTTGCATGAATTGCTACGTGTTATACCACTAATATATTTCCATTACCATGATCATGTGTCTATTTTTGTTACCAATCCCTTTTGCTTCCTTCTGTTAGTCCAGGAATTGGGATTCCAAATGTGCCAAAGACAATTACATGCCGTGTCATGTCCATTGACATGTTGAAAGCATTGACTAGCATGTCACCACATATTGATAATGTTAAGGGGCCAGAATTGATTGGGCAAGTTGCAGATGATAAGACTTCATTGGTACTTGCTGGGTTACATGCATGTGGCGATCTTTCAGTAACTATGCTGAAGTGAGTGCCTTTTAGCTTTGTAAATTTATCTCTTTCCATTTTGCAAGTAATTGAAAATGTTCTTTCAATGCTTAATATACTAGGCAAAGCTACAAATACATGCATATGTATTGAAGATTTGGAACACTAGGGCTATATTTTAATTCTCCCTGACGATGTGTATTGATATTTGGATTATTTGCTATGTTTCATCAAATTGCTTCATTGTGCTCATTAGCATAAACCATTCTTTTTATTGCTCTGGCCTTCGGGCTCTGTATTCGGTATTGTTGTTTCATCATCCATTGATAATTTTTAAAGTGCATATCTTTATTGGACCAGGACTTTTTTAGAGTGCAAGGATGTTAAAGCAGTTGTTAGCATTGGATGCTGTTATAACCTGCTTTCTGAAGGATGTCTTGACATAGCTGGTTCACAATGTGGTTTTCCTGTGAGTTGTGGTGTTAAATCTGCTGGTATATCACTTGGGAAAAGTTCACGTGATCTTGCTTGTCAGGTGCTCGGATATCTTGCTTTTCTCAAGTGCATTAGCTTTATGAAGCAATATCATAGAAATGTCAAGTACCTAGTTCAGCATGGATGCTATTGTCTGAGTAAATATTAATAACTTTTATTGAGTTCTAATGTCCTCTGTAGTGCTTCTTTCATAACTCCACTGTCTATCTAAAGATGCACTCCATGACCCAGCTTAATTTTGTTTAGAGTGCAGAGAGATGGAGGAGTCTCGAACAAGATGCAGGTCTTCATAATTTTGAGTTGCATGCTTTCCGTGCTGCTTTTCAGATGGTAAGCGATGCTTACAACCATCTTATAGTCAGATCGGATTTGCTTTAGACTTGCCTTCTCACCCTATGTTACTGTCAGTATCATCGTTATGCTGTGTATGAAAACTTTTATACTTGAAGGCCTGAATTATTTGTCCTTAGTTTATTTAATGTTAGATTAATAGATTGTTCTATATTTTTTGCATTATCCATATACTATTGATACCATTTGTTTCTTCTGAAGGTTCTTTGTAAATATTATCCTGAAATCATAAAATCAAGTCCCTCAATTGGCCGTCAAGGGAAGGCGCTGCGACGCCAACAGCAAAGGAGGATCCTGCAGTCTTCAATTAATTGTGATGAAAGAAAACATTCATCAATGCCTGAGACAATTTCTCATATGCAAGAACTCTACCTAAATCCACACATGTCAGAATCTAAAACAGGTACACAAGTAATCAATGTATTCTTGAAAGTTTTATAGCCTTGAGATTGCAGTTGATTCTCCCCTTCTTCGGTAGTACAGAGAAATTGAAGGAGAGTGGGGATAGAGAAAAAAAATATCACTTTGGGAACTCAAGGCATTCTTTGAGTGTATCCCAAACTATTAAAAGCCCCTTCAATGGAAAAAAGTTCAGCAATGAACAAGATACTGATAATTTTCTGTTGGAATGTGTTCTGCAGATGACTATTCAGGCTCAGCACTGCATTCTCATGAATTATCCTGCAATGGAGGTGCCAGATACAATGAAACTGCAGCTGCAAGCAAATATTTGCTGTTCGAGAAATTTACTCAGTCTGGATTATCTCGCCTAGGTCTCAAATCCTTGCAGGAGACACATTTCCATGAAATATGGAAGGAAGCTGAGCCATTTGCTGTATGGTAACCTCAACTTGCTTTTGTGGTGGTTCATATATTATATACGAGCATCTCAATGATTTCCTTTTCACCTTTAGGGAAAGATGTAGAAGGCATATTTTTAGATGTTCTGTTATAATACTGATTAATGCACTAATTCAAAACAGGGGCTTATAGGACCATATTGGTCGCTGCGAGCTGCTTTAGGACCTCTTTTGGAAACTCTTCTTCTGCTTGATAGATTATTGTTCCTCCAAGAGCAAGGCAGTTCTCTGGAAGCAATCATGTTACCTATCTTTGATCCTGCATTATCCCCAAGGAATGTGGCCATAATTGCCAAAAGAATTTGATACAAATTTTCAGCTCAAGCAGAGAAATGGTAATAATAACGACTCTTTATGTCCTATCCCTACCGACATATCTGTAAATCTGACCATGGCTTTTCAATTTGTTTTGGTTTTTAAATAAGATCTTTCAAGTTATTATGATATATGAAATATGGAGCAAGTATAGATCTCACTTGAGTGGGACCATAATGGGGACTAGCCTTTAGGGCAAAGCGAAATTTTTTGTTTTTACTTGAAACATTTAGGTTGATGTCCATGATATTGATGTTTGTTCTTTATACAAAATGCACCTCTAAATTTGATGTACTTTCCCATGTCAGAAAAATGAAAAACATATTTGTGGAAAGGAAAGTGATCATTTTCAGTATGCTACCAATATATTCGGGGTGGCCGTATGGAATCTAGGAGTGCTCATCATGGTACCCATTGATAATTATAAGCCATGATGCCATATAATAATATTTAATAAAAATGATGTATGGGAGCACATGTTTTACAGACATTCGACTAATATCCGTTGTGATGTTCATATGTAGTAGCATCATCCTGAAGTATATCGGTATTTGAAATAGTGCATGTGAGTGTCGCTATTATTTTTTCACTCTATTATAAAAGTTATGTTCCGTCACTTACTCTTGTGATTCTTGTAGTCCATTCATTGTGAAAGAAGGCATCATGCTTCGTAGAGTTTAAAACATTGGTCAGAAACCTTCTCTTTGAATGTCTGTCAGTTGTCTGCTCTAAAGATGGTTGCATCCTATTTTTGTTGGTCCTATTTATTCCTTGTGCGTCCAAGAATCCCGATCATGGGACTTTATCCAGCTTCTTACAAATCGAATAGTACAACATCATGATTATATCATGTTTTAAAATTTTCTAATCCAATGGAAATCGTGAAATGATAATCTGTCTACTTGGTAAAAGATAACACACAAACACTTGTATACAAGTTTCTGACCACAAGCAGCGCATATGGTCACTGCTTCTGCTACACCTGTTGCTCTTATTGTTTACGTGGAAATCAAATATTGATTTCAATTTCTCTTCTGAATTGAGCATCCATGAAGCGATACTCATGGCATTTAAAGTTTGGCAACGTAATGCAGGTTGTACGTAATTTGATGGATTTGCTTTATTGAATCCCTGCATTTCTCAAGTCATGTTTTTTTCTCCTTTGATTTTTGGGTGGGGAGCGGAGAGGAAAGTAACTGAAAGAGAAGATACATGTTTCTTTATGGAACTTTCAAATGGTACGGTGGTGAAGAGTCTTAAAACTGTATTATTTTCACCCTGGTATATGATTAGGCAAGCATTCTATTTGAGATCCTTCTTTCTGTGTTTCGACTTGCATATAGAAACAATTTATGGAGCTGGCTTGAAATTAGTCAGAGAGATCGGTTGATTGGAGGCCTGAAAGGTCCTTGGAAGGACCACTAAATTATTCATTAGCAATTCGGATGCTCTTCTCTAACAGTTCCCTTTAGATGTCTCTGTTAACTGGCTGGGAATGAAATGGACATTTGTTTGCATTCATTTTGTTACTTATCTTGACCCAATCCAGGAATTCTTGTCATCAAATGGCCGAAGAAATTGAAAAAAATTGTTAACGCAAATGTGGCATGTTTTAGATAGTAGTAGTTTGTTTAGCAACTAAGACGGCTTCACACGATGTATGTAATCTTCGTGTGGATGGAAGCTATTCATTGCTCATAAAAGTCAATTGTTATCGTTCTAATTTTGCAAGTGCTATATATGAGATCAAATATGTTCAGGTTTGATATTGGAGGACTGCAAGTCTTGGAGAAATTCTTTCGACAGTTGCTATTTATGCGACTGTGTAATTACGTTGTCCATGGCTTTGCACGATATGTTTGTTGTATACGTTTTTTAGATTCTATATGCGTAAGTTATTTACTCGGATAAACATGATTGAATATTCCGTGCAGATTCTGCGTAGGAATGGGTGGTGCGCGCGCGCGCCTGTGATGATTTGTCGACTAGCTGAAACGCTGTGGTTGTCACATCAGATATCCTTGCTTAAAGAAGCATCAAATGGAGCCTCCCACTCGTGCCGGGACACGTGTGTTCACATGCTGTGGGTTGAATGGTTTTTGTCATTTTAGACACCTGTTTTGTTCTTGTTCATTTCCATTATTGGGTGGTAGCAGTGACTGCAGTCGACATGTTGAATTTCAAAGGTAATATTACTGTCACTGAATATAATCAAACGTTGGGATACAGCACCTAGCAGTCCTCCTTTTGTTCCTTCTCACTATTGTTGTCAGCATCAAAACTAGTGAAAGGTGCCGTTACTGGTTAAGTGGCTTGAATTTTGACCTTTGCCGCAGATGAGGTTCATTTGAATTTCGTACTTTAGTGGATTGCTAGCTAGGATCGTGCAACCACGTACTGTTCGAAGCTAAAATATCTGGTCAGACCCTTGCTACATTACAAAGAGGGGGTAACTTTAATGTCATTTTCCCCACTTTCTGAGCCTCCCATCCACTTACCTGCTCTGTATTTCTACCTTGTCGTGGCGGCGACACTAGCCCGCCTGGGGGGGGGTGGGGGTCCCGGGGCTACTAGAGATTCAAACATGATTCTCCAACGACAAATCACGGCGAAGAAAGGAAAGCTGAGTTCCTTTGTGGGATGTGCCATCTAAATACAAAGAGGTGATAATATTGATGGAAAATTATTTTAACATAAATATATTTTAAAACATTAAAAATAGTTATTTAAAAAAAACATTTTGAGAGAATTTTGCTTTTCTAAAGCCATTAGAATCGTCCAATATTGCTTTGCCAACACACTGAATAATGTCAGGGCCCTCTGATTGTTGGGAGATGCTGAGAGTTGGAGAGAACACACAAACACACGCGCAAAGAGGAAAAGCTCTGCCAGGGTTTGAGAATGTTTGTGTTTGCATACCGGTGATGAACTGACTTATTTTCCACCATCATCTACAAAACAAAAATGTTAAGATCATGGATGAATTACAACACACCATAGACCAAGTTAATACGCCCGCTTCACTACAAAAGAGAAAAAAGAAAAGAAAAGAAAAGTACATCTACATTACATGATTGGCGGGGGTGTATCCGGAAGTGGATTTACTCCCTCCTCCATTACCTTTTCAGGCTTGAATCCAATAGGAAAAGTTAAGACTTCTCGTAGAAGCGTGCGCAAGACCGGACTGGATCTCTGAATCTTCATGTGTGAAGGCAGCTCCAACAATACTCTCACTATTAAAACTAAAAAAAAAAGAGAGAGAAAGAGGGCAATACGCAGTGGAGGACTTGGTAAAGGGATTTCTCATGAGTGTATTAATTTAGTTTTGGATAACTACATAGGGATTTAATTAGTCTCGATAGCAAAAGTTGGCATGAGAATACCCACCTGGTTTT
>Ga0325414_1000400_pt1 | contig 34541 bp, 31 predicted proteins | sample PopdelMetagenome_8_FD_206183 | JGI IMG/M metagenome (GOLD analysis project Ga0325414, IMG submission 206183) | Populus deltoides microbial communities from Bellville, Georgia, United States - Leaf-PdKOR-R3 | ecosystem: Host-associated > Plants > Phyllosphere > Phylloplane/Leaf | place: USA... | reverse complement strand
GAGAGCATAAGCAAGTAAAGAAAGATTTATTTATTTTATTTATTATTATTAGGCTTTTCTAGTTTTCATCTCTCAAGAAAAATAGTTTTCTTCTCATGTTATGACTATTATTATTGGATGGTCAAAAGGAAGCTTTAATTTTTTTCAATTAAGTTCCCTAACAATGATTTTCCCTGCATACATTTATACATGGGAGCCACAGGTGGAAACTTCTATTCGTGGTTATTGCAGGAATTTGTTTGTCTTGGTCATGATCGAGAATTTCTTATGTGGACACGTACAAAGAAGATGGACAGTTGCGTCTGAAGAGGTGTAGAATAGTATGGTCTTCCATTCATGATTGGAACTACATTCATGTGAAATCTCAAAAGCTTAGAACGTTCAGTCAACCAATGGATGTTTTTCACGAATTCTGAAATCTACAGCTTTCTCGTGTTTCACATTTTCGGACGCGGCTTCATTCGTATTCACATGTAATTACCATAATTCTGAGACCCATGTTTTGTCCCATCACATCCAAGGCAAAAATTTATCACAAATCCGACCTAATTAATCTAGGTATTTAAAGAAAAGGTTGTCGGAACATTGTTGTCTCTCTTGTCTCTTTTCTCTTTTTCTTCTCTTACCGTGACTATCCTATCAAAATATCAAAGGATTCAGCTATCTTTAAACTTAAGCTTGTTTTATAAAGGGTTGAAGAAATAAATAAGTATTACGTCTACCTTACCTGATGTTTTTTTATTGGGGATTTGATAGTTGATGAATTAAAAAAATGTTTTAGGGTTTTAAAATGTTTAACATATTAATTTGATATACAAATGATTTAAGAGTTTTTAATTAATATTTTAAAGTGTTAGGTGGACTAAAATGAACTAGGTTGATATCTGAATTATGAGTTTATTAAAGAACAAAATGATTGTTATTTTTGGGTTATGTAGATTTTTTACTAGCAGGTCGGGATTCTAGAAATCTCCATCAACTAATCATTCGGTTCAATTGTTGATACCAGCTAACTAAATGGTCTAAACTGACCGACCGGTTGGTTTGCATAGTAGTTGACTGGTTGGTCAATTCAGTTGACTCGTTGACCCGACAATAGAGTTTTATCAGGTGAATTGGGTTCGATTAGTTTAGGTTATGTTCAAATTCCATCAGGTGAAATAATTCGGCGTTATATTTAACTTTTATATTAAAACAATTAAATTATATTATAAAATTAATTTTGTATTAGTATTGTGAATAACTTTAATTGAATTATTTAAAAAATAAGTTTGTATATAAATTTAGATTCATATAAATATAAAACCTTGAAAAGACCACCCATATTTATGTGTTGATCATTAATCCAAAAATCAGTTCGCTATAGATCAAGATGAAATATTCAATTTTATCCTAGAAAGAGTACGTGTAGACTAATTTAAATTGCAATTCTAGAAGGGAAAATAAGTATTTGTCACAATTATTAGAATACTTGTGTTGGGGTTTCAGCTACGGACCCATTTTAACAATTTTTTTTTTAATAAAATATGAGAGATACATTATTTTGCACCATTATGTGCTTAATAAAATTATTATATTCCATGATTAAAAAAAAATACGAGACTCTGCATTGGGTGATCATCCTTCAACATTTTTATAATATTTTCTTGTTTTTTCTCCTAGTTATTCATTGCTTGTGTTAAACAACAAATCTAACTCTCTCTCTCCCTTAATTACCCTAGTTATTTCAGGTTCTATCTATGATGTGAAATCCGAACTTTACAATTAACAATAGCTAGCTTGTACCCCACCATTCCATGACTCCTGATTAGTAAGAGATGAAGACTATTTGTATAATGCCAATCATTGACTTGGATGTTAAGAGCCTTTTTGCAAAAAAAAAATTAAATTTTATTTTTTATATTTTAAATAATTTTGATGTATTGATATTAAAAATAATTTTTTTAAAAAAAATATTTTAATATATTTCTAAACAAAAAAATAATTTTAAAAACAATTACTACTACAATATCTAAATCTCGTGAGGTTTGTTTTTTAGCATCATAACTAGAAATTTTGTTAATATTTGCTTTTGTACATGTACAAAGAAGATGGAATGTTGTAGAAAATTCTTTAACCTTTTATTCTATTTATTTAAGTGTTTAAAATTTGATTTTTTTTTTATTTTCTTGAGGATTGAGATTGAAAAATATTCAAGTGATCAAGATGCATTGACATGTGGAGAAAATGAATCCCATAAATACATTAAAAAAATCAATATTTATTTATAAAAAATAGCTACCAAGAATAATAATAATAAAAAAAAAGTAAACTAATCATACCAAAGTTTTGTTGATCCCATGACTTTATTTTTGCAAATCTTGTACTATTAAAAATCCTATGAAAAATTTTATGGTGCTTGATAAAAAATTTTACGCATGTAAAATTTTATGTGTTGATATTTCCTTTTCTTCGTATAATCTTGAGACTTCAAGGTGCTTGATAAAATCTTATATTAATTGAATTAGAGACTAATTTAATTAAGATTTAAATTTGTACTATAAAAATTTCAAAAAAATCCTTTTAAAATTTTTGATTTTCTCGTGTATTTTTCTATCATTTTTGCTTAATATTGGTTTGTAGTTTTATATTATAAAGTTACAAATCCGGTATTAAAATATCCAGTTTTCTCTGAAATATTAAAAAAATTATGTATAAAAAATTATTTTATTTTCATACATTCGATTAAGGCTTTCAAGCTTACAAGAAATTTTCTTATCATATTTTCATACAAAAAAAAAATATATGTATTAGCATACATTTTGAGTTTTAATAACCAGTTTATTAAAGTTAAGAAAATTAAACTAATATTAAAAAATCATTTTATTTTTTAATATCTAAGTTTACAAATGTATATGTAATATATATTTTTAATATTAAATAAAAGTTAGTTTATATATATATATATATATATATATATATATATTTCTAGCATCGTGGCTCAAGAGAAAAACATGTCATTGTGACGTAACTCATCGGATAAGTTGCGGATGATGCCTTTCTAAAAATCCACCTCTTGCTAGAGGTAAGAAAAATCAACTTACAAGATACAGACCCAAAAAAAAAAAAAAGAAGAAGAAGAAGAAGAAGCCATTATCTTACACGCGCCTAAGATGACGAGCAGTTGCGCAACTTATCAGATGAGTAACGTGACAATGACATGTTTTCCTCTGGGGCCACGATGCTAGAAATATAAATAGAAATAATAATAATAATAATAAAAAGTCCAACTAACTCATTGGTTCACATCCAATCATTTTTTACCTTCGTATTCCAATTCCAAAAACAAAATAATTTGCATCAAAATATTTTATACACAAAAGTTGATTAGATTTTTAAAAGAAAGACAGTTGTCCCAAAATAAAAATAAAAATAAAAATAAAAATAAAAACACAATTAAGGATTAAATAAGACAAATAATGAATTCTTAAAAAGCCAGGAATGGGCTGAGCAGTGACAAAAGGTTAGGGATAATTTTGAGGAACAATGAGGATTCTAACAAAGGAATTAAATTAGAAGTGTGTTTGGTAATAATTCGCTCAAATCAATTTGTTTTGATGATGAAAGTATTATAATAAGTTAGTATAATTTAGAAGTTGACTTTTTATTAAATTAAAACTCGACTCCTTCAGTAATAGCTAGCGTTTTGATTGAAGCCAAAAGAATTATAATCTTTGTGCTGGGATTTGCCATGAGTAATTTTGTAACGGGTTACAAATACAGGATTATTGTATAAATTTTCATTTTTATTTCCTGAATATTTTGTGTGACAACCAACATTAATCAAGATGGAATTTTCAGTTGGATATGCTCATGTTGAATCTGGCTTTCAATTTGGAAAGAACAGCTCATCATTTAACAAAATTTTAATTTCGTTTCGTTATAAAACTGAACTAGCTGCACAGACTCCCACTATGGCACAAGCAAAATCTAAAGAAGAATGAACACCAAAGATAGCAATCCACTGTCCCCCATATTCTATGGAGTTAACTCTGAAGTTGTTATCATTCCGTAAGACTAAAACACCACCGGATTTCCCAACAGCATCTATAGAAGTCCATCTAATATATATTCTGTTTATTCCAACGAAAGTACTTGACAAATTTATCTGTGCAGGCTGCCCGCTTAATCTCAAGCAGTAAACAAACATCTATCTCATGGTGAATAAGCACCTTTTAAATAGCTTGACGTTTAGCTATTTTCATGTTAAACAGTTTCAAATTCCTTGTTCACAGTTTCCCAGATCGATTCAGCAAAAACATTCAGTTCCTGTATGTCACCCAGACCCAATCTTACCCCATCATTCAACATATTCTGAACCTCTTCATCTCTCTCCATAGTATATGCACCCTGCGGCTGTTTCTGCTTAGTAAATCTGGAATTCCCCTGTTTAATACCTGATTCCATTGATTCTGAAGAGCTATCTTCCAGGTGCTCCACTGTTTCTTGAATGCTGCCGGTTTGGGATTGAAGTTTAACTTTTCTTCTATTCCTTCCAAGTACCATGTGGTGAGTAGGATTTGTCTGATCAATTGATGCCCCTGTTATGTCAAAATTTTGTGCTTCACAATTCTTTTCCAATGCATTACACGCTGTTACCAATGGAAGGGCTGTCTGCTGACGTGAGAAGACCATATTTGATTTCTGGGAACAACAACTCCACTGGTAGATCCAAAATCCTTGCTGCACAATTTTTTTCCCATACATCACACTCTGAACTGATGCTATTGACGTCAATGGAGAAATTGTCTGATAGCATGTGAAGGTCATCTTTGATTTCTGGGAACATAAATTCAACTTGTAGATGCAGTAGATGAGGTTTTGAGGTCTGGTGGTCGTTACACATCATCTCAAATTCTGGATAATACAGCGGGTCTATCTCCTGTATTTTGAACATATAATCTCTATCCTCCAAACATAAACAGATATCTTCATTAATGTGCTTTGTGTGCTGAGTTCCAATAAGGAATTTCAAAGTGTTTAAAGTACTAACGTGCAGACTAAGTTTATCAAAACCAATTGGCCATAATAGGCAGATCGGTGACAGTGACCCAGGCAAGTTCTGGAAACTTTACTAGTCTGTCTACAGGACCTTCATAGGCAAGTCTGTCATGGAAAATGGAAGTAAGCATTTGTCATTGTTATTATAAGAAAACTTGTCTGTGGGTTTCGGGCTCAGTTTACCCTTTTGTCAGTTCATTTTGATCAATCAAATCAATTTAGCTAGCTCGTAATGTAAGATTAGGTAACAGTGGCCAGGGGAAGAGTTCCTCCGAGCTACCATTTCTTTAATATAAAAATTATGATATTGTGTGCTGGTATCTGGTTTGTATATCATAATAAAAAGTTTTAAATTTATTGTAAAATAATTATTCAATTTAAAAATTTAAACTCTAACGTCAATTTAAACAACCATTCAACCTAAAAATACCCCGTAAACTACATGTAAAAGCAGAAACAAATAAATAAAAAAATTATCTCTCGAATTAAATCAATTAATATCAAGATACTTCAAATTGTCAAAACATTATGATATTATAGAAGTTAAATTATGTATTATTTGCACCCTTATTAATTTTAAGAAAATATTTTTTTAATAAATTTAAGTGATAAAATAGTATTTTTTTCAAAAATAAATAATAAATAATAATTTAAATTCAATATATACCGAGAAAATACATACAGTATTTTTTTATTACTTTTTTATTTTAGTTTTATAATAAACAATTTTAATCAATAAAAATTTTTAAGCACCGGTTATCAAGTTGAAAAGCTATTAAAATTTATAAAATTTGTGTTAGGTATTTTTAATGAGTGTAAAAGATATTACTGTTTCTGTTTAAAAATAATAAAGATAATATAAATAAATAGTTATAATAAATATTAAAATATTTTAAAAAATATGATATATAATTAAATTATTAAATAATTTATTGTACATGAATAGTAGATAATTAAATTTTGTTTTGCCACCTGCTTGCAAAAAGAATCTGATCAGCAGGGACTAGTTTCTTAGGTAATGTTGCTATGGTTTCGTTGTCTTTTTCAGTCAACAAGAGTGCATATAAATAGTTACGTAATTTCCCTTTGAATAGTTACATAACAGAAGGTATATTCAATTGCTTATAGCTGGAAGTGTAGTTTGCCGTTCTTGAAGTGAAGTTTCTTTTGGAAAAAAAAAATATATAAAAAAAAACTTTGTCAATAATTTAAGAAAATAGAAAGCAGTGGCCACTTCTTTTAGGACAAGTTTGTTTTAATTGTCGAAATTATAGGGAGTGGTTTTTATTATATCATCAAGATTTTTAGTTGTATTATTGCTGATTTGGCAATATTGAAAGAAGCTTATTATCATTACCAATTAAAAAATAAAATCAAGAGCTTATTATAATTCATTTTCGTTTATTGGAAAACAAAAATAGGAGAAAATATGTTGATTTCTTCCATTGTTGCTAAAGAAAACAAAAAAATGTGAAATATTTCACCTGGCGAATTTACGCTCGAAATGGGAAAACTCTGTTTCTTGTTTCTGCATTTAATATACACAAGCAGTAGGCGAAAAAATAGACGAAATGTAAGACTTTGGACTGAATATCTAAGACAGACAATAACACCTCTTGAGAGGAGTGGGACTCTATTACCACCTGAGCTCCTGGCTTCTTGACAGGAAAGTAGAAAGTAAAAATTCAACCATTAACATTTCTGTGAACCAGTTCATCTTCCAATTCTATCGTGGAGAATAGCTTTGGCAATGGTGGCCAACGAGTTGTAAGCTCTGTAGAAACTTGTCGCATTGTTGGCCGATAATGGGGATCGGTCTGCAAGCAAGCAAACGCCAGTTTTGCAACATGTGCCACACCGTCCGCAAGTTCGTTTTCAGGAGGTGGGAGGCGCTGGTCTAAAACATCCCTCAAGAGTGTATTGTGAACGGTTGGTGATGATGAGGAGGTGGAAGCAGAAAACATCAGTGATGAGATGAAATCGCCAGGATGCTTTCCCATCATTACTTCCAATGTTAATACTCCATAGCTATACACATCACATTTTTCATCCACTTTCATTGTGTATGCCAACTCTGCAAAAGAGGCTGGTCATGCTATATTTTGCCAAAATAATTTACTGCACCTATTTTGTTTTCAAGTGATTTTGTAAACTACATACCTGGAGCTGTGTACCCAAAGGTGCCAGCAAATGATGTCCAATTGGATGAGTCAGGCATTAAGAGCCTGGCTGTGCCGAAGTCAGAGACATGAGCCTCATATTCTGAATCCAAAAGAACATTGTTGCTGGAAATGTCTCTATGAATAATCGGAGGAGAGCAGTCATGGTGCATGTAGGATAAAGCATTGGCTACGCCTTCGATAAGATTCATCCTTTTATCCCAATCCATATTTGCTGCTTGTTCCTCGTCGTTCAATACCTTTCTTAAACTTCCCCTTTCCACAAATTCATATACCAAAAATGAGTGTTTGGCATGCGAGCAGAAACCATACAGGTTCACAATATTTCGATGCCGTATACCCATTAAGACATCAATCTCGCTTCTAAAAGCTTTCAAGATGGTCATCTCAACTTCTGGTGTTTGGTGGAATTTCTTCACGGCAAGGACTTGTTCTGATGGAAGTACAGCTTTGTAAACAGCTCCATACCCTCCTGTACCAATGCAATATTTGGAGTTGAATTCCTCAGTAGCCTCAATGATGTCCTCGTAGAGCAGTTCCCCATCAGGGCACCATCTCGCGGCAACATCTCTTTGTGGTGTTTCCACTAACCTTTTCTTTTTTCTGCTTTGGAAAAAGAAAAGAAAACCTACAATCAGGCCCAACAAACTACCCAGCAGAGAAAATATAGTCAAAAAGACAACTTTGGGGCCCTTCTTGTGCACAGTTTTGTTTTTCATGAGAACAGAACAAGCCTCCAAACCAGTAGCATTGCCACACAGGTTGGTGTTGTTGCTAATTGCTTCAAATGGTGCTTCGCGAAAGGCTTTGATGTCAGGAATGGGACCCTCTAACTTGTTATAGGATACATCCACTTTAGTGAGGCTTTGCAGTCTACTAAAACTGGTTGGAATGAGACCAGACAGCATATTATGGGAGAGGTTCAGAAACTCTAGCCGCTGCAGCTGTCCAAGCTCCGGTGCTATACCTCCCACGAGGGAATTCCAACTGAGATCAAGACTTTGAAGAGACTGTAAAGACCCCATCTCAGCAGGAATATTCCCTGTGAATCTATTCTTGCTCATATTCAAGAATATCAGTTTTGAGCAGTTGCCAAGCTGTTTAAGAATTGTTGCACTAAAATTGTTCGCTGCCAGGCCAAGCCTTTCGAGATCAGATAGCGATGCGACATCGAAAGGAATATCACCTGAAAGTTTGTTATCGTTGAGTGCAAGTTCAATTAACTTCAAATTTCCCAATTCTTTTGGAATTCTCCCAACTAGTTGATTTGACGAGAGGTCAAGAACTTGTAGATGAGTTGCCTTTCCAAGAGCAGCTGGTATTATTCCAGAGATTTTGTTTCCAGAAATTTTGAAGACTGTCAGATTGTTAAACTGATCCCATTTCCATGAAAGTTCACCATGCAATAAATTATCACTCAAACCCATGTAGTACAAATAGGGATGTGTGCCAAAAGCTTCAGATATGTTTCCACTAAGCTGGTTTCTCTCAAGTCTGAGTCTCAACAAGCTGCTGCAATTTCTCAAGCTTTTTGGGATAGGTCCCGTGAAATAATTGTCCAACGCACTAAAATATGAAAGTAATCCACCAAGGCACACATCTCGTGGTAGATTACCAGACAATCTATTAGAATATATTTGTAACAAATATAAATGGGTAAGATTGTTCATTTCTGGAGGAATGGGACCAAAAAGACTGTTATTCGCAAGGAGAAGTTGAGATAAGATTATTAAATTTCCTAAAGATGGTGGTATTGTACCATTTAGATTATTATATGACAAATCTAAAGAAGTGAGAGATCCTGTGAGGTTTCCAAAAGAATCAGGTATTTTACCAGTGAGAAAATTTTGTTTTAGTTGAAGGAAATTGAGAGATTTCATATTTCCTATGGAAGTAGGGATTGGACCTTCAAAATTATTATCGGACAACTGAAGGGTTAATAGGTCTTCAAGCATTCCTACTTCTCTAGGTAAGAAACCAGAGAGTTTGTTTTCGTAAAGGTAAAGAAAAGACAAGTTGCTTAAGTTTCCTATGGACGTAGGAAGAACACCACTAAGGTTGTTATTCCACAAATCAAGCAAATCAAGAGATCTCAATTTTCCAACTTCTTGTGGTATGCCACCAGAAAGTTGATTTCCATTGAGATAAAGATCAGTTAAGTGGCTCAAATTGCTTATAGACGCAGGGACTAATCCTCCGAGATCATTTTCATGCCAAATTATTTGAGAAAGTGAACTCAACATTCCTATTTCATTAGGGATGGAGCCACCGATATGGTTTTCAGACAGGGTAAACACTCTAATGCTTTTCATTGTGCTTATTTCTGATGGAATGTTGCCAGAAATGCTATTGAAAGACAAGTCAAGGATGGAGAGGTTAGAAAGGTTACCTATATGTGAAGGAACGGACCCATAGAGGGAGTTGTTGCGAAGGATAAGCACAATCAAGTTAGGAAAGGAAGAGAATCTGAGAGTATTAAGCCTGCCTCTCAAACTAGAATTAGGCAGGCTTATGTTGGTAACACTACCAGACTTGTCGCAACTGATTCCGACCCAGTTGCAAGGGCTGTCTCCAGCCCATGAAGACAGGAGAGACTGGCTTCGGTTGTCAAGACTGACTTTCCATTTTAGAAGAGCTTCTGCTTCCTTCCTTCCATTTGCTATTTCAGCTCCGGCAGCCGAGGAAGCATAAGCAAGTAAGGAAAAAAACAAGGAAGGTATGGATAAGAGCAAGATTTGGGAAGCCATGGCCTTGGTGGTTTACTTTCTTAAGGAGGATGTATAAAATGATTAGCCCTGCATACGTATATAATGGGAGCCATAAGGTTGGAATACCCTTTGTGCAGGAATTCATTTGTCTTGGTCATGATCGAAAATTTCTTAAGAAGATAGACAGTGGCGTCTTAATTGGATGTCTTCCATTCTTTATTATTATTATTATTATTATTAATGTTGGTGTTCGGGTCGGCTTGCGTGTAATTTGATTAATTTTATAAATTTTAAAGTTAATAATTATTTAAATTTCTAGTAATTCTTAAAAAATTTAAACTCGTAATTATTAAAAAATAAATTTTAAATCTGATACGTTAAATTAACCTAAATTATCCAATTAAATGTTTTCCATTCTTGATTGGATGTCTTCGGGTGTCAGCTATGGACCTACGGTGATGTCTTCCATTGACGTGGTTAATGTTTTTGTTATATCCTTCTTCCTTTCTTCGGTCTCTTATCAATCAAATGAATCCACTTTGAAAAGTTTCTTTGGAAGATTTCTTTATTTTGTTATTTTTTTTGTTAATTTTTTGTATAGAAACAATTAGCGCAAACAATATTGGAATGACAATATTTACATGGTTAGCCTTCAGACGATAGCCATGGATGAAAACTTGTAGAAAGAAAATTAGGAGCATTTACAATTAGATATTCAAGTTAATCACAAGTCATCCCACTCGAACACTTTGGGATAGGGCCAATAATTTAAACCAATAAAGGTACAATTACGAGAGAAAAAAATGCAAAAGTGCAAAACCATGGCTAATAATTTATTCGGTATTATTAAAGTTTTCTATTTTTTTTTGTAGTAATAACTTTTAATAAATACATGTTGGGAAAACTAGGGACAACTAACCGGATCAATTCAGCGGAATACAATTCACAATTCACAATTCACAAGTCCCAATCCTTTTTCCCTCTTTGTGCAGTAAAAACAGAATCAAACAATGAACAAATATAATGCAACAATCACACAAATCAACACCAAGATTTTTTACGTGGAAAACCCGATGCGGGAAAAACCACGGGACCGGAGTCCACTTAAAAACTTCCACTATCACAAATAATGGGTTCACAATTGTTCTTCCTCGGATTCAACTAAGGGCTACAACATATATATCATCAAGAACAACTTATTCTCGGATTACAACAAGATTAAAGAGAGTAATGTTAGAGAAAAACTCACAACACTGACAGCCCCGTTTTTTGTCAAAACGACCAGCTTCCACACCACCAATCTTCAATCCAACCGTTCAGAATGAAGAGTAACGTGTCTAGAAGCTGCTGTCCAAATCTCAGCCCGATTCAACGGTGAACGAACTGGAAATCGAAGAAAGAAAACAGACTGCTCTGCTGCCTCCTCTTCTTTCTTTCTCTCAGTTTTTCTCTGCTCTCTTGTTCAAATTTTGCTACTGCCTCTACAGTGACAGTTTCATTTTAAATCAAAGAGGCTGCCAACTGCCTCCTTAATTAATGTGATGGTCCCCCCATCACATGGTGCGGGACCACACAACAATACAAAACTTTCATAAATAAAATCTAAACATTTTATGTGTCTCCAGATAGCTATGTTGTTTTTATTTTTGAAGGTTTTGACTAATAACAAATATAATTAATTTTCATTTAAAGATTTATTTATTTTATTTATTATTATTAGGCTTTTCTAGTTTTCATGTCTCAAAAAAATAGTTTTTCTATTTTATTTTTCTATTCAATATTATTAGACTTTTTAGTTTTTTTTAATTTTTGTTTTTTATTCGGTATTATTAAAGTTTTCTAATTTTTCTTTTATATATATATAAAGGTTTGTAATAATATTTTATTAAAAAATACGTTGATAAATAAAAATTAAACATTTTATATATCTCCCACTAGATCAAATGTTGGGATAGAACTCAGACAAGTGCATCCAATAAACATTTGGCCTCAGGTCCAAGCACAGTGACATTATATAATGCATCCATTATAGAGGCTGAATACATTTTCTTTGATATTTTGCCATTGTTGACGAGAGTTGACGTTTTGGTCTCCTTGGCTTGGAATTCAAGCACAGTGACATTTTCTTTGATTTTTCAGATTTGGAATTTGCATTCTTCCATTATTGTGCTTTATATTTCTAAATGGCATACACAAACGTAAGGTTATGATCAAAGTTGTTAAAAATATTTTTTTAACACGATATAAAATATATAATATAAATTCAAATTATAAATTCAAATAGTAAAATCAAAAGTAAAATATTTTAACTAATTATATATTAATAATTTCAGTTAAGTATTAATTAACAATATAGCACAATTAAAATGAAAATAAAATAAATAATAAAAAAGTCTAAACACTTTATTTTTTTTCACATGCTTTACTTTTTGGACAAATCGATTCACTCACTTCGTCATTTACAAAAAAAACGAGTCATTTCAAATTTTGATAGGTTATTTAACATTAATTACTTCAAGAGTCAAGTATGTTAATTTACAACTTTTATTTTATATATTTGACAACTAAAACAAAGAAATATATCTATTGATATATTAGTAGTTTACATAAAGAACTGTTAAAAATAAAGAGGTATTTAATTTTATTTTACAAAAATAAAATCCGCAAATAACTTATATCATTAAAAAAAATTATAATAATTATAGTCAAAATTAAACTCTTGATTATCAGATTGTATAAGTTTTGTAAGATATAAATTTGGACAATAAAAATGCTAAGATGCAAATTACTAAATTGTATAATTTTATGCTTCTTTTAAACTTGTAAAATCGATCAAGTTTACCGATTTTAAAAAGATTAAATGAGTTTAACTAATTTTATTGATTTTCAAATTTTAATCTAATTTTACAAATTAAATATAGGTTGATGAGTTTGATCTATTTTAAATGAGTTTCATCAATTTTACTAATGTTTAAATTTTAGTTTAATTTTACATATTAAATATATATTAATTGTATAATTTTACGAGAGTCGCATCATGATTTTAACAACCATTAATTTTGTTAGCAAAAGAAAAGGCCAAGAAACAGCTCTTAAAGAAAAAAAGCAAATCAAGCACGTCATAAATGATAATAGGCAGATGAAGTCAAGATAAGGTTCTGTTGGCAAAAGAAAAGGCAAAGCAAAGCAGAACAATCCAACAAACTTACAGCTCAGAGAGTGATTTGTGACTATTAGTCTGGCTGCCATTCTACAGTCATGGGCGAAACAATCAGGCAGAAAATAGACTACTCTGGCAATTTTCTTAGAATCTCTGACAATTATGTTTCCGGAACAGTTTGTAGGATGTGAACCTAACCCCACAAATTGAGGTGACTGTCAAATAACATTCATATGCTCAAAATAAATAAATAAATAAAAGAAATAGGAGAGATGTCAATATATTGGCCAATGACATGCTGCTGAACATCATATGATAATTATTCTGCAAAATTAATATGTTTCAGCTTTGCATAAGGATCAGTGAGTAATGATGCAATACTTTTCATCGATTTTCCTTTGTGTGTATCTTCATTTCCATCTTGTATAGGAGATCTATAACTGATAAATTGGCTTGTAGGTATTTTCAATACTCAACTTGTCAAGGACTTGTTGAAGATTTTACTTGAGGTTTTTCTGTTAGTATATCTGCTAAACAGTCTTCAAATATTACCAAAGGGAGGAGTGAATCATCACATCTTTCAATTCTGCCATGGAAAATGGCTTTGACAATGGAAGCCATTGAATTATGAAGCCATTATGTTAAATAATATTCGTCACGAGAAGTGATGAAGATAAATTCAACATAGCTAAAAAAGCTGTATTTTTAATTAGAAATAAAATATACCAAATGGTAAATTTAAGGTTTGTCCTAATTTCAAATTTGACACCTCTGCTTATTAGAACCACAAACTTTTGGTCCCTACCATATCTCATACGAATCTAATCCTTTTTTTTCTTCAGAAAATGATGGCATAGAAATTGATGCAGCAAGTGACAATTAAATATCTTACCATTGCTATATATTTTGCTAGGGTACCACTTCAGCTGTAAGCTCAGGCGTACTTGTAATTAGGGTTACCTGGATTATGACATCAAGTGAAAATAGTGGGGCTACTGTAGTGGCCATGGATCTGATTCACCTAATAAAATTCTATCTGCATGTGTATCATAAAAGGCACAAGTCGAGGAATGCTGATTCTACAGGCTGAGCAACCAAATTCACAACATCTTGCTCTCGCAAAGGGCATTAATTTATATGATTAGGTGCAGCGCGACGAGGAACATAAGAACAAAGAATTATGACATTTACAGGATGCAAAACTTGTCTGATTGACGAGGAGCTGATAATTTATCAACACTCCTGACCCTGCCATTTTCACCGTTTTCTACTTGTACATTAAAGGCCCGGATCTTGAGACTGCAAACCGTGGTAGTGGACTACGACCTGTGCTCCCAGAAGTTGAGCCTTCGACAAGTTTAACTTTTCTGCTTGAACTATAATCCAAAGGCCCAGAGCGGCGAACATTTCTATGTTTATTATCCGTGCTGCGAAGGCTTCCACTATCCATATCGTAAAAATGGTTCACTGCAGGAGATGTGTGAGACAGTGATACAGCAGGTGAATGGCGGGGTGAGACACTTAGTAGTGCCAGAGGCATGGATGGAGAATTTGAGTAGTACTGGCTATAAATTGAACGGAGAATTGCGTACGGAACATAGGCTTCGAGGGAGCTTCTTGGAAGATACGGTGAGATCTCGCAAAGTTGGTCCAAGAAAATCAGCTTTGCTACAAGATTAGATCTGCACAGAAAGGGGAGACGAGATTGATATGCATGAAATGATGAGAAAGGAAACAAAGGTCATAAAGATAATCAAATAGACTATTCAGATCAACATTCCTTTCTCAGTATTTGAGCTGAAAAAATTATTGATGGAGCCACCCTAGAGATTTAACTCGAGTTTTTAAGGAATGATGCTTGTGGTTTAAAATAATTACCATGAGATTTTATGCAAACAAAAATCGATGAAAATATTGCGTGTCTGTGTATTTATGTGAGGGGCATGACAGGCATTGCACGTTTACCTATTGGCTTCACTCCAAGAATCTAGCACAATACCAGTTGCAAATTTGACAAAAAGCTGCATTGCAGACTTTATACTTGCTTCAGCAGACAAACGGCTATGTATTTCAGGATCCAAAGCCTCATCAAGATGGCCATTAGAGAGAGACTGTTGTCTCTGCTGATGTTCGCGTTCCAATCTCACTAACTCACTACCAGCAATCACAGCACTAATGCACCTGCAAAGAATATTCAATTGTAAGGGAAAAAAAAATTAATAATGGATAATAGAAACCATTTCATTTACTAGTAGTACAAAAATGGCAAATGCATGACCCTACTAAATTAACTGTGAATAAAGTTGTCCGGCGGGTGAGACAGAGAGAAGGCAAGAAGAGTTAAATACTTCCTCGTAAGACCTCATAACAGAATATACCATGATTAGTAGCAAATGCAGTAGACCTCGGTTCAGTTCAGAATTTAAATATGATAGTTAAATGGGAGATGGCCAGTCACCCAATCAAAAATAATTTGGATAGAAATGCCAGTTATGGGTAACTGACTTCAGATCAATAACTCGTATGCAATACATGTTCGAAGAAGCATTGAACTTCTTGTGTTCAGGAGTATATCCAGACCCGTCAATTCAACAATATGGCGGGACAAGAAAAACCAACCTTGCCAGACAATGGATATTGTTGTTGAAGCCCCCTGTATCAACATTGAAGCCAGTAGTATTCCATATATTTGATGTCATGAAGGTGGCAAATAAATAAGGCAACAATGTCCAAGAACCATCATTTGCACCCCCAACATCCTCTAGAATTGATCTGATCCATTCTGAATCATGATCTCCAACTATATTAAGACTGTTTGCCACCCCTCTTATTCTTCTGATTTCCTTCTTTTCAGATATTTCTTCGGGTATATGCTTAACCACTCCAGAAAGTAGTGCATATATCAAGGGTGCACCCTCATCAAGCACGACCCCAGCTGCTTCTGCAAGAAGCTGATCAAAAGCAAGTGCTTGTCCTCCCTCAATGCAAAATCCAATTACTGTGTCTAAGTCCACAATCTGCCTGGAACATGCCTCTCTTTCTATTCTGTCACCAGAATGCATGCTGCCAGCAACTGCCTCTAACACTTCATGGTTTGACCGTAATGATGTGTCAATGCAATTCAAGAGTGCTGCTGTGTGCTCTTTCATCATTCTGTCTAGCCTGTCAACGCCATAGCCACCAAATACACGAACAAAGGCCTGCAATTCTCTGAGATTGGTGACCAACTCTGCAAAATATCCACCAACAGGCCTCGTGCTTTTAAAGCATTTGTGGATTGGTGTAAAAAGGATTCCAGCACCTGATACATCCTTGACAATGTTTTCTATGTACCAGTTGCAGACAACTTCAGTGGCCGACCCAGTAAGCTGCTCTGCTGGTTTTTCAAACAAGTGAAGAGAAGACACAGGTCCTGAGAAGGCCTCAATTAGTAGAACTTCTTGAATACCATGAGTAAGGTCCATGCTGATATGTTGCTCTGCTAGATAGACAATGTTCAAGTGCCTGTGAATCAAGGACTCTAGGACAGACGGCCGTTGAAGATCATTGTCAGCTTTTAATACTGCAAGCAATCTCCTCCTGAAGTTGCCAAGTATGCCCTCTCTCATGTACTGCACAGAAGACTACAATGTCATACCAGAATCCCAACATTTTGATATTGTTTGAGTTGACACAGTGACCATGCTATTGCACAGCATATGGATTAAAAAGAAGTAAATCACACCCCTTCTTGTTCAGCGAAAAAAGCACTACATTTCTTGACAGTTTTATATGGCTTGATGCATCCCTTCCTAATTAAGTAAGATTTTTTTACACATAAAAATTAAATAAAAATGAAGAAAATAACAAAATAATTAAAATTAACTAAAATTATTGAAAAGATATATTTTTAGGATTTTTCTAATTTTGAAACATGTACAAAAATAGAGGTAAGAAATTGAGTTACAATAAGATCATTATTATTTATCAGGTTTATCTATATTGATTAAGGATATCCTATTAGACTTTGAATTCTTTATAGTATAAATATTCTTTTGTAGAAACTTTTTGAGGTTAGACTATTTTAATAAAGAAATTGGCATTCTTGCTATTTTTAAGAAGAGACTATAGGGGATGTTTAAGAGGTGATAGTGGTTGCTTTTCAAAGTACTTTTCACTTGGAATGCATTAAAATAATTTTTTTTTATTTTTAAAAAATTATTTTTGATATCAGTATATTCAAACGATCCAAAAACATGAAAAAAATAAATTTTAAACAAAAATAAATTTTAAATTTTACCCAACCTCTGTTTGGAACGCAATACCAAACAGGGGTTACAATAGCAAACTCATAGTACTTTAGTCAACTATAAGACACCTATATCAGAGTCTGCTATCATATACCCATCCAAAGAAGTTAAACACAAACTCAGCAGCCTCACCTCCCTCAGAACAAAGACATGGTTTAGAACACATATAGGCTCCATATCATTCAGAACTGAAAACAAGTTGGTCAACCTTTGCATCGCAGCTTCCAACCTGCCATCAACACAAACTCAAGAATCAAGACATGTTGTATCATTGCAGATTATCCATGAAAAGCAGCCCAAGTTAAATTCCATACATTTTTATAGCACTATTATTTTCAGGGTAGCTCTCATGGCCAGGCAAAGGAAAGCCAACTGCTCCCTTGGTAGATTTTGATGTAGGAATTGAAACTCTGGATGTGTCATTCATATAAAAAGCAGCCTGCTCTGGAAGAAGCTGAAATTTCCAAAACATTAGCTTTCTAATATTGCTACTCAAGCATTTCCTTATCTGCTACAGTATATCACAGTTCAAAGTAAAAACCTGAGCCTCTAAGGCACCAAATCCTCCTTCAGAATCAAGAATATTGATTAATCCCTCCAATCCTCCAATGATAGATTCAATAAGAGACTCAACATATAGGACTGCATCTCGCCCAATTTTCGTTACCTATTTACAGAAAAGTACAAAGTAAATTTCATGACATTTCCATTACATGATATGCAAGATGGAAAGCACAGTTGGGGTGGATCAACGCAATGTGCAAACTGTTCAACCATGCCCTTAACGAGTATGGATGATCAACGCAATGTGCAGCAGATTAAATAAAATAAAATCCAAGTCTTCCCATTTCAATTTCTCTTAGCAAAAAATCATCAATTATAGCCCCTCTCCCCAACTGAAATAGCAAGTTGATGGATCACCTCTTCTGGAACAATTGGAGAAGCACACTCTGGAAAGCTACTAGCAACACCAAGCCATGCACAGCAATGCTGAGGACGTCCTTCTGGTCCAAACATGGTGTTCCGAAAGACCTACCATGGAAAAAGATGCATGGTTAGTTATAACAAGGAGCCCGTAAGGAAAAGAGTAACCCCAAGCAAAATAATTGTGGAAACGAAAAGCAACAGAGCTGCTGCCTAGAAAGTCCAGCAATACCCAATTGAGTATTTTGAGGAGCCCAGCCTTCATGACTTGAAATTATAAACTAAATAAGCCAGGAACTCACTACTGTAAGGTGCTGATGGTAAAAATACAGCTTTTTTAGAGTTCCATGCTTTGATAATTGCGACTCTAATTCATCAACGCATCTGCAATTGAAAGAGATTCCTGTCTGTAGATTTCAACAACATTCAATTTGAACAAAATAATTTGGATTTTCCATGTGAACAAGGTAACCTCCTGAATACAGTACAGCAGATAATGAAATTGAGATGCTGTTTGGAGAAAAGAGGGAACCTATGCCCATAGGCTTCATTTTTTACTCAGATCATGAAACAGTCATCTAACATCAACTATTGGTCTACCACATGGTTCAAAGTCTCAAAGGAAAACCAGACAACATTAATAAGTAGTATAACGTGCCTAACTCCCATAACATGGTAGAGCATTTGCCATTTAGCTCAAAGTTTAAGCTACTCGGTACAAGGCCACTTCAAATGTTGTGGTATGAATTTCTAGTGAGACTAATTGTTGTTTAAGTTTTTTGACACATTGCTCAAGGGCACAACAGTAATTGTCCATATTACATTAAATTTTTCCCAAATAATTTCAATAAAATAAATAAGCTTTTCATCTTGACTTTCTGGGCAGTGGTTTGATTCTGAGTGAGATCAATTCACCAACAAATAATTCAGTCAGTTTTTAACTTTTATACAGATATAATGTTGATAATTATAGTTTATATATTGTGTTAGATAATTGTATCACTCAAATCATAGTGTCAATCTCAAACTAGAGGGGTTAGACTATGTGGATCGGCTTCGTGAAGCCAGTCCAGTAATGGGCTAACTTTTCAGCAACCTACCAGTAGCACTAGTTATAAGGCGAACAAGAGTCGGGGAATACCTGGACCAATTGTATGCAGCATTTCCTTCTGACAGTAAGCCTTCCTTTCCAGTAGAGACAGTAGCTTTCTCCAAGTGTCTTATGTTTATAGATGACCTAGCCGATGTGACAATCATCAATATTGACAACCAATCCTTGCGAAACTCCTGCTTAGAAAAGACATACCATGATATTGTTATTGGTGCTCTTACGAAGAAGCCAATTCTGGAAAACAATGGTAGAAAAAATGGCAACAACAAAAAAAATTGTTAAAGGAATTAACAGAACCCATGATAAGAAGGAAACATACTTCAAAGCCAAGCATAAATGCAAGAGTAATGATTTGTAAAATGAATATGTAACGATTAGAAACATAAAATAAACAACCATAAAGTTTACTAAATCACCACTACTGCCATTGTGTCCATTCTTTATATATTTGTTAAAAGTTTTTCCTTAATGCAATACCGCTGACTTCACCATGGTTTCTTTCAAGTCAAAGTTAAGAGGACCAACAGAGATTATCATTTTGTTGGTTTCCTTCAAACAAGACCTTCTTTCAACTATCCCAATCATATATGTCTTTTAAATACAAATGAGAAATCCTTGTGTGATGGAGGTGTCTAATTCTTGACATTATAGCGATAAGCACTTGAAAAATCACAAGTGCATAAAATCTTATCATACCCAGTGATACTTCAAAGCAGTGTCAATTCAAATTCAGAAAACTTCACCATAACAAAATGAACTTGATTTACACAGATTTCTTACAGATAAATCACACATGATGGCGGAAATATTTTCACCCTGCAGTTTTGGTATGCTTTCCAAATGCTGAACAATATGTTGGAAAAGCCCTTTTAAACTAGCATCAAGATCAAGAGCCACCATTCCTGGAGTTCCCAGCAAAAACCGGATTCTACCAGCACATGAAGACAGGTATGATAATGCATAGCCTCGGATAGCTGCATTAAATATGAGTGTTTAAAGACTTGTTTGTCCATACTTGAGACCTGTGGAGTAAGATAACTGCATGCCATATAACTAGTTGCTCCACACTGAGGTATACAGGCATTTCAGGTAATATGAATGATCACAATGCCTCATGTTTGAATAAGAACCTGTTTTCATAAAATTGACCCTTGCCTAGCACTACAATAACTGTTCAGCATTTCATGATTTCTCACATTGGAACTACAAACTGAGTGACTTCTCTGCTAATTTATATAATAGCCACCAAAAAACAATCTGTATGATAAATGCAGATGGATTAACAACAATAAGAAAACATAAGACAACAACACCAGGCTCTAAAGTCATGATAGAACCTCTGAAAACCTAACCTTTCAGTTTTAAAAGGTTAAAAGGTCCATCTGCTATTTTAAATAATTATCAAACTTCACACTCAGTCAATTTTAAACATTTTTTTCGCATACTAGCTTTGTAAGACATTTTTACCATCTTAGTCACAACAAAGTAGCTTGTAAGATCATTTATATCACTATGGGGTTGGGATGGTTTGCTTCTTTACTCCACTAATGAGAAAGAATCAAAACACTAACCAGCTTTAAGTGCAATATCAACATAAATTGTATGATTTGTGAGGGGAAAAAATTTACATCAAACCCTAACCTGCAATATACTTACGGCACAAGCAAAATCTGAAGAAAAATGAACACCAAAGATAGCAATCCACTGTCCCCCATATTCTATAGAGTCAACTTTGAAGTTGTTATCATTCCATAAAACTAAAACACCACCGGATTTCCCACAGCATCTATAGAAGTCCATCTAATATTCTGTTCATTCCAAAGAAAGTTGACAAATTTATCTGTGCAGACTGTCCGCTTAGTCTCAAGCAGAAAATGAACAAATCTCATGGTGAATAAACATCTTTTTAATAGCTTAACCGTTTAGGGCTGTTTATTTTTATGTTTTTAAAGTATTTTAAAAAAATTTGAAATTTTTTTTATTTTTTTGTTTTCAATTAATATTTTTTTTATGTTTTTAGATTATTTTAATGTATTGATATCAAAAATAATTTTTAAAAAATAAAAAAAAATATTATTTTGATATATTTTTATAATAAAAATTATTTTAAAAAATAACCACAATCAAACTCTAAAACACAATTTTAATTCAAAAATAGGTTTTCATGTTAAACAGATATGAGAAAAAACGATACCCGAAAAATGATATAAATAAATATAGTTATAATAGATATTACAATATTTAAAAATATATGATAAATATAATTAAATAATTTATTATTTATGAATAGTAGATAATTAAATTTTGTTTTGCCACCTGCTTGGGAGAAGAATCTGATTAGCAGGGACAAGTTTCTTAGGTAATAATGCTATGGTTCTAGTTGTCTTTTTCAGTCCAAAATTTCCTTCTGAATAGTAATGACACGACAACTGTAGTTTGCCATTCTTGAAGGGAAGTTTCCTTTGAGAAAAAAAAAAATTAAAACCTTGTCTTTGGGCATCACCTATCAATGGTGACATCTGCTATGAAATCTCAAATTTGGAAATTTTGTCAATTATTTAAGAAAATAGAAAGCATTGGCCACTTCTTTTAGGACAAGTTTTGTTTGATTGTGGAAATTAATGGGAGTCGTTTTTATTAAATCGTCAAGATTTTTAGTTGTATTACTAATATGACAATATTGAAAGAAGCTTATTATCATTACCAATTAAAAATAAATAAAATCAACAGCTTATTATAATTCATTTTCGTTTATTAGAAACAAAAACTAAAAATATGTGAAATATTTCACCTGGCGAATTTACGCTCGAAATGGGAAAACTCTTTTTCTTGTTTCTGCATATAATATACACAAGCAGTAGGCGAAAAAATAGACGAAATGTATGACTTTGGACTGAATATCTAAGACAGACAAATAACACCTCTTGAGAGGATTGGGACACTATTACCACCTGAGCTACTGGCTTCTTGACAGGAAAGTAGAAAGTAAAAATTCAACCATTAACATTTCTGTGAACCAGTTCATCTTCCAATTCTATCGTGGAGAATAGCTTTGGCAATGGTGGCCAACGAGTTGTAAGCTCTGTAGAAACTTGTCGCATTGTTGGCCGATAATGGGGATCGGTCTGCAAGCAAGCAAACGCTAGTTTTGCAACATATGCCACACCGTCCGCAAGTTCGTTTTCAGGAGGTGGGAGGCGCTGGTCTAAAACTTCCTTCAAGAGTGTATTGTGACCGGTTGGTGATGATGAGGAGGTGGAAGCAGAAAACATCAGAGATGAGATCAAATCGCCAGGATGCTTTCCCATCATTACTTCCAATGTTAATACTCCAAAGCTATAAACATCACATTTTTCATCCACTTTCATTGTGTATGCCAACTCTGCAAAAGAGGCTGGTCATGCTATATTTTGCCAATATAATTTACTACACCTATTTTGTTTTCAAGTGATTTTGTAAACTAACCTACTGTAGAAGTTGATATTGAAACCGAACTACGTACCTGGAGCTGTGTACCCAAAGGTGCCAGCAAATGATGTCCAATTGGATGAGTCAGGCATTAGGAGCCTTGCTGTGCCGAAGTCAGAGACATGAGCCTCATATTCTGAATCCAAAAGAACATTGTTGCTGGAAATGTCTTTATGAATAATCGGAGGAGAGCAGTCATGGTGCATGTAGGATAAAGCATTGGCTACGCCTTTGATAAGATTTATCCTTTTTTCCCAATCCATCTTTGCTGCTAGTTTCTCGTCGTTCGGTACCTTTCTTAAACTTCCCCTTTCCACATATTCATATACCAAAAATGAATGTTTGACATGCGAGCAGAAACCATACAGCTTCACAATGTTTCGATGCCGTATACCCATTAAGACATCAATCTCGCTTCTAAAAGCTTTCAAGCTGCTCATCTGATCAACTTCTGGTGTTTGGTGGAATTTCTTCACGGCAAGGATTTGTTCTGATGGAAGTACAGCTTTGTAAATCTATTCTTGCTGATATTCAAGAATATCAGTTTTGAGCACTTGCTAAGCTGTTTAAGAATCGTTGCGCTAAAATTGTTCGCAGCTAGGCCAAGCCTTTCAAGATGACGTAACGATGTGACATCGAAAGGAATATCACCTGAAAGTCTGTTATCGTTGAGTGCAAGTTCAATCAACTTTAAATTTCCCAATTCTTTTGGAATTCTCCCAACTAGTTGATTTGACGAGAGGTCAAGAACTTGTAATTGAGTTGCCTTTCCAAGAACTGCTGGTATTTCTCCAGAAATCTTGTTTCCAGAAATCTTGAAGGCTGTCAGATTGTTAAACTGCTCCCATTTCAATGAAAGTTCACCATGCAGTTCATTATCACTCAAATCCATGTAGTTCAAATGAGGATGAGTGCCAAAAGCTTCAGATATGTTTCCACTAAGTTGGTTTCTCTCAAGTCTGAGTCTCACCAAACTGCTGCAATTTTTCAAGCTTTTCGGGATAGGTCCCGTAAAATAATTTTCAAACGCAGCAAAATATGAAAGTAATCCACCAAGGCACACATCTCGTGGTAGATTACCAGACAATCTATTAGAAAATAGATGTAACGAATACAAATGTGTAACTGTTATTCCAAAGGTAAAGTTCAGATAAGCTTTTTAAATTTTCTAAAGATGCCGGTATTGTACCAGTTAGTTTATTAGACGATAAAGATAAAATAGTGAGAGATCTAGTCAGGTTTCCAATAAAAGTAATGAGACCAAAAAGATTATTATTATGAAGGTAAAGTTCAGATAAACTTCTTAAATTTCCTAAAGATGCTGGTATTGTACCAGTTAGTTTATTAGCCAACAAAGATAAAATAGTGAGAGATCTCGTCAGGTTTCCGATAAAAGTAATCGGACCAAAAAAATTGTTTTCCGCAAGGTGAAGTACAGATAAGCTTCTTAAATTTTCTAAAGATGTAGCTGGTATTGTACCAGTTAGTTTATTATATGACAAAGATAAAATGGTGAGAGATCTCGTCAGGTTCCGATAAAAGTAATCAGACCAAAAAAATTGTTAGCCCCAAGGTAAAGTTCAGATAAGCTTCTTAAATTTCCTAAAGACACTGGTATTGTACCGGTTAGTTTATTATATGATAAAGCTAAAATAGTGAGTGATCTCGTCAGGTTTCCGATAAAAGTAGTGGGACCAAAAAAACTGTTATTCCAAAGATAAAGTACAGATAAGCTTTTAAAATTTTCTAAAGATGACGGTATTGTACCTGTTAGTTTATTAGATGACAAATCTAAAATGATGAGAGATCTCGTCAAGTTTTCGATAAAAGTAATCGGACCAAAAAGATGGTTATTCCCAAGGTAAAGTTCAGATAAGCTTTTTAAATTTCCTAAAGATACCGGTATTGTACCGGTTAGTTTATTATATGACAAAGATAAAATAGTGATTGATCTCGTTAGGTTTCCGATAAAAGTAATGGGACCAAAAAAACTATTATTCCAAAGATAAAGGACAGATAAACTTCTTGAATTTTCTAAAGATACCGGTATTGTACCGGTTAGTTTATTAGAGGACAAATTTAAACTAGTGAGAGATACCAAATTTCCAATTTCTGATGGAATGTTGCCAGAAATGTTATTGAAAGACAAGTCAAGGATGTTGAGGTTAGAAAGGTTACCTATATGTGAAGGAACATAACCATAAAGGGAGTTGTAGCTAAGGGTAAGCTCAATCAAGTTAGGAAAGGAAGAGAATCGGAGACTATTAAGCGTACCTCTCAAACTAGAATTGGGCAGACTTATGTTGATGACACTACCAGACTTGTCGCAGCTGATTCCGAACCAGTTGCAAGGGCTATCTCCAGCCCAAGAAGACAGGAGAGACTGGCTTTGGTTGTCAAGACTAACTTTCCATTCTAGAAGAGCTTCCGCTTCCTTCCTTCCATTTGCTACTTCAGCTCCTGTAGCCGAGTAAGCAAAAGAAGCAAGGAAGGAAGCATAAGCAAGTAAGGAAAAAACCAAAAAAGGTGTGGATAAGAGAAAGATGTGGGAAGCCATGGCTTTGGTGGTTTAATTTCTTAAAAAGGATGTATAAAATGATTTGCCCTGCATACGTATTATATGGGAGTTAATTATAAGGTGGAAATTTCCTTTATGCAGGGGCAAAACTACAGGGAGGTCAGCTTGATCATAAATAGGCAGAACAGTCAAGAGAAGAAAAATACATGCTGATATCTTAATAGATTTACTACTGGACAACTACCTGCAGAGTCGTGTCACGAGAAGTGATGAAGATAAATTCAACGTAGCTCAAAAAGCTATGTTTTTTAGAAATAAAATATATTATGATACTTTTTTTATCCTTAATTTAAATCATTTAATTTTTCTTATATATTTATTATAGTTTTTCTTTTGTTTTTATTGAATAAATAACGTAAAATCATATTAATAAAAAATAAGGAATTATATTGAAAATTTATTTTGTTTTAATGAAATTCAAATTATTACTTTTCTTAAAATAAAAAAACAATTTAATTATCATATAATTAAATTAAAAAATTAAAAAAAATTATACGAGATCACATGTTTTAATACGTATTTATCTCTCAATTTCCTGACCTAGTATTCAGATAGTGTTAATATCTTTTATAATATTTTTTGATATGTTTTTGTTTTACCTTTTAGTTTCCTGTGCCCACTTAATTTCAAAGAGAAACCTCAAATTTATCATTCAAGAATGGTCTCAATTATACATTTAAAATACATTTTGTATAAATTATATAATTAAAGAATTTTTATTTTTCAATTGTACCATTATATTAAATATAATTAACGAAAAAGTTAAGTATTTGCGTGCTCCTCACATAATCATCACCAGAGAAGGAAATTAAAAGGGAATTTTTCTTCAATTTCTTAACAAGATAAGTCACAAGCTTCACATGAGATCAAAAAATAAAACTCCAAGTCTTTTCATAGTATTCCTAAACAGTATTAAAAGATAAATTCCTTTCAATTTTATCTTATAAAAGGGATCATGTGAGAAATGCATAGATAATTAACAATTTCATTAACTATATTTAACGGGATGCTTCAATTGAGAAATAAAAATTGTTTAATAGTGCAATTGATACCAAAAAAAAAAAACTTTTGGTCCCTACCATACCTTCATATCTCAAGCGAATCTCATCCTTCTTTTTCTTCAGAAATTGATGCAGCAAGTGACAATTATCAAATAATTTACCGTTGCTATATATTTTGCTAGGATACGACTTGAGGTGTAAGCTTAGGCATAGCATGGTAATAAGGGTTACTTGTGGTGGCCATGGATCTGATTCACCTAATAAAATTCTATCTGCATGTGTATCATAAATGGCACAAGTCGAGGAGTGCTGATTCTACAGCCTCATGGTTGAGAATAATTAGGAGACTTAACCTAATAGTTAGCCAACCCTTTCTATGTATATGTGTAGGGCAATATACAATAATAATAATGGAGGTTACCACACAAGAGTATGTCTACAATATTTCCTGTATACAATATTTTCTATATAAATACATTCTATAATATGCCACCTCAAGCTGAGAGTGGAGGATGAACCCGAAACTTGAAACGAAAAGCAGTAAACGAAGAAGTAGGAAGTGGCTTAGTGAAGATATTGGCAAGTTGATCCTGAGAGGAAATAAAATGAATCTGAATCTCGTTCTTTGCAACTCTATCTCGGACAAAATGATAATCGACCTCAACATGTTTTGTGCAAGCATGAAAAACAGGATTCGCAGACAAATAAGTGGCACCAAGGTTGTCACACCAGATAATAGGAGCAGAAGCAGACAGAATCTGGAGATCTATTAATAAGTACTTAAGCCAGATAACCTTAGTAGTGCCATTGGCTAAGGCTTTGTACTCAGCTTCAGTAGAAGAGCGAGCAACTGTGTGTTGCTTACCGAATTTCCACAAAATCGGCGTCTAACCAAAGAACACAAGGTAACCACCCATAGATTTTATATCCTCAACACTGCCTTCCCAATCTGCATTTGTAAAACCATGTAAGGCAAAAGAAGAACTGCGAGTAATATGTAAGCCATGTGATGTCGTACCTCGAAGATAACATAAGATGCGTTTCATGGCAGCCTAATGAGAATCTGTAGGAGCATGCATAAATTGACAGACTCTGTTAACAGCAAAGCAAATATCTGGGCGTGTAAAAGTGAGATATTGAAGAGCACCCATAATTTGATGAAATCGTGTAGCATCAGAAAACAATGGATCGGGCAGAATGGTAGCTTTGGATGTAGAGATAAGAGTATCAACAGGTTTGTAAGACAACATACCAACCTGAGTGAGGATGTCAAGTGTATATTTATGTTGGCGGAGCATAAGACCTATACTAGTAGACTGAACCTCAATACCAAAAAAATAATGAACAGAACTTAAGTCGCGAAGCTTAAATTCTGAGCTCAATAACTGAATGAGGCATTGGAGCAGAAGAGAGTTACTACCCGTAAGCAAAATATCATCAACGTAGACCAGAAGATAACAAATATCAGCACCATTAGAGAAGATAAACAATGAGGTATCCACCTTAGAGGCACGAAAACCAATAGATAACAAGAAATCGTTCAGACGAGTGTACCAAGCCCGCAGAGCCTGTTTTAAACCATATAGAGATTTATGCAATCGACACACATGAGAGGGGAGAGCAGAATCAACAAAACCTAGAGGTTGTTTCATGTAGACCTCCTCGTCAAGAACACCATTGAGGAAGGCATTATGGATATCAAGCTGATGAATTTTCCAACCACACGAAACAGCAATGGAGAAGACTAATCTGACGGTCGCCTTTTTGATGACAGGACTAAAGGTTTCAGAGTAATCAAGCCCTTCTTGCTGAGTGAAACCTCTAGCAACTAGATGCGCCTTATACCTCTCGATGCTACCATCAGATCTACGTTTAATCTTGTACACCCACCGACTACCAACAACATTCATGGAGGGGTGAAACGACACTAAGGTCCAAGTTCTGTTTGCATGTAAGGCCTTAATTTCCTCACGCATATCACTATGCCACGCCTCATATTTGTTAGCATCATTAAAAACAAGTGGCTCATGAGAGGGAGGAGAAACTACCCGGCTGAAGGAGGCAGCAGAGGTTGCAGCAGTGGCGGTGGACTACGCTGTCTTGGGCTATCTTGGATGAAGGACCATGGGATGTTGACGAGCAGCTGGGCATGAAGAAGTGTGGCCTGTACCTGGAAGGTGCTGAAGAGGATATGAGGAGAGGTCTACACAGAGCTGCAGACCAGTTGGAGAAGCAGTGGAGGGACTGGTTGGCACTACAGACATTGGTGAGGCTGCGGCAGAACTAGGATGTTCTGCTGCAGAACCGGGCTGCTCTGCTGCAACAGACTTGAGAACATGCGCATCCGGTGATGGAGAACCTGTTCCTGCACAATGATCATTGGAAAAACAAGCATATGGTGACAATATGACAGTGTAGGATGGTGATGAAGGGGTGGCAAAATCTATGGGTAAAGGGGTAGTCTGGTGGGGTGTGGCAGAGGGCAGAATTGGGTTGTTGTTGGGGCTGGTTTGGTAAGTAGAAGGCTGAAAACATGGAGGAGGGTTTAAGGATGGAAGATAGGTAGGTTGGGTGGGAGGTACTAGTGAGAATGTTACATGTTCAGACTTCGCAAAAGGAAAGACATTTTCATGAAAACGAACATGACGGGAGACATAAATACGATGAGATTCTAAATCAAGATAACGATAACTAAGATGGGATGAGTTATAGCCTAAAAACACACAAGGAGAATACCATAAATCTAATTTATGAGCATGATATGGACGCAAAAAGAGGAAGCAAAGACACTCAAAAGTACGTAGGAAGTTATGAGTGCAATGAAACAGACACTCAAACGGAGATGTATTTTGGAGAATAAGAGTAGGCATGCGATTAATAAGGTATACCGATGATTCAAAAGCATAGTTCCAAAATCGCAATGGGGCACTACACTGGCCTAAAAGAGTTAGGCCATTTTCGACAATATGTCGATGACGACGTTCAACAGTGCCATTTTGTTCATGAGTATGAGGACAAATTAACCGATGATGAATACCAATGGTCTGAAAAAATTTATTTAATTTATGATATTCACCGCCCCAATCAGTTTGAACAGATTTAATTTTAAGTGAAAATTGACGCTCAACAAGTGTTTGAAAATGTTGAAAAGTGGAAAAGACATCAAATTTCGCAGCAAGCGGATAATACTATATATGTTTGGTATGCGCATCGACAAAAATAACAAAATAGCAAAAGCCATAAGAAGAAAACATAGGAGCAGGACCCCAAACATCACTAAAAATTAAATCAAGTGGGGCAGAAGTTTTGTGACTTGTAGGTCGCAATGACAAACGGGACGACTTGCCTAAAGGACAAGCTTGACACTGGGTAAGAGAACATCTAGAAGTACATAAGATTTTATTGCTGGAAACTAACAAATTTAAAATGCGAGGGGTTAGATGACCCAAACGACGATGCCACAGGTCGGCAGTCGCGGAGATGCAAGGAGACCAAAAAGCTTGAGGAATTGACGTGGCAGAAGACTCGAAGAGGACATAAAGACCATCATGACTCTGATCGGAAAGGAGAACCTCCTTGGTGGCGAGATCCTTCACATAAAACATAGAAGCGTGAAATTCAAAATAAACATGATTATCACGACAGAATTTTTGAATAGATAACAACGGTTTGGTAATGTGAGGCACATGGAGAACATTAAATAATGTAAACATGCGTTTTGGGGAATGTAATGTAGTATGTCCAATATGGGATATGTCAAGGCCCTTACCGTCACCAACATGCAAATAATCATTACCAAGATAGGGTGCAGAATCGGTCAGAGTTCAAGATCAGGTGTGACGTGTTGATTTATGCCGGTGTCGGCGAACCAAGTCGCAGCAGAAACATTCCCAACAGCAAGGTGAGCAGAGGGTTGTTGAGTGTTGTTGCAAAACTGGGAACAATGAGGAGCTGTGTGACCGAACTAGAGCACAAATGGCAGCGTACATGCTGCTGTCCAGACCACTGCCCAACATTAGAGTTGCGTCTGGTCTGCTGCCAGTGGTTTGGCCGCCAATCTGCAGCAAATTAGCCCCTGTTCTGGGGAGTGTAACGGTTACTGTTAGGACGTCAATTACCTCTAGAGCGACCCCTGTTGTGGCTGAAGTTGGGGCTATGATGAGACATAGCATGGTGAGCAGAAAACTATGGTGTTGGCAGCAGTGGTGGCTGCTGCGGCAGAGAAGAAGAAGACAATAGAGAGGGAGTGGTAGCCATGGAATGGAAAGAGTTATTGTGCAAAAATTCATGTGTAAGAAGGTGGCTGTGAAGATCAGCATATGACAGCGGTTCTGCCTTGGTTATGAGACTCGTTACCAAGTCTTTGATCTCGCCACGAAGGCCATGAAACATATAGAGATTGAAGTCTTTAAGAGACATTGGGCTACCAGCTGCAGCCAATTTGTCAAATAACAATTTGGCTTGCTGTATGTATATACTAACCGATGAGTCACCTTGCCGAAGGTTTTGAAAGGAGCCATGGAGTTGCATGATGCGAGAATTAGACGGAGAGGCAAGCGCTTTCTTAAGAGTGCGCCAAACACAATGCGAGGTAGAACAATCTACCACGAGATGCAACACATCCACGGAGAGAGAGGAGAGTAAAGCACTCAAAATAAGTTGATCATGTTGCTTCCAACGAAGAAAAGAAGGGTTGATGGTAGAGGAAGAACCAGCAGAACTGTCAAAAATATGAGATGGAGGACACGACACTGAGCCGTCAACGAAGTGAAAAACACCTTGACCAAGGAGATATGGCTTCATCTGCATTCGCCAATAGAGATAATTTGTGTTCGTAAGTTTCAACGAAACAACTTGGTAGGTGTTTGATAAAGGAACGATAGCTGGAGTGTGTGTTCCCATGAGAGGCAAAGGAATGGCAGAGACTTGTGAGGAAGAATCAGAGACATGCTCTGCAAGTGGAGGCGGCTGTTGGGGAGAAAAGACACCACCGGCAGCAGCTTGGGGATGGCTGGCCGGCTATGCTGCACCACCGGTGGAGAGAGAGAAGTCGGCGGCAGCAGTAGAATCCATGTAGGAAAAATAGAGAGAAGGTCGGCTGCAAAGGGAGGGAGGGAGAAAAGATTTCTGACGGCATAAAGCTCTGATACCAAGTTGAGAATAATTAGGAAGCTTAACCTAATGATTAGCCAACCCTTTCTATATATATGTGTAGGGCAATATACAATAGCAATGGTGGAGGTTACCACACAAGAGTATGTCTACAATATTTCCTGTATATAATATTTTCTATATAAGTACATTCTATAATACTGAGCAACCAAATTCACAACATCTTCCTCTCGCAAAGGGCATTAATTTATATGATTAGGTGTAGCGCAATGAGGAACATAAGAACAAAGAATTATGACATTTACAGGATGCAAAACTTGTCTGCTAGCTTTACAATCATGTATGCTAATTATATATCACTGATGATTGATGAGGAGTTGATAATTTATCAACACTCCAACCCTGCCATTTTCACCGTTTTCTACTTGTACATTAAAGGTCTGGATCTTGAGACTGCAAACCGTTGTAGTTGACTACGACCTGTGCTCCCAAAAGTTAAGCCTTCGACGACAAGTTTAACTTTTCTGCTTGAACTATAATCCAAAGGCCCAGAGCGGTGAACATTTCGATGTTTATTATCCGTGCTGCGAAGGCTTCCTCTATCTATATCGTACAAATGGTTCTGGCTATGGGATGATGACCCCTTAAAATAACCTGAATCATTAACACCATGCTGTTGTGTTGAGTCTCCACGAGGCTGCTTCACTACAGGAGATGTGTGAGATAGTGATACAGCAGGTGAATGGCGGGGTGAGACACTTAGTAGTGCTAGAGGCATGGATGGAGAATTTGAGTAGTACTGGCTATAAATTGAGTGGATGGTCATGTCGTTCGGGCTGTCTAATGCCCCAAACACATTCATGCGGGTGATGAATCAAGCCCTGTAGCCCTATATCGGTAAGAGCGTGGTGGTATAGTTTGATGACATTTTAATTTACAGCATTGATCCTAGGGTGCACCTACAACATCTTCGGGAAGTTTTGACCGTGTTACGTAGGGAGTAGTTCTTCGCAGCAAAAACAAAGTGTGTGTTCTTAACTGACCGGGTCTTGTTCTTGGGTTACATCATTTCTTCTAAGGGGCTTTCAGTAGACGATTCGAAAATTGAAGCCATTAAACAGTGGCCACAACCGCAAACTATGACTGATGTCTGAAGCTTCCACGGGTTGACCTCGTTCTATCACCGCTTCATTCCCCACTTCAGTGGCATAATGACCCCAGTGACTGATTGTATGAGAAGCAATGGCAAGTTTGCGTGGACACCTGAGGCCGAGATAGCCTTCCAAGAAATCAAGAAACGATTGACCACCGCCCCAGTACTTGTCCTACCATACTTTTCAAATCCATTTGAGCTACACTATGACGCCTCAAAGCTAGGAATCGGGGCGGTTCTAAACCAAAATGGCAGGCCTGTCGCCTTCTTCAGTGAGAAACTTTCAGGGGTAAAATTACGGTACAACACCTATGACGTTGAATTTTATGTAGTGGTTCAAGTGGTAAGGCATTGGCGACATTATCTGTTTCTTCAAGAGTTCGTCTTATTCACTAATCATGATGCCCTCAAACATATGGGGAGTCAAGATAAGATTTCATCTTGACGTGCATCTTGGGCTGCATACTTGCAACAATTCACTTTTGTCATTAAACACAAGATGGGTACACTGACTCGAGTGGCTGATGCCCTCAGGCGTCGAAAAAATTTGCTGGTTGACATGCGTGTCAAGGTATTGGGTCTCGACTCCTTTCAAAAGTTGTATGCATTTTAAATTTTCTAAAAATGCTGGTATTATACCAGTTAGATTATTATTTGCCCTGCATACGTATGTATAAGGGAAAGAAATGATAGATTTGGTTTGATGATTGAGAGGAAGGTGAAGGACAGGGTAAAATTAGTGATCAGAACATTCAACTACTCGTAATTAAGAGCTGCGAACTATTGGTATACATTTATGAAATGATTATAAATGCTGAAAACTTAGTTGAGGTTGAATGGGACCAAAAAGACTGTTATTTCCAAGGTAAAGTTTAGATAAACTTCTTAAATTTTCTAAAAATGCTGGTATTATACCAGTTAGATTATTATTTGCCCTGCACACGTATGTATAAGGGAAAGAAATGATAGATTTGGTTTGATGATTGAGAGGAAGGTGAAGGACAGGGTAAAATTAGTGATCAGAACATTCAACTACTCGTAATTAAGAGCTGCGAACTATTGGTATACATTTATGAAATGATTATAAATGCTGAAAACTTAGTTGAGGTTTAGGTTTTGACATTGAAATTAAATTCTACATGGTTCTTATTTGATACTGAAGGACGTGGCACATCTGTACACCAAAAGGATGGTCTATTATAGCTCTTGTATCATATATATATATATATATAGCACTCAGTCACTCCAAACCAAACTCATACTCCTGAGTCCCGACCTCTCTTACAAGATGAGTAAAAACTTTTCCATGACAACGAGCAAAATAGTATGTTCCACACTATGGTGGAAAAAGACATAAAAAGGCAAGATATCTTGGGTAATCATTGAGGAGCTGTAAAATAAAATGCATAGATCAAATGAAATTCGAGGTTGATTGATTAAAATGAGTATAAAGATGAAGATTACTTCTTCTGTGGTGCATCCATTCCTTAGTTAATGACAGATTTGGCTTGAAGGATTAAAGAAAGGTGCAGGACAGTGGCAAGTTTAGTGATTAATTAGAACATTCAATTACTCATAATTAGGAGCTGTGGACTATTTGCGATGCCGATCTTGACTGGAAATGAAGCCTTCATTATAAATGCATGAATTAAAAACTTAGTTCCAGTTTGTCAGTGTTAGGTGGATGTCGAATTCTGGTGGGGTTTCTCTTAGCATCTTCGCTATAAAGTATCATGGAAAATTAAGAAATTGTGACTTTGATATTTTCCTTCTTCGATGGTATGTCTATTACGTTGCATCAGAATCTCAGTTATTAA
>Ga0325414_1000398_pt1 | contig 34574 bp, 16 predicted proteins | sample PopdelMetagenome_8_FD_206183 | JGI IMG/M metagenome (GOLD analysis project Ga0325414, IMG submission 206183) | Populus deltoides microbial communities from Bellville, Georgia, United States - Leaf-PdKOR-R3 | ecosystem: Host-associated > Plants > Phyllosphere > Phylloplane/Leaf | place: USA... | reverse complement strand
ATTTCTCATAGAGTGTTTAGGTAACTATATCATTAGCCCACACTACGGGTCAGATTCTTTTAACTTAAAAAAATATATTCAAGTATTATTAATGTATTTTTTAATAAAAACAATTAATCATAAAATAAAAATATAATATATATTAAATGATATATTTTTTAAATATTAACACAGTAACATATTAGATGATATTTTTTTAAATAATAAGACAATAATATATTGGATCGATCAGGGTTATCGTCAAATCTTTGATCTAGATCATAAAACTGTGATAACTTTATAGAAAGCAAATCAAAATAAATTATGAGTGTTAATTCCTAATCAATTTAATGTTGAATGACAAAATTGAAAACAAAAATATTAAATTAAAAAAAGGATAAAAAAACTACTTGGGTCAATCTAAGTTAACCCGATAAACCTGCAACCTAGATTATAAGATCAGGATAACCCCATAGAAAACAAATTAAGAAAAAAAATACAAAACCTAATTTCATATCAACTCAATATTTAAGGATGAAATCAAGAAAAAATCAATTAAAAAAACAAAAATAATAATTCAAATCAACTCAGACTAACCTGTTAAACCTGCAACCTAGGTCAAAGACAACGATAAATTCATAAAAACAAAATAATTTTTTTTACAAAAATTCTATTTCTAACAGATGCAATGTTGAAGGTTGAAATTGAGAAAAACAAAAAAACTAAATCCCTGAGACTAGAATAACTCCATAGTTAGAAAATAGAAAAAAATTATGAATCCTAATTACCAAATAACATAACGATAAAATTGAAGAAAAAAAAACTAAACGCAAAAAGAAGATAGAGTTATTGGAGGATAAAATTATATATATATATATATATATATATAAAAATTAAAAATAACCCAAAAAATAATTTGATTCAATCTGTCAAACTTGTGATCTGAGTCATAAGATCGAAATAACCGCATAGAAAACAAGTTAAAAAATTATGAAACACAATTTCTAACAAACCAATGTTAAAGGATAAAATTAGAAAAAAAAATCAATTAGAAAAACAGTTAAAAAATTATGAAACACAATTTCTAACAAACTAATGTTGAAGGATAAAATTAGGAAAAAAAATCAATTAGAAAAACAGCAAAATAAATAATTTAAGTCAACCTGGGATAACTTATTAAACTGACAATCTGAATCATAAGATCGAGATAAACTCATAAAAATCAAATAAAAAATCATGAAACCGCACTTCTGATAGATATAATGTTAAAGGTTAAAATTAAGGGGAAAAAAAACTAAATCTATGAGACCAATATTTAACCCAATAAAAAAAATTATGAAGCACGATTCCTAAAACAATTTAATATTAAATGATAAAATTAAAAAAAAAACTAAAAAAAACACCAGAACACTATTCTAATGAATAACATTTTATGAGTGTGGCATAATGATTTAACTACACCCTTTAGTATTTTACTAGTTTTGTGACCTAGGCCCTGCCCCCCGCCGCGAGTTAAATATTTTTATTTTCCATAAAAAAATTTCTACTTGTAATTTTTTTCAACGCATTTTTGTAGTTAAAAAATTTAAGTGTAAATCAAAAAGTTTATGGACATATGTAATCAAATAAACTAAGACCAATGTACACTAATAAATAAATAAAAAATCATTAATAACACCTAAAAATAAAACTTGAAAAACTAAAAGATAGATGTAAATCAAGATATTTAATTCGCAAGAAAGAACATTTACCCGATCATGTTTTCTCATTCTTGTTTATTAAAATATTTTTTTATTTAATCAAACAATAATAAAAATAAACAAACATATTAAATTGATTGAATAAAATAATAATAAAAAAAGAATAATACACAAGGCTACACTTATTAGAAATATCATCTGAAAATAAATATTTTTTATTTTTTAAAATATAGTTCACCTATACAAAAGACTAAAGAAAATCATAAATAAATTAGAAAAACCTCTTTGAAAATTAAACGCATGACAAAAAAATTATCATCATTTAAAAGAAACTCTCTAAAAAAAATAAAAAAGAGAATGAGTATTAATGTAAATATATTTAAGTTTTAAAACATAAAAAAAGAAGCATTAATTGAAATAAAAAAAATTAGAAAAATTAAGGGCTAGGGCTTATTGGGCCTGGTAAGCTAGGCTAACCCGCCTGGTTGTTTTCCCTAGATTTTGGCCACTGTAGTGGCCAGAAAATTAGGATTTATATTCTTTTGACCGAAAAATCTATTTTTCAACATGTTTTTGACATAAAACACCTTAGAAATCATGATAAATCTATTCATGATCTTAAATAACCGTCCCAAAAACCGAACTCAACTCGAAACTAAAAATCAACCCGATCTCAAATTTTTTTTTTTTACAAACTTTTAAGGTCCACAAACACCTAATATGAACTCTTCTCATTATATGGAACAATTTGACATAAATATTGTCCATTTTGGTGTCCTAAATTGGTGTCAATGACATGTTCGCTCTCTACCGCCGAAATCTAGCAATCTCTCTTTCTCCTCTCTCAACCAGGGACCAAAAAATAACAAACATAGACTTTTATACCAAAAAAGAATTGGAAAAATTTTAAGGGATCAAAATTTTATAATTTGCTTGATTTTTTAAGTTGGAGGACAAAAGTGCATCTTTTCTGAAACTTAGGCTTGCCACTCATGTTTGCCACATTTTTCATTTCGGTCCCTCCTCTTCCAATTCTACTATTTCATAAGAATTTAAAATCAATTGCTCTTTAATTAGGATAAAATCACTTAAAAAAATTTATGATCAAATTGAAAAAAAAAAAATTTTGCACAGTCCATCCACAGTAAAATATGAGAGGATGAACAGTAAAGAGTGCATAGTAAAAATCCTACACCATTTAAATTGCAGGTTATTAATTAATAATTTAGTATTTTTATGCTTTTGAAACACAACTACTTTTAGTTTTTTTTTTGAATAAATAAATTGATATTTGATTAATATCCACCCTGTTTTAAAACCAAAGCAAGTATATATTGTTTTGCTTTTAAAATAAAATAGAGTATCTTTACTTTTTGATTCAAAAGCATAACTATTCATGGTGGGATCCAATTTTGTTATACTAAAATGAAAATTTTATTCATTATTTTGAAATAAACATTTGATGCTAGTTCTTACATAATTTTATTTTCAAATTAATATTTTATGTAATTGATTTTATAATTTTTTTAATCTTTTCAAATTTAAAAATTACCCTCGCAAAAAATATAAACGCACAAGTAAGTTAAAAAGTTATAAATAATTTAAAAATATAATTTTTAAAATATTTTTAGTATATCATAATCTTTATTAGTTATTTTATATCCTAGAACCACAATAATAAAACTTAACCAAATACTATATAGCTACTTTAAAAATTTACAAGCACAATATAGCAATCAATTACCAAACATTGCATTTACCCCAAAACACAATATTAAAGAACACAACACAACCACACCAAATAGGCCTATGGTTACTTTTATAAAAGTAGAGAAAACGCATCATTTGTTTTTAAAAAAATAGAGATACAATACAAAATTTAAAAATGAATTTTAGTTTTAAGTAGTTGCATGATATTATAGCAAAAGATATAAGTTAATTTAAAAGTTATTCCTTGTTGTTATATTAAAAATTTAGAGAGGAAAATTTATTCAAGCTGGTAGATTTATAGTCTTTTTATATTTAATTAGAAAAATCATTAGGTTAACCTGAAAGAAAAAGGGGTTGGATGGGTAAGATCATGACTTGAATTCATATATATATGAATTATTTATCATTATTTATGTTATCAAATTATTTTATATTATTTTGGATATAACTGTATTATTTTAAGTAAAGTTTTTAATTTTCAAGGTGTATTAGGAATGAAAATGAGGTTTCAAAAAACATAGGAGTAGGGCTTTACCTCTTTAGGCTTAGTAAAAGTAGATGTGACATTTTAGGTTTCAAAAAGAGAGATTGCCCTTTAAAATTTGCATGGCATGCTTTGAATTTCGACCAATTTTAAAAGTTTTTTGAATGAATTTGCCTTAATAATTGATGAAAATAAAATTCTAAATATTACTTTCATATAAACATTTATTAATTTCAAAACAACAATAAGACATAGAAAAAAGTACAATTCATTAAAAGATGCAGTGTAGTCCTAAAACATACAAAAAATAACAAAAATTTAATTATGTACAAATATTTATAACAAGAGTAATATAACTTTATTTGTGAGGTTCGAGCACCTATTTTCTAATAGTCATGATTTCTTTTGTTCACTTCATCAAAGGCCAAACCGCACCTCTCTATTCATACATCAATTACATGATCTGCTTAACATTATGCTTTGGTTGTTCTCTTCATGTGACCCTAAATGTTTTTGTGATAATGTTGTATTCACTGTTGTTCTCTTCAAATAATAACCATCCATGTTGAATCAAATTATTGATTTGTTTCTTAAACCCCTAATAATAGTTAATGGAATGACCCATGGCTCCTTCATGATATTCACATATAGCATTTTTGTTATATTATTTAAGAAAAAGGTAATTGGATTGGTTTTTAAGGTCGAGTACTATTTAACAAGCATTCATAAAGTGCTAATAAATATTAATGAGTTGAACTAAGAAGGAAGATGGTTGTTCATGGTATTAAATTTTATGGCCATTTCCTTGAATGTCAGCAACTGGTGGATTGGTTTCAGATGGTGGAATCCTTTCATCCTGGATTTTCATGTCTTTTTTTAGAGTTCATTTGGCTTTTTTTTCTATTACTGCCATATCTTATAATTGATTTGAAGTATTGCAAATTATGTATTTAAAATATGGATCCTTAAAGGTGTTCATAAAGATGAAGACATTCCTTTTCAGAAAAAAAGAAATTTACTTGAATGACGATTCCTCGCCATCTTTGAACTTATTCTTTAACAATTTTGTTGGCTATTTTCTCTATTCTTTGAAAGATTATTCGGTCATATACCAATTCTAGATTTAGTTGGTATTATTTGATAAAACCTTCGACTAAATAACTCAATTTCTTGATTTTGGTTATATTAAGAATCGTGTACCAATTAGAAGCAAGTTTGTTCAAGCTTTTATGAAAATAAAGGATTAAAATCTTCTTGTCATAGACTACTACAACCATTTTATTACAATACCCCTATAGGTATGGTATGAGACATTATGTGCCGCTATACTTGATAAACTTCAGCACCTTGAACTTTTTAGTAATTATGATACCAAGCACGAGACATATTTTAACTACCTTTACTAGGTCATAAAAGTCTACTCTTTCTATTGCTCAAAACCATTCCTCTATTTCAAATAATTTTTCAGAGTTAAAGTCTTATACCATCTTGACCTTCTAGGTTTCTTCGGTAGTAAGGTCAATAGTTATAGCAGTCAAAGCTTATAATACTAGTAAAAAGATCATAAATAGGCTTATGTATTGATCCCTAAACGAGAGTCATTAACCTAATTGTTAAAATTAAAAAAAAAATTATTTAAAGCATGTTAAGAAGAACATCAATACATAACCAATCAACTTAATTAAACTTTTTACCATTTGGGTTGTCATGAGGGGAAAAAATAAAAAAAATAAACAAAATGCAGTATGTTATTGTATATGCATATTATAAAAAGAAAGATTAGACATGAAAAAAGATATTTATTCCAAATAGAACATGGGTTTATACCTTTATGAAGTTGTTATTGCTACTACGAAAAAAGATGTTATTGTTTATAGATTTAGAGCCTCAAAACGATAAAGTTTGGAGTTGGACCCTTTACAAAAGTTTTAGATCTTATTCTCAACTTTCCAGATCATTTAATTTTGCTTTATTCTAACTTTTATAACTCTATATACAGGCTAAAAACTTAAATAAGGTATGGGTTACAGTGGGTTTCTGGACAAATTTAGGCCTTTCTATTTCTTTTATATTTTGAGCTTCAAAACTGTAAAACTGAGTTTTAGAATCTACATAAAAGTTTTATGCCTACATCTTATCATTCCATCAAGCTAAAGAATGTTTAAAACCAAGTCATTTAGCTTTAGTTAAAGTAAAAAACCAAATAATATTCTAGTGTGACTAGATTAGATTATCTCTTCCAAATCAAATCTCCTTTAATATGTATCATCTTCCCTATCTTTTTTAGCCCCTTTTCTCATTCTAGTTGGTGTTATTTTATAAGACCTAAAGAGGGACATATGATATCTCATTTAACACTCAATATTGGCTCTTACTTTTTCCATAAAATTCTCGGTCGTATAGCTCTTTTATCTTATTTGTTCTTGTATAATGTTTTGTAATAGGGAATAAGGTGTGAAAAAGATATCTTTTTATGGTTGTTTTATAGAAAAACAATAGTTAGCTTAGATTATCTTTTTGTTGTATTTTACAGTAGTAAAATGGCACAAGGGCTATACCTTTTTATGGTAGTATGACAACTAACTTAGAGAGTTTTTTTGTGTGGTGATGGTGCAATTGGTTTTAGGATGAAATAAAGGTGTTCTTGGCTTGTTTTAATATTTGTAATAAGTTATGAAAATATTGTGGTTTTTTATAGCTAGGTGTATGAAATTTGTAATAAGAAATAAGGCTTGCAGGGCTTTTTTAATATACAAAAAAATTTAAACAACAATTACGTGGATTAAAATAATGTATCTTTTAACATGTTCATGCGATATAAAAAAGGTGCAAAAATTGAAGTTTTTGTTAGAATGGTAATTGGTTTGAAGATGTATTCTTGGTAGAATTTTCAGTAAAAAAAAGGTGTAAAATGTTTTTTTTAGCATGTTTGTACAAGGTTTGCGGCAAGAAAAATGAAATAAAAAAGGTATGTTCTTATGTTTTATGCATGTATAAACTTGGATTCTAATGTGTGTTTTTATGGATTAATTTTTCAGTAATTTCTATGGGTATGAAAGGTTAGTTTACAACCACGATTAGTGTACGATATCAGAGAATGAGAGGGACAATGTTTTGACTTGTTTTGATGAAAGAAAAAATGAACATGATAGATCGAAGGGAAGGTTTTTTCATTTTTATTGTGGATGTGAGAAAGAAAAAAAGAAAAACATGGTCGTTTGTCTCTTTATTCTTTCATTTCTTTGGAATTTTTCAATGCTTAATGTTTTTTTTTTAAAAATTCATTAACATTAAAATAATAAACAAACAGGATAGAAACTCATAAAATGAATGTGAATTAGCCAAATTGCATCGGAAATGTATGTTCTCAGAAATTTTCATAATTTTGCATTTTTTCTATTTTAAAACAAAGTAGAAAAATGCGATCAAAACGAGAGATAAAAATCAAGTTATGACAGTCTTTGCCACTATTGATATTTTCATCACATGTAGTGGTTTGTCCCTTGTTATGTTAATTGTTGGAGTTAAATCCTTTATTTTTTTATTACTAAACCAAAAAACATGCTAGTGTTATGTTGCTTATTTCTTTTATTTGATCTCTTTAGGTGTTAGCCTAACATGTTAGATAACTCAGTCTTGTTATTGTTGGTTGACATCCAATCTTACCTTAGCATCAGGTTTAGTCTTTATTTCTTCAACTCTAAGATGGTTATTTTTTTTTATATAGATTTCTTAATTATCATTATGATAGCCTTATCTACCTTTTTAAAGATTTCTTCAGTAATTTGTCTCATGTAACCTTTTAAAATGATGAAGGTGTTGGTGTCAAAGAACCATCTCAACCCAATAACTTAAGTTGTTAGGTGAGGTCTCTGGATATAATTTATATTATTCTCTAACACACCCCCTTAAGTAAAAGCCCTTTGAGCTTGAAACTTGCACAGACTCACATTATTTTGTGCTTAATTTTTATCAAATAAATGAGGATTGTGAGATTTGAACTCGTGACCGCTTGGTCATCAAGGCTCTGATACCATGTTAAAGAACCATCTCAACCCAATAACTTAAGCTGAGGTTAGGTCCTAGGATATAATTTATATTATTCTCTAACAGTTGGGGGTAGGAACATTCTTTACTTATATTACCAAGGTTTTATAGTTGTTATGTGATTCCATCCTTAATAAAAAGTGAGCATCAATCATTACTATTAGTTTGAATAGGATTAAGTGCAACTTATCTAGTTTAAATCTATCTTATATGCCTTTTATTAATGGATTGAATAGTGTTTTGGGCTATTTTATTGACCAGTTTACTAGTTTATTTATCATCCAAAGCTTGTTTCTTTATTAAAAAGTATGGTTTTTTCATTATTTTTCTTTACCGATATGTTTAGGCATTGCATTCTCCTCAAATAAGACTTGAACCATAATTCTTATTTCTATATCTTTTCTAAATCTAGGAGATGTTGGTGATTTTTATTTTAGCTTGTGTTTATACTCTTAAGTATCAATTATTCTCTTAGGTTTAAATGTGTTGGCCTATAACTGACTTATAACTTACTCAACTTTGTGCTCTAAGTCTTCACCATTTTGAAGGATATGTATTAGGTAAGGCACCTTTATACCTTACAAGAGGTCTATCTTACCATAATATATATATATATATATATATATATATATATATATATATATATATATATATCATTCCAATAATGATAATTGTGACTAGTCCTAGCCTCTATCATGATCAATTAGGCTATATCATTTATAATTGTTTTTCCCAATGAGTCTTTCTAACTTGAGGGTAGCCATTATTGTTATTTCTTTAGTGAATGAATTATTATCTACTTTTCATCTTTTTTTTTATCTATAAATAAAATGCAACTAACTTTTAATACTTCATAAATCTTGTTTCTGACGACAACACAATTGTTAGTGTCATGTCTTCATAATTCATGTCACTTGTAGTGCTTTTTCTATTGATCTAATCAACTATAAAGAATGTATATTGCTAAAAAGCTTGATTGCCCCCATGTATATTAACCAGTCAGGTTTCTTCAATTTTTTTATGTTAAAAGAGTATTTCTTGTTATCATTGACCACCTTTGTAACTTTTGCTTTTTTGTTACTAGGTTTGTTAGCTTATTAAAGCTCTTTTAATGTGGTAATTTAAAAGGGTCTTCCTTAAGCATTGTGACTGATATAAGTTGTTATTAAACTCATCGAAGCTTGATTAAGTAATTGAATAGTGATTAAGTAATTGAATAAGTGTTTGAGAAATCATTCATATAACCAATTAGGTAAATTCCCTTCAATAACTTATTTTATCTTGTTTTATTATCTTTTTATAATGAGTAACACCATCTATAAAGGTGTATATTTCTTGGTGTTTGGTTCCTACAAACCTTTATATGATGTTTAATTGCATTGTTTTCAAAACTTTAAGCTTTTTTAATGTAGCAATTTCAAATGGTCTTCCTTGTTTAAGTTTTGTAACTTATACGAGTTATTGTTAAACTTCTTATTAAAGTCTGCTTCAGTTATTGAATGAGTGTTTGAGATATCATTCATATAGCTAATTGAGTAAATCCATATTAATGACTTATTTTCTTATTCTTTTATAATGATCAACATCATTTGTAAAGGTGTGTATGTCTTGCTGTTTGGTTTGCACAAACCTTTTCTTGATGTCCCGCTGCATCATTTTCAAAATACGTTTAATGCACTCTTGCTCCATTATACTTGTACTCCATATAGTGTTAGAGTCTTAAAATGAAAAGAAAATAGACTATTCTAGATCCTGAATTGTCCCAGCTAAGTTAGCCAATGTCATCTCTAACTCTATTTTATAGAAGTGCTCATGAAAACAAGTCTTCATCTCTTCTTAACTATTAATAAAGTTGGATGGAAAAATAAAAAATAAATGAAAGGGTATTTTTATCAATGATGAACCAAGCAATCTTAACTTTACAAAGGGATTTGTTGTATAGTTACCATATTAGTTAGTGAATTTTTAACGATGAACTCTTTTATGGATTGGTTGTTTTCCTAAAGAACTATTTAAAACCATTAATTTTTATACCTTTAGAAATCAATTACAACCTATCAACCCTCCCTGGACATGAATGATTATATGTAAATCTAGCAATTTGTCTAATTCGTAGCCTCATTTCCTGTAAGTGCTAGGCTAGTTTAACCTTATTTATCTTTTTCCTAACTTACTAATCGATAGTGCGAGTTGTTACGCATGAGGATTAGGGCTCTCTTTTTATAAAATAGTTTGGTCATTAAATTGCCTTATGACAAATTGCTATAATTGGTAATAAGGTTGTAAGGCTATGTAATTACTTGTAGTTTCCTATACATTTATGAGACAACTAGTGTAGTAGGTACAACTATCCCCAGGCTTAGTTATGGTTGTTGTAACGTCCGATATGTTGTATGTGATACCCTGAACATAGCATTGTAGTTCCAAACACCCATGATAGAGAACTTGTGACTACAAAACTTATTAGGACTTACCCTTTAAGTTTATGGGTCCATGAAGTTCTAGATCTACTTTGTCATAGCTTATTATATATTTAATTTAATTAATCAAATATGACATTTATGATACTATTAACCATTATAATATTATTATGATAGGGTATGTTCATTGTGTTCTCCATCTCTATCTAGATGACCCTCATATCAACATTGAAGAGGTTTAATGATGAAAAAATGATGGCTCTTTAGAAGCAAGATAAATTTGTCCATCGTATTTGGCAACATTAAAAAACTTAAATAAATAAATAAAACAATATTGGCCAAAAAGACTGATCGTAAAGCAATAGAAAAGGAAAGGATATTCATATCTTGAAAAGGAAGAAAAATGGGACATCCCATTAAAAAAACTAAATAAGCCACCCAAATATAAAGACAACCATAACTTGTTGAAAACTTAATAATAGTTAAGAAAAACCTAATAATACTGCAAATGTTGATATTAATGATTATAATTGATGCTAATGATTTTTTAGATGAGGACACAATGGAAAAAGACACCCTCTTTAATGATAGTGCATTTTCTAAAAATAGAGAAATGAATGAATTTGCAATCTTGATGTAACAAATTGTCCAAAATTAATGAATTTGCAATCTTGATGTAACAAATTGATGGACAAAATGCAATAATAAAAGCACATGGATTAGAAAATCCTTTAAAATAGAGATGACAAACCACAAAAATATTATATCAATGAACATAGTTTTTGCTCTTCCCTAAGCCTGTGAGGGCCAAGCTAGCCAATTGATTTATATCAATAGTGGTTGTGAATATAACATAGAAAAATATAAAAATTATAGAGATCATTCAGTTAGAACCTATAGTTATCCAATAACTCAATTTAGTGTTTTTTAAACCAATAATGGCATTAACAAATAACTTCATTAACAAGGAAGATAAGTTTAAAGAACAAAACAATATGATAGTTGATGCTAATGATTTTCTAGATAAAGATACAATAGAAGTAGGAATTATACCCTCTTTAAATGATAGCACATCTTAAAATGGGAAAAGTTAGTGAATTTGCAATGTTGATGCAATAACTAAATGAGCATAATGCAATAATAAAAGAAAGTAGAATAGAAATTTATTTTGAAATAGAGATAAGAGACCATGATGATGTTGTATCAATAAACTTGGTTTTTTTTTTAATCTTCCCTGTGTATTTTAGGCCATACTTGAACAATTACCTTTTCTCGATAATGGTTGCAAAGATAACATAAAAGAAAAAAGTATAAATTATTGAGATCGATTAGTTAGAACCTATGGTTGAACAACAACCAAGTTTGGTGTTTTTTAAGCCATTATGGCTATGAGTCATAACCTCAAACCTCTATACATCACAATTAATTTTAATGGTGTACCTGTGTAACGAGTCTTGGTCAATAATGGTGTAACACTCAATATTATGCCATTGACTTTGATGAGGGAAATTATTCATAAAAAGGTTCACATGACTCCATCTGAAGTGGTCATATCAGATTTTACATGGTTTATAAGAGATTTTATAGAAATGTTGCAAATTGATTTAACAATTGGGTTTAAAATCAATAATATGGCTTACTTGGGCAATATTAGATATATGTTAACATGTGTACACCATCATCCCTATATTAAACTTTGATGATTTGGTTACCATATAGGTCAACTAAGACAAAGAGTGTTCAAAAAAACCGATTAACCGAAAAAACCGAAAAAATGATGAAAAATTAACTGAGAAAACCGAGATGAAAAACCGATTAAACCGATTTTTAAAACCATAAAAACTTGCTGGTTCGGTTCGATTTTGATTTTACAACAGAAACTGGTGAACCGAATTGAACCGAACCAAGTCACAAACCATAAAAGAAAAGACCTATAAATACTACAGTTTACAATTAACCTAACCCTAATAACATTACATTCGCTGCCGCCTAGAGACTAGTTTTTCCTTCTTCCTTTCCCTTTTAATTTTCATCCACTCTACGTCTTTGCCCCCTACATCTATCTCTTTTGTAGCCAAACAAAAACCCACATCTCCATCTTCTTGGCTTTTCTTTTCACTTCACGTTTTGGTCTCTGTTCTATCTCTCGCTCGCACGTATGTCTTTCACCATTTGTAAATTTGCAAAGTCAAACATATAGGCAGGCATGAGCGGTCACAATTCAAAGTATTTATCAACAACCAAGAAGGTTGAAATCCCTGAGCTCAAAGAAGAGCTCAATTCTCAGTACAAAGTCCATTCGTCGTCCTTCTCCTTTCCATTTTGATCGAGTTATTGGATCTGTCTGATTTTGACTGATTGATTTCGTTGAACTTTCTTATGCAACTAGAATTTCGTTGGAGGATTGAATTTTTTATTAATTATGTTCATGTTGCTGAGAAATTGTATAAAATTGCGCTAGGATTTCCTTAGGTTTGGTTTTTTGTTTATTATTATATATTAAGAATTGAAATGGAGCTATTAGGGATCATGTGATGCAAAATATCCTTTCGTGAAGGAAATCTATTATATAGTTTTCATGTGTTGGCATTATGGATTTTAGGAATTCAGGTGATTAGGTTTTCCGGTTTTAAAACCAAAAAACTGAATTTAATCGAACCGAACCGGTTTGGTTTGAATTTTAAAAAATTTGAGTTGCTCGGTTCGGTTGGTTTTTGTGGTTCAAATCGAACCGAACCGAACCATGAACAAGCCTAACTGAGATAGTTGAAGTGGATGACAAACTATTTATGATCAATTTAAAGATAACAAATGCATGGTTTTATAGCAATGATGGAGGTCTAATCTAAGTCATAGACGTATATAATATGGCTTGCCTAATTATCTTTTTAGTTGATAAGAAAATAGTGCACATGAGATGATTAATAGTAGACTTTACTATGTCAAATGACTTGCAACTAAAAGGTATTCGTTAGAGATTTAAGACATGGAAAAAAATGAGGCACCGAGACTTTATTGATATGTTTTGAGGCTTTTAATGAAGTCTACGTACATATTGAGAATAAGAACATAATTTTTTTTAATGGAACTAGATCAAGATTATTTATCAATTGTGTTTAGCATGACAAGGCTTCCTCCAAAACCACCTAAATTGAATGATTAATATGATGAAGTTTAGTTACCTATAATTGAAGTTAACTTAAGGACTGAAGACGAACCAAGACCAACTTATATAAGTTTATAAAATAGATATTGTATTGTTACTTCTCATGTATAGACTTTTTTGTTTAGAATTATCATGAAATGTCTAATTTAGATAAAAGTTTGGTTGAACATCCATTACCAATCAAACATATATTTAATCCATACAAATAGGCTCCGTAAAGAATGGATTCAAGTATGATTGGTTGTACAAAAAAAGAAATCACATGACTCATAGTAACTAGTTTTATTATATCAATAAAATAACTTGGTGATCTCAAGTATAAGAATCACTTGTATAACTAGTGATTTCAAGTCTAAAAATTACTTACACAAGTAACATATGAATTTTTCCATAAATATGGATAATCTCTCCATATTGAATCCTTATGCAAGTTAATTTAGTATGCATGTCAACTGACAAATACCTACATACTAGTTCTAAGTATCCCTTATACCTCATCATATAAGAAGATTTGCTTTCTTTCATAAAAAAATAACATAATTTTTATTAGTCTTAACAACTCTAATTAATGTCTTGTCTTAGTTGAGCATTGACCATGAATATTTAAGAACAATGATTTGATGTAATAGGAATTCTCATAATTATAACCATTTTTATATTTTCTTTTTCAAAGCTTTTTTGCCCTAAAGTCTTTATTTTTACTCTAGACTTATTAATCAAACAAAAATAAACATTAAAAATAAAGAAAGTCGTTATTAATAATAAATATATTTTTGTTTGAACAAAGTTAGTGTCATATGTAACTAAATAATTAGATACATGATATATACATTTTAATGGAAGGCATTGATGATAGGCATCTAAGATCTAAAAGTGATATAGCCTTCAATATATGACATATGACCCGTTCTAGGAATGTCTATTAAAATCCCAACAATGATTTGTAATAAAATAAATGAATTGGAAAATGTTAAAATACAAACATATGAAAATTATAAAACTTGTATTGTCCTAAATATGATCATTTGAATTCCAACTCTAAGCAATAAACTTTTTAGCCTAACTTCTCAATTGAAAAGATGACAACATTAATAGCTAGCATATTCACGCCATTTAATATAAATATAGGTAGTCGAGAGGCATTGACACAAAAACCTAAAGCTTTAAAGAATATATATACATAAAGATTGGTTTTGCATATCCTGAAAAGTTGTTGGAATAAAGGAACCAAAATACACATGATGAGTTGAGGTTTGTATCTTAGCAAGAACATGTTCCTCCAAGTATGATGAGCTCACTCTGTAGCTTCACTAGCATTAAAAGATATTGGAACTCCTCGTTAACATCAACACTCTTATTAATCTCCTGTAATGTACTTTTTACCTCCTTCAAACATCCTCTCTTAATAAGGGAAATGAAGATTTAAGGAATGAAGAAAAATTAATGAAGAAAAAGATTGCTTGCAATCTTAAATTATTTTCCTAACCTTTTTAGTCTTCATATATTGAGCTATATAATTAATGACATCACCAATCAAATTATCACTTGCAATTTCTAATGGATGCACAATCCTTAAGCATCCCTCAATCTCTGCTAATGATTTTTCATATAAATAAACCAATTTACACTACACATACAAGACAAGATATGTCTCTGAACTTATACTTATTATAATATACATTAACGATAAAAAACATAAAATGTTCTCACCAATTTAGCTAATCCAACACCTAGACCAAGAATCAAATGGTTAACAAAAAAGTAGTAATGATAGCAACTCAACTAATAACATTTTTTACAAAATAAAAAAAAAATTCCTTAGGTTGTAACAAACATTAAGCTCTTACAATTGAACTTTGTTGTTATTATAGTAAAAAAAACTGTGATAAATAAGCTTCCAATCTTCTTATTTGTAGTATAATTTCTCATTGTTATTCTATTTTGTCTTTATTATGTATTGGTCGGAAGAATTATTAATATAAGGAGTACGATGAATTTAACCCTTTTAATAAATTACCTTTGATGCTTAACAAACTATAATTCATCATTATTTTAGTTAATATAATAAATGTAAGGTATTTGATTGATTAATTGAGATGTTATTTACATAATCGAACGTAATCCCTCTCAATATACTAGCTAAACCACTAAGAACTATTAGTGCATATATACAATATACAATTCCTCTCTTGCAAAAGTAACAAAAGTCAACATATATTTTTCTATAAGATTTTTGGGTAATGAATAAGATTTATTTATTATTATATTTTTATGAGGAAAATCCAACAAATAGCTTGTTTTTATCAAATATCTAAGTATAACGATTTGGGCACCTTTACTTTTTATGGATCTTGAGTAATTAAATATATAGATGAACCTTTTTAGATATTAATATTTTTAAAGTCAACACTAATATCTCATAATACTAATATCTCATAATTGAGTTAATAATTCAAATCTCAATAAATTTGCTTATTATATTATGTACATAAAATAAATTATTGCTTTCTAACATTAAATGACTAGGATTTATATCCTTCATACAATTTGTATGAACAAAATCATAGTTTGTTTTGTAAGTTTTTTTTTCTATAAAAATATATTCATTAGAGGTCTATAACTTCTTATACCAGACATACATTCTTTCTTACTAATGTCCTTAAATGACTTCAAAACACTTAAATATTTCTTTGCTTACAAAATTCACTTTTTAAAGTCTTGGATGTTAAGACTAGATGAAAATAACCATTAAAAAAAAACTCATTCATCAACTTTATTATTTCTTAGGCATAATATCTTTCATGTCAAAATTCATGGATTTTTTGCATCCATAAACAAAAGCAATTGAAATTCTATCTTTACCCTTAATTGATTTTAAATTCTTTTTTTTTATCCTCAATTGCATCCTTCCAACATAATCATAATATATTTAAGATCCTAGTAATATAGGATGCCTAGTTGATTAGTTTGTGGTTTAGATTAATAAATCCAAGCCGAATAAAAAAATGTAAAAGGAAAAATGCACATTACTTTTTTGATGGGCCATAACTTTTGATTTATATGTCTAATTGATTTAAATTTCATCAATCTAGAATGTTGATTTGAAGGCTGGTATCTTAATGGTAGTAGTGAAGTTGTCAAAGATCATTTTTAAGGTAAAAAAACTACTTTAAAGATCAAATTTTAGGCTTTTTTTATTATTCAAACTCGTATATAAAACCTAAATTGCTGTTGTTTATGAATTATAGCTTTCATATTTATTATTTTCTTATTATTTCTTAGGTTATTGATTATTTTTTAGATTTGTTGGTCATGTATTTCTTTCTTATTTTTCCATTATATTTGTTTTAGGATAGGCTATTTAAATAACTTTTTAACCTAACTTATATTTCAATAATAATCTATAGACTTTGAGACTTGCTTTATAAATTTATATTGTTATCATTTTTTAGGGTTTTGAGGAACTAACAAACTCTACTAATCCCACTACATATTGTGTCACCCATCAACAGATCTAGTAAATAAACAATACCTTCATTAGAAACTAAGTGTTTCATTCTATATATTTTTTTATAAACAATATTGTCGCACCTCAGTAGACATCGTAGCGAGCTGAATTGTGTGAAAGGATAAAATTATGAGAAAAAAAAATCACCACCTAGTTTTATGGTAATTAGAAACCCTATTTGGTATTTTAGAGTTTTTGGGTAAGAGACTGGTTATAATAGAGAGAATATAATATTACCCTAAAGCATTCTACCTAAGGTAAGTTGCATTGATTGTCTTTCATTGCTAAGAGTTTGTTATACTGATGGTCTACTTATAGAGTTTGTCTTCCATTCTATGATCTGATTTGTTTTTTTCATCCTTAGTTACTACCTTTAGATAATATTGATGAATTGACAATTTTAAAGTTAGGCCCTCGTAATCTCAACTTGTGACTTTTATCAATCAAATCATGTCAGTGAGTTAACCCATTGAGCTTACGACAAACTCATTAAACCTGGTCCAAATCCTATGGAAGGTCCATGAAATGAGGAGCCTCAATGAAGTTCATCAATACATATAATTTTATAATTAAAAATTGAAACATATTAAAATTTCACAACTAAAATGTTACACATTGAAATTTTACAATTTAAAACTTCAAACACATTAAAATTAATAATTTAAAAAAAACAAAATCAATATATTAACCTTTCATAATTAAAATTAACACATTAAAATTAAAAGTTTAAAAACTATCAACACATAAAAATTTCACAATTAAAACTTACAAACTTGTTCAAATTGATAGTGTAAGGGCAATACAACATGTTAAAAATTTACAATTAAGAAATATCAAGCATAGTAAAATTGATAGTTTAGTGTATCATCAACATATTAAAATTTCACGATTAAACATCAAACACATTAAATTCAATAGTTTAAAAGCAACATCAACACACTAAGATTTCCTGATTGAAAACATCAATATACTAAAAGTGACAAATTAATACATTTATAATCATAATACATTAGGTATTTTTTTTTCATGTGTTCTCCTTTTATTTTATAGCAAAGTGCACTTAATGCACCGTGGTTAAGGTACTGCTACTAAATGCATTGTGTACATCTTGTTTTTTTTTCTAATTTTTCTAATTTTTATTTAAAAAAAAATTGTAAACACAAAAATAATAGATAAAATGATTGAAAATTATGAAATGATTGGTAATTGGCCGAATGACGTTGAAAATACATTTTTTTTTTAAATTTTTGTACTTTTTTGAAAATATATTAAAAAAATAAAGTCAAAATTAGATGGTGACAAATATAAAAGTTATAATAACTAGTGTTACTGTCATGACCCCTTTAATCTTCTCCATATTCATTCTTAAGATATTAAACCCAGCTTCAACATCCTACTTTCTAAAAACTAAACTTTGATTAATATCCAAATGACATAATAAAATCTCAATTTGTTCCATATGTTTGTATATCATTAAAAGTATATATATAAAAAAACTAAGTTTAAAATAAATGCATTATAGGTTTCTATATTAAGAGACATTTTTTTCTCTCCATTTTCTTTGATAAATCATGATCAACTTTCATTATCTTCCCCTCATTTATAAGCAAGGTGTTGCAAACCATTAAATGTAAGGCGCATTTATATTGCTCTCTATTCTATATAATATCTCAACAACCTCCACAACATGATCTATATTACCAATAATCACCACCATCTTAGTCACAACTAAAACATAAATATTATTATAAGCATTATCAGATGTCCAAGTCTAACTCTTGCTAACAAGCATACTAATATGATTTTTTAATTATTATATTGCAATAACATTAAAACCGAATCATTATGCTTTTAACGAGCCTTGCATCTAGCATGTTTGCCAGACCCATGTTATGTTGCACTTAACTGATTGTCAAGTCCAACTGCTCTGGAATTGGTTCCGTTAAGTAGGTCTGACATGTTTGTCACACCTACGTTACTTTGTACTTAGCTGACGGTCAAGTCCAAGTGTCTTGGATTTGACATGTTTGCTAGACTCATGTTATCTTAAACTTAGCTGACTGTCAAATTCATCTGTTTTGGACTTGGCGGAATATCAAGTTCAAGTGTCTTGGGTCTGACATATTTGACAGACCCACTTTACCTTGAACTTGGCTGACTGTCAAGTCCAATACACTACCAAGCCTAAAAGACATCTAGGTTTGGCTGATGTCAGACCCAACTTGCCTGAGGCTTGACACACTACTAAGCTCCAGAGTGATTAGGCTTGGCCCCCACTTAAAGCATACTCATTCTCTTGAGCATGCTCAAAGAAGAAGAGTCATAAGAGTTTTTTAAGCTCGTTAAAAATAGGTTTGTTAAATAAAAAAAATAAGTTTTTCAATTAGGTATTATTGTTATTATTTTGTATATTATAGATAGTTTAGAAAAGGTATATGTTTTCGCAACTAAAGCCGAGGCAAGGAAAATGCACTTTACCACAATAATTCTCTGATCAAATTCGATATCAATTATATGAGATATTAAATACATGATAGTTAACTTTCTCTGTGATTATTTTTATTTTCATGAAACTATAATCTATTTAGCAATAATTTAAAGGCAAAAAGAAGTTGCCATGTGGCAATAAAATTGCAAGCAAGGTATCAACATTCGCCTATAAATGTTAAGCAAAGACCTTTATTGAAATTATTACTGTAAATGTAAAAACTATTAGAGTACTTGTGAGCTCCCTCGTCACCTTGTTAATCCAAGAAAGCTAGAAAGATTTCCTCTACTCCTCAAACGTCGACTCAAATCCTAGATTAACAAGTATCTACACTAAAGAGAAATTTAAATTTAGTAATTATTGAAATTCAAACAATTTAGTGCATGAACATGTGTTAATGCCTGAAAAGCAAACAATTAAAGAGTAATGCAATGATAAGAAACAAAAACAAAAAGTTTTAATTACTTTAAAAATGCTTAATTATATGATTGTAATACCACTATGAATTAAAAAAAATACTATAGATTATTAGAAATTCAATATAGTAAATTTTTGCTGGAAAAATAAAATTATTATTCAAACACATTTACATTGTAATAATTCAATGAAGTGTACACATAAATACTATAATGTTATGTATAATATACGAAGCTTGCAATCTATTCGTAACTTCTATTAATCACAAGTAAGATACCTGGATAGATTTAAAATGTTTGCCTTCGAATATTATAAGCAACACTCAACAAGCAAGAATATATATATATATATATATATATATATATATGAACAGAGATAACAATCCGCTCTCCCAATTAATTCATTCAGATGCTAACACTTTCAAGGCTATCAACGAGTAAGATGTAAGATGCTTGTTTATATTATAATATTTCTCGAAACATCTTAGTTAAATCATAAATTAATATATAGCGAGAAAAGGAGTTGTTGTTTTGCAAGATAAGTGTCATAAACTAATTTCTCATTGTTATTTTTTAAAATAATAAAAAAAGAAAAAAAGCAAAAAAAATATATATGTATTTTCAATAAATCTAGTCAAATTTAATTATTTAATTATTTTTGTCACTTTTATTTAATTTTGTCTATCAAATCAAGTTAAAAATCACAAAAATACAAAAAACAATAAAAGATAAAAACAAAAAATATATATAATTGGGCCAAAATTGGACCTATAATTGAGTTTTACAAGTCGAAGATTGAGTTTATGAAATTGTTTTTAAAAATTCATGAATGATTTGGGTTTTAATTAGGGACTCAATTACATATGAATGGAGGAAAATGGCTTAATATGGTTTAATTTTTCCAAAATTGAAAAATCAGGGAATCGGGGATTATTTTAGAATAAATAACAAAATCAGAAAATTAATTAGGGACTTAATTAAAAAAATAAAATTAAAATTGAAAGTCAATTTGGTCAAAACTGTATAATTTTGAAGATTAAGAATGAATCTGTAACAAATGGATGAATATGGGGTCCAATTAAGAGCTTAATTGAAAAATAAATCTAGAATTAAAAGCCAATGTGTTTGAAATTGCACAAATTGAAAAAATAAGGGCCCAAGTGTAAACGTGCCAAACTATTAGGGTTTAATTAGGTCAGATAAGGGCTCAATTGAAAGAAAAAGTTTTTAGAATGAAGCCAATTAAGACTTAAGTGAAAAATTTCCAAAATAAGACCAAATTTAAATGGGAGGATATTTAAGGGATCACACTGAATATAAATGTAACGAAATGAAGTCATTGTTTGAAAATCTCAATATTAAAACTTTATGATTTCTCATTTTTCCCCAAATCGATTCAATCATGACCCATCTTCCTACAAACCAGTGAGTAAATCACTGATGACAAATCATATCCAGCTTTTCTCCCGTTGTTATCCCAAAAATCATCTTGGCTAACAAATCCACCCGTTGGTAGCTTTGATTTTGGATAGGATGAGGAGCAAACCAAATGTGTTGACTATGATTCTCTCCAATAATAATAATAGTGGTGATGGTGGTAATAGCGGTGGTGATAATAACAATGTTAATGCTAATGCTAATAATAATAATAATAATAATAATAATAATAATAATAATAGCAGCAGCAACAATAATAAAATGATAATAATAATATTGGTAATAATAATAATAATAATAATAATAGTCGTAGTAGTAGTACTAATAATAATGATACTAATTGTAATAATAATCATGATAATGATACTGAATATTATAAACAGTAACAATGATGATAATAATAGCAGTAATAATAGTTTGTTATAACAGTCATAATAATTATTATTATAATAGAGAAATTCACAGTCTTCCTTCTGGCAGTAACAACACTGCTAGCAGAATGCGAAGAGTCTCCCTTGGTATTCTTATCTACTTGATTTGGGAAGAGAGAAACAAGAGAGTCTTTAATAAATCTTGCAATCCAGTCCCTTTCATTTTTCGCAGATTCCAGGTTCTGTTCTACATGATTTTACACTTTCATGAATAGTTTCTTAGCTGCTTACGTCTTTTGATTGGGGAAGCTTGTTTGTATGGCTGTTATGCATCCTTGGGGAGTCTGGCTACGTTACTTGTCTTGCTTTAGTGCTGTAACTAAGAGCTCTTTTTTGTTCTGGTTGCAGCTTTAGTCATTCTCGCTGTTTATATTTTTTTGTGCTATATGTTAGGTTCAACACCTTGTCCTTTATTAGGTTCCTCATCTAACCATTGCCAACTAACAAGTTCAGGAAGTATATTCCCTCTTTTGTAAATCTTGTATATGAACTTGCTAGTTCTCCAGCCTTATATATTTTTTGATCTGATATATATTTACTTACCTTTGATAAAAAAAAAATTATTATAATAGTGATACAAATAACAACAATAACAACAACAATTGTATTAACAATAATAATAATAACGATAATAATAATAATGGTGGTAATGATAGTGATCATGATCATGATAATAATACTGATAGTAATAATGATATTACTTATTAATAATAATAGTGATAATAATTGTTGTAAAGATAGTAATAATAGTAGCGATTATAATAATAAAGATAATAATAATAATGATAGTAATAATAGTGATAATTCATCATTCGACGTCAGATTTGTCAGGAATTAAGTTTTACTGTTTTTTCATATATGGTATTTTCAATCTAATAACTTGGGTTACAGGTTTGAAAAGGTTTATATGATCCAACGTCTTATTTTATTTTTTGCCTCATTGTTTTTTTAACCTGATCTCATCGTTCAACATTATTTTTTTTTAAATAAAAACCAGTTATCTAGGTTTCCTTGGAATTTATTTAATAAACAAATTCACATCTTATATAGTTTTATTGGAAACTCATGCTAAACAAAGATCCAAACTAAGGAATTTCAAGATTTATCTTCTTTATTGGGTTTAATAGTATTGCAATAAACTCTTAGTGTTTTTTTTTCATTAAAAAAAAAATAGTTTGCTTCGTGGCAGAGCGCAGGCCAATAGACTAGTATAAACTAAAAGAGTTGGTGATTTTACTGTTTACCACCTCACAAAACACTATTTATTTTAATTGTGTTTTTTTTCTTTGGTTTTTTTTTCCTAAATCTATATTTCTTTTACTAATTTCATACTTCAACATTTACTTTATTAAATATTGAGCTTCATAATTTATTGTGGTTTGCTTTATACATGATTACCCCGGTCTCATAACCCGTGTCACGGGTTTAATAAGTTAACTTGGTTTACTTAAGTTTTTTTGGTTATTTTTTAATTGATTTTTTTTTCAATTTCATCATTCAACATTAGGTTGATTGAGAATTAGGCTTCATGATTTATTTTGGTTTGATTTCTATGAGGTTACCTCGGTTTCATGACTCAAGTAGCAAGTTTGACAGGTTAACCTAGTTGACTCAAGTTTTTTTTTTATCTTTTCTTAATTGGTATTTTTTTCAATTTCATCGCTTAACATTGTGCTGATTATAAATTAGGCTTCATGATTTATCTTGGTTTGCTTTTTATGAAGTTGTCCCGATCTTATGACTCAAGTCATATGTTTTGCGGGTTAACATGTGTAAATTAAGGTCGTTTTATTGTGTCTTGTTTTTAGATTGAATATTTTTAGATTTTAATCTTCAACAATAGGTTTATTGAGAATTGAGTTTCATAATTTTTTTTAATTTACTTTTTCTAAAGTTATCACAGTCTCATGATCTTGGTTGTGAGTTTGATAGGTTAACCAAGTTAACTTAGATTATTTTTTGTATACTCTCTATGAGATTATCCCGATCTAATGATTCAAGTCATGGGCATGATAGGTTAACTCAAGTCAAATTTTGTTTTTAGTTTTAAAATTTTTTTTCAATTTCATCATTCAATATTTTGTTAATTTGAAATTAGGCTTCATAATTTTTTTTTGTTTTGCTTTTTATAAAATTATGCCAATCTTATTGCTTGGTCCACAAGTCTAGCAATTTAACTTAAGTTGAATCGAGTTTTTTTAATCTTTTTTTCATTTCATCCTTCAACATTAGGGTTGTTTATCCTAAATTGCTGGTTAACTCGGGTTTTCTTGTTCTTTTTTTAATTGAATTTTTTCTCTTAATTTGTCCTTTAACATTTAGTTGACTTGGAACTAGGCTTCATATTTGTTTTTCTTTCTATGAGGTTATCTTGGTCTCATTACTCGGGTCACGACTTTGGTTGGTTAACCCAGGTTGACTAAAGTTTTTTTATCTTTTTTTTTAATTGATATTTTTTTTTAGTTTCATCCTTCAGCATTTGATTGATTGTGAATTATATTTTATAATTTGTTTTGATTTACTTTCTATGAAGTCATCCCAATCACATGATCTGGGTTACAGCTTTAACAAATTAACTCGAGTTATTTGTTTTTTAGTCTCTTTTTTAATTATTTTTTTTCAATTTCATCATTTAACATTGGTTTACTTGGGAATTGGGTTTCATATTTAGTTTTGATTTGCTTCCTATGGGATTATCTTAGTCTCATGATCCGGGTCGTGAATTTGAAAGGTTAATCTGGGTTTACCCGAGGTCAATTTAATATGTTTTTGTCTCAATATTTTTTAAAAAATATTTTGTCTTGAATTTTTGTTTTAGTCAAACTATATTTTTAATGGTTTTCTGGATTGTCTCTTAATCTTTCAGGTTGATCAGGTCACATTGGATAAACCCTATATGATTTAGATTTTTTTTCTACTAGAAAACATGTTGGTAACACCTAGATATTTTTTTATATTAAAAAAATTGATCTGACCAGCAGTATAGCGCAGACAATCTAAATTCTTTTAATGCTTTTTACTATCAATGATTGATGAAAAGTTCACTTTTGTTTATATTTTCCCCCCTCTTAAATCTACATAAATATTATAATATCTCTACATAAATATTATAATATCTCACAATACACTTAAGAACCTATAAAAAAATCAAAAATCAATTGAAAATGTAGTCTATTTAATCATTTTGAAAACTAAAAAGGTAACGTTGGAAAATTTTTAATTTAAGAGTAAAAGTGGAACATTAAAGAATTACATGGACAAAACTAAAGCTTACTCAATAATTATATAAAAAAACTCTAAACTGTCTTTTTTATGATAACAAATCATATGTTACTTTGTGCTGGTCTTCTTGATTAGAAAAAAAAAAGGGGACATTTACTGCATAAGAAAAAAATGTCTTCAATTAAAGAGTCAGTCGTGTCCTGGTATAATGAAAAGCAAAGTCCCTAAGCTGAAATGGACTGTATTGAAGAATTCCTAGACACAAGTTGTCTATAAGTTGTATGACCTATTTTGGTAGCAAATGATACTGTGATAATGTTACTTTTCAAAGTGTTTTTTGTTTGAAAATAATACCTTTAATTTCATGTTTTCTTCTTGTTCAAATTTTGTGTTCTTTCATTTCAAGATTACAATATAAATATTTGTTGTTTACATCAAATCGCATCAATTAGGTTTAAAATTCACCTTATATGTATTCATCAAAATAGTTAGCACAAATTATTCTAACTTGTGCTCTTAATTTTAGGTTTTCTTGTCTTCAATTCTATTTTACAATGATTAAATTTTTTTATAAATGTCAGTCAAGAAGTTTAATCTTGAATCTACGTTTTTGAGTTACTTTTTTTTTAAAAATAATTTGTTGATCTTTAGTGTTTAATTTTCCATTTGAAATAGTTATTGGTGATAAACTTTTGTCATTCCATATTCTATTTGATTTAGACCTAACCTTATTCCCTTCTAATTTTGTTTATTTTTATTTTTCTTTTTAAATTCTTTTTTTGTTTTTTATTTGTCTTTTTTATTTTTTTAAATATTAAGGTTTGAACATTATGATCAATTTTTTTTTCCATTTGTATTCATTTAGTTCAATAAAGAAATAAAAATAGGAAGTTAAAAGTGGGAAAAGACAAAAAGATGTGAGATTACCATCAAGAAAAGCCAAGTCAAAAGTGAAACACAAGTGGAATGACATATCTTTGAGTGCAAACACATAAAAGAGTGTTTGAGGTTTATTAATAACATATTGTATAGCTCTCGAATATGTCTTTCAAAAACTAGTCATCACCCAATGAGGAAAGGAGAACAAATTTTTTGTGTTACAGGTAATGTAACAATAATTTGAGTGTATGAATATTGTATTTGGTGATATAAAGGATCAGATGAAGAAATAAGACATTGTGGTTGCTAACTTGTAAGAGGGACAACCCCAAAGGGTTTTTAATGTTAGAGGGTAAAAGAGACATACTCTCATACCTGTAAATAGATTTTGTGTTGAGAATGAGGATAAAAGTGATTAAATATTAATGGTTAATATATGTAGATTTAGGCAAAAAGGTGATAGGCGTGATAGAGGGTTTAAAAGGGATATTAGAGGTCATGATGGTGTAGATTAGAATCTTAAAAGTATTAAAATAAAGATTCGTTTTTCCATTGAAAACATGATCCAAAAACCTTTCTAAAGTGGAAAATAAAAGTAAAGCCGATTTTTTATTGCCATGATTGCTTCGAGAGAGAAAAAATGAAGTTAGTTATGATAGAGGATTACTTTAAAGTGATGGAGGTAGCTATAATTCGAGTAAAAGTAAAGGAAGATAGGGAAACTATCATGACAAAATTTTTGAATGATCTGAAATGAGAGATAACAAATATTATGAAGTTACAACACTATATAGAATTACAAGATACAATATATATGGCTATGAAAGTGGAATGACAAAAGAAAAAAGACAATTCAAAGCCAAGCCAAAATTGTAGTTTATTCTCTTCATGGTAACTAAATTGAAAAAAGGATGATAAGGTTATTTCTAAGGGCAAAATCAAATCACCTGAAGGCAAGAAAGACGTCTCTGTCATCATTAGAGGTAACTTTTATTCCCAACCACCTCATAATCATGACATAAAATATTTTCATTATTTAGGAATAGGATATTTATCTTTTTAGTATAAAAAAATATATGATCTTGGCGATAATAAGGAAGTATAAACTAAAAATGATATTGAGGATAATTAAATACCACCACTTAAGAATGTTATTGATGATAGGTTAGAGTATCTAGTTAAGGGTGAGTCGTTTGTGGTTAAAAGTGTATTGAGTGCTCAAATCAATGAGGATGAGTTGGAGTAGCAAAGGAAAAAAATCTTTCATACTAAATATTACATCAATAACAAGGTATATAATATGATTATCAATGTAGGAAGTTTTGCTAATATAGCTAGCACTACTTTAGTTGAAAAACTTAATTTGCCTACTTCAAAAAACCATAAGTCATATAAGCTACAATGGTTGAATGAATGTGAGGAATTAAAGATGAGCAAATAAGTGTTAGTTTCCTTTCAATTGGGAGGTATAATGATGAGGTACTTTATAATGTTGTTCTCATGTATACAAGTCATATATTATTGGACAAACTGTAGCGATTCAATACAAAGACCATTCATGATGGGTTCAAGAACAATTACTCTTTTGTAAAAGATAATAAATCCATTGTCCTTATACAATTAAGAGAGATTGAGAACGAGAGGATTGAAAAGAAAAAGGTGAACAATAAAAAAGAAAGAGAGATGAGCTGCTTGAGAGAAAAAAAAAATGAGATTGTTGAGGGAAAAAAGAAGTAAGTAAGCTTTTATACAAAAAAAGAGTGACGTAAAGAGTATTTTCTACACTAACCAGCCTATATTTATACTTTTATACAATAAGGCCTTTTTAATACTAATAATCTTGACCAATCAATTCCTTGTGTTGTTGTTTATTTATTTTTGAAAATAAAAATGTATTTTCTAATGATGTTCCTAGTGGTTTACCGCCTATTAAAAGAATAAAACATCAAATTGATCTTGTTTTTAGAGCTACAATTCCTATGAGTATATATAAATAAACTTTTACTGTCCATTTTCATGATATCTTAGTGTATAATGAAAGTTTGATGAGTATATCAACCATTTGTGTTGTGTGTTTGATATTTTAAGGAATTAAAAGTGTATACCAACTTAAGAAAGTGTATTTTTTGCATGAATAAAGTTGTTTTTCTTGGTTACATTGTCAATACAAAAGGTATAAAGATAAATGAAAAAAGGTAAAGACTATTAAACAATGGCTAATGCCCAAATCAATTATTGAGGTAAGAAGTTTTCATGCTCTAACTGGTTTTTATAGGATATTTGTAAAGAATTTAGTACATTAATTGCACTACTAACTTAAATTGTTAGGAAATCTGTTGGTTTTAAATGAGAAAGTGAATAAAAATATGCATTTTGTTGTTACCTATTTTTGGGTTCCCACACAAAAAATGAAAAGAAATACATATAAAAAATATATATATTCGAAAGGAATCTAAAAAACAATAGGAGTGAGAAAATGATGCTGGAACGCCTATAAAATGGCTAGAAATTGGTTGAGGAAATTCAAAATATAAGAATTGAAATTTGACATTATATTTTTGACTGGTGAGAGCCCTGTTGACAATGAAAATTCAATTTGAGGAGGAAAAATCCAAAATCAGATGTGTACGGACTCAATTAAATTTTATCTAAGATTTAATTGAATTTATAGAGGATTTGATTGCAACAAAAATTGATTTTTAAGTCAATTTAGTTTTTTTATTGGAAGAAATTAAAGTTCTGGTGTCCAATTATACTTTTGAAAAGTTGATTTGGTCAAATCAGGAGCTTAATTGCATAGTTATTGAAGTTTGATGGCCAATTAGGGACTTAATTAAAACAATCTGAAACCAAGGACTGAATCGAAAATATTCATTTGAAATTTTGAAACGGCGCTGTTTCCTTCAAGAGCACTATTCATTGTCTTCTTCAAAAAAAGTCGTTTTTAGCAATAAAACAGGGATACTTTTTGCAGCAAATTGCTCCAATTATAGGGCATGTTTTATGGCTGTTATCCTGATGACCATTACCACCGCTGGGCTTTCCTTGGCCTATAGAAGCCAGAGAAAGACAGTGAAGAAATGAGAGAGAAAATGAAGAAGGCAACGAGACAGAAGGAATAAAACAGAGAGATGAGGAGACGAGATAGAGCAGGCAGAAAAAAAAACAGAGAGGGAAGAGCGTGAGGAAGAGGAGAGGAGAAATAATAGAGAGGGCAATACAAGAGAAAAGAGGGAAACACAAAGCTAGGCTGAAAAGAGAGGAACAGAAGATTAAAAGGAAAGGAGAAACTACACTGCGAAGCAGTGACACAGCACCACCATCGTCTTCTCAAAACTAGGTATGTTCGCTTCCCTTCTCGGTTCCTGCAAATGAAATGATGCATGCTAGTATGTGAAAAACAAAAAGAAAACATAAGGAAGCCAATAACAGCAAATAAGCAGGTGCAACGTTCTGTTGGTTTTTCTAAATTCTTGCTATCTGCAAGAAAGATGATGAATAGTACGAAGATAATTTAATTACCGTTGCATTGTTTATGCACTCGTAAAATATTACGCGTGCATAGGCGGCTGGGGCTAGCTAGGTCTAGCCCAGCCACGCAGGCTGGCTGGGCCCAACCCCCCCCCGAAAAAAAGAAATTCTTCAAAAAAATTTATTTCAAAAATTTGTGATTTTCCAAGTCTTTTTACTGTATTTTGATCAATATTGGTTTGTATTTTTATACTGTAAAGATACAAATCCGGTATTAAAATACCTGGTTTTTGTCAAAACATTAAAAAAATAATAAAAATGTATTTTTATGCATACGACCAAGTCTCTCAATATATATATATATATAATCATATTGTATTTTCATTTAACAAAGAAAATTTCAAAAAATATGTATTACCATGCATTTTGGTTTTAATAATCAGTTTATTAGAGTCCCGAGAACTAGGCCTATATTTCAAAAATTCTGAAAAAATTATTTTGTTTTCTTTTAATATCTGGGGTTATGACCTTATACGTAAGACGTATTCCGAATATTAAATTATTTGTTGACGTTAGTACGGTTAGGTTTTACCTAATAATATAAGGATCTCTTTACCGAAGACAACTTTTCTTAAACTATAGATGAACCAACAACTAGAAAACATAACAAGACCTTAGATTTTATCAGACAATAAAACAATGCAGGTTACCTTAGGTAGGGCAGATTTGGGGTGTTAATACCTTTTCTTTACACAACCAGTCCCCGTACCCGATCTCTGAGACCAGTTAGGGTTCCTAGTGACCAAAATACTAGGTGGCGACTCCCATTCTATTTTTCCACTAAAAGACAAGAACTCCTTGTTTCTCCGTATTTGCCAGATATATACATTAGATACCATTTTAAGGGTGGATGTTTTCGCCGCGACGTCGCACACGTACGCCACATTCAATTTTAAATTGTTAAGAAATCTGTTGGTTTTAAATGGGCTAGTGAATAAAAGCATACGCTTATTTGGTTAAATAAAGGTTATATCTCGTGACTTAATTAGCACTGCCTAAATTTTCTAAAATATTTTGAGATTGAGTGTGATACCTTAGAGATATGCATTGAAGTTGTTTTGATGTAGAAAAAGCAACCAATAGCCTATTTTAGTGAAAATCTAAATGGGATAACTTTGAATTACCCAAATATATCAAGAAGTTTTATGTGTTGGTTAAAACTTTAAAGACTTGACAAAATTACTTGTGGTAAAAAAAGTCTATTATTGATACGGATCACGAATTATTGAAGCATTTAAAAAAATAGGGTAATCTGAATAGAAGACATGTCAAATGAGTGGATTTCATTAAGACCTTTTCATATTTCATCAAGTATAAGTAAAATAAGGATAATATTGTAGTTGTTGTGTTATCTACAAGATATGTTCTTGTTTTTACTCTAAATGTAAGATTATTAAGATCTGAGTATATTAAAGATCTGTATGCTAATGATAATGACTTTGTTGATTAGTTTATGTGAAATTTAATAGGCTTGATAGGTATTTATTTAGAGGGAATAAACTTTATGTATCTGATTGTTATATGTATGAGGTACTTGTGCGTGAAGCCCATAAGAGGAGGTTTGATGGTCTATTTTGGCTTGAGAATGACTTTAAAAGTGTTACATTAACCTTTCTTTTTGCCTAAGATAATATGTGATGCAAAAGAGATATGTGATATATGTATCACGTATAAGTATGCCAAATATATCCTTACTGCATGAGTTATATACTCTTTTACTTGTATCTAATGAACCTTGGGTATATATTTTCATGAATTTTGTTTTAGGTTTACTTGGGTAAAAACGGGGTAGAGATTTAATTTGTATAATTATAGATAGGTTTTCTAAAATGACATATTTCATATATTGTCATAAGATCGATGATGTAAACGATATTATTAATTTGTTCTTTAGATAAATAATATGACTTTATGGTGTTTTTAGGAGTATTGTTTCAAATCGAGATGTTATTCTTAGTTATTTTTGGAAGGTTTTATGGAAAAAATTGGGCACTAAATTATTATTTTTAACTACTTGTCATCCACAAATGGATGGTTAAACGAAAGTAATGAATAAGACCTTATCTATTTTATTATGTACTATCATTAAAAGACACTTGAAAACTTGAGAGGAGTGTTTATTGTTTATTGAGTTTAAATATAATATGATTTTGCATTCTACTACAGATTATTTACCATTTATAATTATTTATAATTTTAATCCTCTAACTCCTTTAGGTTTGTTGCCTTTATATGTTGGTGAAAGAGTTTGTCTTGATGGAAATAAGAAGGCTAAAATGGTGAAGAAACACTATAAGAGTGTTTGAAAGCAAATAAAAAGAAAGAATAATCAATGTGTATCTAAAACCAACAAGAGTAGTAAGTGTGTTATCTTTGAACCTTGTGATTTGATTTGGGTGCATACGAGAAAGAAAATATTCCTAGCCCATAGGTGATCTAAGATGCATCATAGAGGAGATGATCCATTCTAAGTCTTTGGACGGATTGATGACAATGCATATAAGTTGGGACTTCCAGGTGAGTATAATATTAGTGTTATATTTAATGTTTCTGATTTTTTTTTTTATGTAAGTGATGATTTATGGTTGAATCTTTTTTAGGAAAGGGGAGTGATGAGAATCAATAAGCAACACTACAAGATCCATTACATGTGCTGATTAGATCTATTATAAGGGCAAGAGCTAAAATGATCAAAGAGATATTCAATGGGTTGATTCATGATTGAGTTTAAAGGAAGATCAAGCTTTAATCAATATGATCCAAATAAAAAATGAGGTTGATTAACATGTACCATATATAGGTTTGGATATACAAGACTTATATTAAGGGTGGGCAAAAAAATCAACATATCAATTAAACCAAGAAAACAAAAAAAATAACCGAAAAAACCAAAAAATGAAAAAAAAACTAATTAACTTGATTAGAATATTTTAAAAAATATTCAGTTCGGTTTGGTTCGATTTCGGTTTCATAAGCCTGAAACTAAAAAACCTTAATTGAACATGTTTAGTTAAAAATAAACTGAATCGAACCGAACTGAATCGAAACTAATCCCGTCAAAAATTAAAAAAAAAGCCCAAAAAATAACATAGATTTTTGTTTTTAATATAAAATAATCGAACCGAACCGAAACTAGTCGATTGGGTTTTGGTTTTTAATATAAAATAACCAAACCAAACCGAAATCGATCAGTTGAAATTGGTTTCAGTTTTATTTTTTGTACTTTATAAAATTTCAGTTTGGTTGTTTTTATAAGTAATCGAACCGAACAAAAACTGATCACCCCTAACTTATATGGATTGGACCTTATTATATACAAAGCATACAAGACTTATATGGATTGGACTTCATTGTATACAAAGCATGGATTTTGTACTTTATTCTTATTCAATTTTGGTTTTAAATTAGTTAGTTATGTAGATTTAATCTAAGCTTATTAACCAAGTAGTGTTTATTTTGATAGCCATCTTATATAAACATCTGAAATAACATAGAGATTATAGTTTTTATCGTCATTATGAATTGAACAACGTGAATGCTCTTTTTCTTTGAGCTCTTTATTGAACTTCCACAACTTATCAAAAATATCATCTTTATGGCATTCTAACCATATACCTTTGGTTTTTTGTTCAAACAATCATTGGGTCATGATTCTTATGATTTTATCTTTCTTGGGTTAGTATTTCAACTCTTGATCGTGGGTTTTAAGTTGGTTCTTGGTTCAAACAATCTTTGGGTTGGGGGGTTCTCTAATCTGATTTTATCTTTTTAAGGTGAGTATTCCAACTCTTATTGTGGTTTATAAGGTTTAACACTCCGAGTTCGCATCACCATCACACTTTTTTTTTTTAAGAAAACAAATGGGTGGATGACATATCATTCACCTAATATCTTGGTTTTTTTTTCTTAATTGATTGGACAATAAATTATTCGTTTAGGTAGATGTTGTGTCATCCACTATTACAATTTTCAATTATCTTTGGTAACTTGAAAAGTAAAGTTCAAGTTTTTAGGGTCCACAAACTTAATTTTCAATTTGTTTTCACTTAAAACACTCTAAAAACATCATTGAAAACTCAAAAAACTCATTTTCAATTCTGAAACACCATTTTATTACTCTAAAAACAAAAATCAAATCGAATAAAAAAACTTAAAAGGTCTCAAATTGTTACTCATTTTCAATCCTGAACCACCATCTTATTACTCTAAAAACAAAAATCAAATCGAATAAAAAAACTTAACAGGTCTTTAATTATGGAAAGGACAACATATCCTCCATTTAACTCTTCTAGCAAAGATGACTTATTAACACCAAGATTGACTTTTTTTATGGTTGAAATATGACAGAGGGATGACAATAGATATCCATGAGTCAGGTTTCTTAATATAAATATCATATCCACTGTGTAAGAAATTTAGATTTTCATGCTTTATCTATAAGGTTTTAGATATTCATATAAATATCCATTGTTCGACTATTATTTATTATTCAAAATAATACACACACACACACAGGGGTTAGGTTTATGTTGGGTTTTGAATCGGGTTTGACAATATTCGTGCCATATCCATTATCGATTGAGTAAGATAACTATCCAAAAAAACCTACCTATTCAGGTTGGATTAATCGATATCCATCAGGGTTGGATTAAATTATTATTCTCATGGCCAGCTAGATACGTTCTCTCTCATGTCTCAACATTCAGATATTGAAATATAATAAAAGTGAAGTTTAGGATAAAAATATAAAAACTTAAAAGAATAAGGACCAAGTAATGCAAAATTGAGAACTTGAGGGACCAAATTAAAGTTTCTCATGCCAATGAACCATGAAAATGGAAAATTGTCTCTTTTTATATGTTTAATTTTAATTTTGAATTTTGTTTTTCAATTTATTATTTTCACCATGAGCTAATATTTTATTTTGTAATTTATTATAATGCTAGAATAACATCTGACATATGGTATAAGTGAGAGCATGCAAAGTATAACATATCTCATGGTATAAAATTATGCCAACAAAACTTGCAGTGATAGTAAAAAAAATAATAAAAAATTAAAGACCATAAAGAAAGAAAAGAAAAAACTGGCTATGAACAATCAGGCGAGAACTCTAATGAATTTTGATGAACAGTAAAAAACACCGTCGCTTTCAA
>Ga0325414_1000396_pt1 | contig 34684 bp, 15 predicted proteins | sample PopdelMetagenome_8_FD_206183 | JGI IMG/M metagenome (GOLD analysis project Ga0325414, IMG submission 206183) | Populus deltoides microbial communities from Bellville, Georgia, United States - Leaf-PdKOR-R3 | ecosystem: Host-associated > Plants > Phyllosphere > Phylloplane/Leaf | place: USA... | reverse complement strand
TTCTCGTACTGCTGTTGGATAATGTTTCAAGAACAAGTATTTTTTTTTCCATGTGTTAACTGAATTTGTTTAAAGTCTTATCCTTATTTTCTACTTTAAATTTAAATCTAAGTATACACATATGACTACAACGAAATTTCTAGTTACTATGTTCTTAAAAGAACATTATCACTTTCTTCATTCATAGTTGTTTCCTAGGTTAGTTTTTTGGTTATTGTTACTGTAAAAAAAAAGACAGAGATAATAAGAATAAAAATATATTTGATTAAGGAGATAAAGATAAAAATATAAAAATAAATATTTTTTTGGAATAATTTTTAAGTGAAATACATAGAGGATATATTTCTAGAAATAATAGTTTTTATTTTTAAAATATCCTTGTAAAAAACGTTCAATTCCAAAATTGTTCAATTAAGATATGTTAAAATAAAAATAGTTATTATCATAGTTTTAAAACTCAACTCAGGAGCCAAACCGAGACAAAGCCCGAGTCATTAGTTGAGGTTTGGGTCACAAGTTAGGTTGGCCTAAGTGAGCACGAGAATAAAAGTGATTATTATCATAGTTTTAAAACTCAATTTAATAAGCAACCCGATGCAAGGGTTAAGTCACGAGTGAAGTTGACTACTAACCCGAGTCAATGTAAAGATAAAAATTATTATTATTATTATTATCATCATAGTTTTAAAATTCAACTCAGTGATCAACTCAGGGTAAACTCGGGTCATGTGTCAGGAAGGTCAAGTCGATTTTACCTAGATCAACATAAAATAAAAGTGGTTATTATCATGGTTTTAAAACTTGATTTGAGAGTCAACTCAGGGCAATACTCAAGTTATGGGTCAAAAGGGTCAATTTAGGTTGACCTGGGTCGATGTAAAGATAAAAATTGTTATTATTTTATTTTTAAAATCTGACTCGGGGGATCGATCAAGACAAAACCTAGTTCATGTGTTAGAAGAGTCAATACGAGTTGACTTAAGTCAATGTTTGAATAAAAAAAATATTATTATCATAATTTTAAAACCCGATTAAGAACAATGTTCATGTCACAGGTCGGAAAGGTTACCCTGGTTGATACAAAATTTTGTTTAAAAATAATTAAAGCAACCTTGTTTTGACCATAAAAATTTCTTTAAAAAGTCAACAGATTTTTAACCCGTGTTTTATCTCGAGTTGACTTGGTTTTATGACCAGGTCTAGCTGAGTCAATTCTTCCTCTATTTTTTTTTTAAATTCGGACCAATCTAGACCTTAGATCAACCTGTCAAATCAGTCCTGATTTTATAACTAGATTATTGTAATATTAATAATTTCAACATTAAATATAAACTAAAGTAAAAAAAAAACTAACTATTTTTTTAAAATATATAAAATTAACAACAATACATATTAAAAGGTATATATATATATATATATATATATATATATATATATATATATATATATATATATATATATATATATAATTTTAATAAAACAAAAAAAGGAGGTTGCCGACGGAGAAAAGTATTTGCTGCATTTTATTTTATTTTTGAGTTTAAATTTTAGAGGCAACATCCAAGATAATTTATTAGATTATTTTAATCATATTAGATCGACATATTTTTAAAATCATCTGAGGAGAAACTTAATCTCAATTCATACATAAATCGATTTAAAAATACCATTATTACAGAAAAACAACTCGAATTGTAATCATTGCCGGGCTACAAGGACATTTTCACAAGGGACATCCCTTCTTTATCCAGTCTAATCACGTGAGATTAATCGAATTACCAATTTAAAACTAAGTTTTTCAATTTAAAAATATTTTTGCACTTTATATTTTTTTTTAAAATTACTTTTACGTCTCTGTTCATGTTCTATATGAAAACTCAAACAACTCCTCCTTGTAGTTTAGATTGACGTCAGTCTCATTTTCATCAACATCGTTACTCTAAATTGATTACCGCTTTTATTTCTATTCAGTATCCTCGCTTTGATTAACGTCCTTCATCTTGAGCAGAAAGAGTTTCAACCATTTATCCATAAAAATCACAACCTATTGATATCAAATCCGTGTTCTTAGAGAGGAAGGCGATGAACAGTACACTCCAACTTGAGAATTCTCTGTACTTTTTTTTTTTTTTCCCAGCAGAAAATTATTTATTTTTCTAGGTTTTATGTTTTCATACGTCCCAATCATGTATGACAATTATACCTGCATTTATGAAAGACTTTATTTTCATGTAGATGTAGGTGGAGACGAGTAGAAAATACACGATTTACTTGGATACTAAGATAGGTTAGAGTATCTCTAACCTGATGAACTTCCATGCCCAGAATTACACATATATACAAATGATTTATTAAATTTTCAATATATATATCTAAAAGAATTTGTGGGATTTTTTTTTCAAGATTAACTTCATCTGATAAATATATAAAGAACAGAAGTTAGAAAGCTCCCATCTAGCGAAGGATGCATCCTTACATCCCTCCTATTGGTGAGGTCTGAGAAAGAAGAAAAACAAGAATTTACAGATGATTGTTTTACTACTTACTAGACAACATGGAGTAGCTTCTTGGAATTATTTTTAACCAAATACAAAACATTACCTTCTCAGAATTCATCTTACTATAAACTTTGAGCAAATCACTCCAAATCTCAATTTCCTGTGATTGTTTGATCAAAGTTTGCAACAGCCAGATCAGCTTTTTATATTGTTACCAAATAATAAATATTTTTCCTACCAAATTACGCTAATTTCAAGATAAGCAAACAATAACCAAAGTTAGGATTGCCATTCTTTTTTTTTTATTTAAAGGCCGGGGGTAGAAAGGACGAAAGAATGAAACATAAATTAGCTGGTTAATGTTTGCGTGTTGGCCCATGACAACAGTATATCGAAACTCATGTCATCATATAATACGTTTCTTGCATCGGCAGGTAACCATATGCATACAGAACTTTTTGTACAGAAGTAGACAGTTGCAAACAGATACACCCCATGTGGGTGGCATGAAATCACAGAAGATTCTGCCGGTGAGGAAACGAAAGGAATGGATGTTCAGCAGTTCCCATCATGAACGCATTAGGAGAGTGGGTGGTGTTTGGTTCTGTTGCAGGATTTGTGCCTGAATTTTGCAGGCCCATGAGAAAAGGATGTTTGATACAAGTTTCAGCTTCTTGTTTGGTGTCTTTTTATTAGCACCAGCGTCACCTCCATGATCATCAACATCCTCTTCAGCTTCGTAGTAACAAACCAAACAACCTTACCCCCTTCAAAAAATAAAAAAACCCCAACATTTTAAGGTCAAGCTAGCTCCAACTATCTTCAGCCTTTTTTGTTAAAACTTTGTGGACAACGTGAAGTAAACAAAACACTAAGACTTTCATCCTAGTGTCGTCCCCTCAGTTTCACTTTTAAGCCCTTTGAATTTCTCCCCCGTCCATGTTTTATTCGGGAGTAATTAACGATATTGTTTACATATTATTTACAAACTTAATCACGTCCAATTAAACTCTAATGGGCCATCTCCACTATAGAATATGCATCAGTTTTAAATTTTAATTTATATGTTAATTATACAAACAATCCCTCCCTTGTCCTCCGACTGACGTTTTTAAAAAATGCAAATTCTCGTTATTTTACATGTAATGTTAGAGACAACATTTTATTTTTTAACTAATTAATGTGGCATCATCATACGAGGAGAGTTCTTCAAATCATGAAGAGGTGGATGTAATAAAGGATTTTCTGTTTTGTATTCTATAAATCATCACCTAAGTTTTTTAGATGATGGAAGAATATATATATTACGATGGAAGAATCACTCTGGAAAGTATTGGTAATCTTGGACCAAGAAAAGAAAAACAAGTAGCTCCCCTTTATAATTTTCTGGAAGCAGTTTTATAATGGTATGGGTAGAAAAAGAAAAGAAAAAAAAGCAAACGACATCAGTGAATCATTGCTCCGATGTTTCAATCAACTTTCATGTTCTAGAAATTGGAGTGTGGAGATTCAAGATTACCTTCTTTCTAAGTAAAATACATAAATAAATAAAAAGCCAATGACTAAAGATAGAGGCTTAAAAAAGAAGAAGAAAAATAATGGGGAAAGAGGAAACGAATACAGAAAGGATAATACTCATCATTAATCAAGTTTATTTGTTTTACCCTTCGAAAGGGTCTCATGTGAGAGCAGAAGATTTTACTACACAAAAAAGAAGAAGAGGAAGAGGAAGAAAAGATGCTGGGGCGACATGACATCAAAAGACTGATGCAGATTTTATCTTCTGCCATCCAACTGCATCAATTAACTACAATCCCTTCACCTTTTCCTCTAATGGCCTCTCGGTTATATTGGAGCACATCCACATTAAGCACCTCTCTGATATGATTTCTGCGAAAAACAATAACCCTTTTCAGCCTTTTTTCTTTTCTTTTCTTTTGCTATACTTCTGACTTCATGTGGCTCCTACCCCGAGAAAGTCAATGAATGGTGGTGCAACAGTCTCAAAATGGCCGCTAACTCTGCTCTGATCTGCCACTGATGGTGATGAAGGTGATGGCTGACTGACTGAAACTTCTTGAGGTAATGTTGACGCTGTTAAATCTGAGTAACAATAAGGGTTTTGGTAGTTTGACTGTTGCGTTGCCATTAAGTATGGAGGGTAATGTTGGGGATAAAAACCAGAAATGTGGGGCTCTTCATTTGGCCTATCCCATGATCTGGTTTGGCTGAACATGCCCAGCATGTCTTCACTTTTGGGATCTGCAACAAAACCCAAACCAATCACAAAGATGAAAAGAACTGCTAGTAGTTAAAAGAAAGAAGCATGCCCAAGTTTATACAGAATTTAGAGCAACCAAAAAGTTAGTGGAGAAGGTTTGTTTAAGTAAGTGAACCAATGGTGGTAGGCTTGGTTTCAACTGTATAAATCGAAGAGAATAAAGCTATGAAATGAGGTAGGCTTCCCAAAAAGAAACCAACGAGGAAGTAACACAGAAACCCAAACAAACTCAAGAAGACACCACATAAACAAAAAACAAAAGAGAATGTAAAGAGAGGGTGAGGATTAAGGGGGGTCACAAAAGACGCACATACCAAAGAAGAAATCAAAAGGTGTCTGTTGTGCACGAAACCCACTTTGAGGGACCTTAATGCTTGAGACTGCTTCTCCCTCACTGGTCATGTGGGGGGATCCATTTAAGCCGTTGTCAACCCCACCGCAACCAGCACCATTAAAGTTTACAATTCGGTAAGACGATAAGTTATTTAATCCTCCAGCACTGGGGATGTTGTGACAACACGGTGGTTGTTCTGCTTTCATGCCTGCATCTCTACCGACAAAGCTTGGAATTTCCTCCATTCTTCTGTTTACAGATTGACTTAGCCTCCTTCTCCTATAAGCACTTGATTGTTCTCTAAATTTTCTGGCCATTATGACATGCCAGTGGTTCTTGACTGCATTATCAGTTCTTCCAGGGAAAAGTCTTGCTATCATGGCCCATTTGTTACCATAAAGTCTATGAGCTTGCATTAGTCTCTCCTCTTCTTCTTCAGTGAAAGCTTTTCTGTTTATCCTTGGATCCAGCTGGTTAAACCACCTTAACCTGCAGCTCTTACCTTCACATAACAATAATCAAAATGAGCCAAACAGAAACTAGAAAATAAGATCCCTAAAGCAAAGGAGAACACAAAATGGAGACAAATGAAAGTGGCAAGATTTGAACAGAGGTTTACAATTTCTTTTTCTTTAGTAATTTTACCTGATCTACCTTCCAACTTCTCAGCTATAAGGTTCCAATTTTGAGGACCATAAAGAGCCACAAGTTCCTTCAGCTTGGTATCTTCTGCCGGCCTCCAATGCCCTCTTGCACAAAGCTTTGACTGCCCACTATCTGTTTCCCTGCCACTTATCATATTTTCATTAGGGTTCTCTTCATGTGATGAGTTAGCATTGTGATTTATAGTCTCATTGTTCTCTCCAAATCCATCACTGCAATCAGAGACCTTAACCTCCGCAACAGCATCACTGCTAGCATGATAATTTGCCATGAAAGGAAAACCCCAAGTGAGCCTCCCGTTTTCCATTTCATGAGAAGAAGAGGCAGGTGTTGTCATTCCAAAGTTGGGACTAAGAGAGAGAGAACCAATGTCTGTATAAACCATCCCCATTGAAGAGCAAGGAGAGGAAGAGGAAGATGAGGGAGCACTAGAAGAGTAACAAGCAAGGACATTTCTGCTGTTATTATATGGTGTTGCATATAGAACACTCTTCCTGGCCATGCCTTCATTTCTTAATTTCTCTGACAGATGCTGTTACACAACTGTACATAAAGTCACCATCCTGTGGGAGTCTAAACTCTAAAGATAAGAAGCTAAGTTTGACAGAGAGAGATGAAGGAATGGATGGAGAGATGCAAGTTAAGTCTCTTGAAAACAGCAAGGATCAGCAAGGGTGCTTTAATTAGAGCTATATCTTTCTTTGTCTGCTGTGAGACTCCAGGGAGGGGAGAGAAGGCTTAAAAGTAGTTAACAAACCCCCCCCCTGACTGACCGTTTTATTTAACTAGCTAGCTAGTACCTCTCGTGTTATTTTAATGGTAGTAGTATTTCCTTCCTCTTTTTTGAATCATCACACGTGTGAAATTGAGAGACCCTCTCTCTCTCTTCTCTCTTCTCTCTTCTCTCTTCAACTGTTGAAGTTCTTCCTCCTTGGGTTGTCTCTCTCTGTATTGACAAGAAAGACTAGAATGTGCAAGGGCTGCTAGCTTGGGCTTGTACAGGTCTAGACACCTTTCTTTTCAAGGCAGAAAATGAGGGCTTGACATAACAACCCCTGTCAAGCACCAGTAAATAACCAAGCCCCACTTCAGCTCCTCTCTCAATCTCCATCAGTTTATCAGTTTATATATGTCTATCTTGTGTTTTTACTTCGAGAGAGGCCGGTTTAACCTGGGTTTCACATAACCACCTGAAGTTGACCCAACAACCAAACCCCTATGCCAAATCATTACTTTATTAATATCACTTCTTACACAACTAATTATAACAGTCCAAAAAGGCTATTACCTTCACGTCATCTTAATCCCCACCCCTTCTGCACTTCTCCCCCGTCTCTTTCATGGAGCCCCATCTCTCTCTCTCTCTCTCTCTCTCTCTCTCTCTCTCTCTCTCTATATATATATATATATATATATATAATGCTGCTACAAGAAAAATTGAAGTTACTCATCTTGTATGGGCGAGAAACTCGTTAGTGGTCGTATATATGCAAGTACGTGCTCCATCATATGTATAAGATCTCGCTCAAATACTTTTGGATGGTGATGCTGAGATTTATTTTTTTGGTGGGATGATATATTTATTTGAATTTAATCATGATTATGGAGGTATTCTGATATATATCAGTGTTAATATTTTCCTTTGGTGGATTCCCTCTCTAATATGTGTAAATGTAAATGTATAGTCTTTCATTATACATGACAGGTTCAAAAACTCTTGGGGGCATGGCCCCTTGGTCTTGGAATCTGTCTATACCAAAAAACATCACCCTTTTACTCTTGTTTCCTCTACATGAACAGCCATTATCTAGTAGTTGTGTATTCAATAATTTCTTTTAATGAAATTATTTCAACTTTTAATTAATAATTAACTTAAATATAATAACCGGAAATGATTAATTACCTTGCATTACATGTGTATTTCAACTTTTATCGTTTAAAATGATGGGAAAAAATGGCTCTAATTAAATAACTTCAACTGTACCGTTTTTTTAATTTAAAAAAAGGGTGGCGCCTATTTTCCATGTAAGGAATGTCCTTAGACTGCACTTTCATTCCTTAAAATACTTGCGCCATGAAATACAAGAAGGAAAAAAGAATAGTACTTAGGAAGAAGAAGTATCCTTATCTATCTATTTATTTTCACAGTTTTCACTTTGCTAACAGGAAAATCCATTAATGGACAATTCATTTACTGCATGTGCTCACAGAGTAACAGAAGTGTACGATCCTCCTTGCTGAAGCTTTGAAAACCTGACTGCTTTCCATGGGAAACACTCCAAACTAAACTATCCCAATGCAATTGTCAAGAAACCCACCATTTGCAGTTACTTCCACCCTCTCTCTACACGCACCCTGGGGTCATAGTGTCCCAGCCAGTGTAGCCTGTTTCTGTGTCATTTTACTCGCTGTTTCCCCTGCCTTCTTGAAACTGTGTAACTGCTACATACCAATGTCATTTATGGCGCTTATGAACACGTGAACTTGCTTGTGAGACGATATCGTTTCGGACTGATGTCATCATGACCATATGTATTGTTAGAGAGGCCCAGAAGTTGCAGCAGCTCTTCTGTTCCTAATATATATATATATAGATATGGTATCATCAATCTTTTCGGTAAATGTTCGGTACAATGTCCCGGAGCTTATGAATCCATTCAACATTTAACTAATTACCATACACTTTTTTAAACCCAGTTTTAATACCTTTAATTAGTTGCCCTATAGAAAATGTGTGTGTATAATTGTTTTTTAAAATTATTATTGTTTAGAAATGTATTAAAAATATTTTTTTATTTTTTAAAATTTATTTTTTATATCGGTATATCAAAACTATAAAAAAAAAACATAAAAAAATTTATAACAAAAAAATTCAAAATATTTTAAAAAATAGTTGAATCACAATGTAGATAGGGCTTTAATAGGTTGTTTGTATGTGCTTTTAAAATTATGTTCGGTGCATTTTAAAAATATATTTAACTTTAAAAAATATCAAATTGATTTGTTTTTTAGTGTTTTTCTATAATTTTAATATGTTGATTTAAAAAATAAAAAAATTATAAAAAATTATTTTAACATATTAAAAAAACAAATTTTAAAATCACCCGGCACTAAACACTTATCAAGTAGCATATCAATCCAGTTTGATGACCAACAACAATAAATTAGAGGAGTCAGGTCTAGGCAACAGGATGAATATACTGAGATAAGATATTTTCACACCATTTTTTTTAATAAAAACACGCTTAATTTATAGTGTGATGGTTGATAATAAATATTTATAGTATATGGTTGTGACTTGGTAATTTTTTATTTTGAATTATAATTCAAATGTTATTTTTATAAGTAATCTAATGACAATATTGAGTCAAGTTACAGGAATATTTGATAAAAATAATATATAAGTTTTTTTAAAAGAAAAGAGGTGATATAAACTAGGAGTAATAACTTAAATAAAATAAATATTTTAACTTCTTATTAAAGAGAAATTTTGACTCGATTTAGTAAATATTTTTAGTTTGAGTTAAAATTAAAAAATTCAATCAATTAAAATCACACGGAAAGGAAATAGTGAAATCTTATCCTATTCATTGAAAAAAACGAGTATCGAGCTATAAAGACCCTAGCAGTTATATATATATATTTGCTTCCAGTGATAGATTCATTGGCGACAACATTATTTCTCATTTTTTTTTCTTAGATAATATCAAATGTAGTGACTATGCTACTTGATTTTATGGGTTTTTTTTCCAGTTTATCTAATATTTTTACTCATTTTGAAAGCTTTTTATTTTATTTATTTGCCTGTGTTGTTTTTATTCTCTTGTTGGTGAATTTCTATGTTGCAGTGAATATATGTTTAAAGTTCTAATGGTTTAAAGTCTAAATTATCTGGACAAAAATGAATAGCCAAGAAGATTTTTCAAGATATCAAAGCTGCTGGGTGAGTTGTTAAAAAAGAAAGAGCATAAGTTAGCCTGTACAACAATTTTAGAACAGATTCTATTTTTAACATTTTTTGAAGTTTATATAATGATATAATTCAAGCCATTTTGTATTAATATTGATATAATTCATATTGGCTTCAGTTCGATATGTAGAAACCTCTCTCTCTTCTCTTATCAATGGAAAATCTCTGTTTTTGAAAAGAAAGAAAGAGCGTTTATGGTATATAAATATGCGAAATCTTCGTTAATTTTGAATAAAGTGCTACTTCGGGAGCTTTTTCCTTCTCTGACTGAAAGAGATCGAATCTTTATTCAAGGGAGAATGGGAACACAATAATCAACCAGTAGGGAGAGCTATGAGGCCATCACAAACTCCAAAAAAAGAGCTAGAGCAGCGACTGTAGAAACAGATGGCAAACATAAACAAATAAATAAATAAAAAACCGAAAAGATGAAAGTGGTAAAAACCCAACGATAACATGAAATAAGCAGCAAGCTCAAGTCTAACCCACCACGATCTGCAATTTGCAGAAATGAAGCGGCGACAGCCCAGTAGAAAGAGCAAAGCAACAATATAATATATATAAAAGTAATAAAACCGAGCGGTGAACGTAGGAAATAGAGGCCCTTCAAGGACTAAATTAAAGATATGGCTTGCACGGGACCTAGTAAATAGGGAGCTAATTGCAAACTCTAAAATCTGCAGAGGGACCATGATGTATGTACACGTGTATACGTGTTCTCGTAGAAAAGCACTTGGTCTCAAACTTTTCAGACAGCAAACGGAACCAGGTTGCGGAAACATGGCATGTAAAAATATTGCAGTATATTTGCTCTCATCATTCAAATCTTTACCTCTGGTTCCGAAATAGAAACTCTGTGCTTTTCTTCTTTTGATCTCATCTGCCGTCTGCATCTGCCCTTCCATTCCCACGTGTGCCCTTGTTTTCTCGTGTGGAAGTATACACACACACACACACACGGTATATGGTCAGTGTTTGCATGGGCCTCTGTATCTTCAATTATTGTCCCTGACCTGCCTCGTTACAAACTTAGGATGCCTCTCCTGCGCTGGTTTCCATGTCTTTGTATTCATCTGGAGCCCCAACACTCTCACCCAAAGAGCGTGCAGTCACGAGGCAGGAGGAGTCCCTGGTAGGAAGAGAACAAGATTCCACTGTGTATGTATGCATGCATGTATGTATGTGCACCTCTCTCCCATTCGTATTTCAGATACAAAACTAGAAAGGTTAATAAATGATCTTTGTTGGTTATTTCCATTTTGTTAACCCAACTCCTCATAGGGTGAACCTTACATCCACTCTCGTACAAGTTCAGGTCAAATGTTGAGTTTGACTAAAATTGTCCCCTGTATGCATCTTGGAGTCTGTCTGTATCTTAGGAAGTGTTTTTATTTTAAAATAATATTTTTTTATTTTTAATATGAACATTTCAAAATAATTAAAAAACATTATCAAAATATCAATTTAAAACAAAAAAATCAAAAATATAGTTAAACTACATTAAAAAACGGTGATATATATATATATATATATGATCCATTCCACATAAACTAAGGCAAACATTTTTTTAGCAACCCCAAGACAAACGTTGGGTTTAATTTTCTTCCTACAAAATTCTAATAATACTCGAATAAAAAAAAAAGACCTCGGCAGACTGTTTTATTTATTGATTAAAAAATTACTGTGAGAAGGGAAAAAAAAAGATTTCCGTGGCCAATTAGAAAAGTTGTCATAATTAACAAAAAAGATACGGGAGCATTAATTAGTGGCCAGTTAATTATTTCAATATAGAAGGGTTTGATGGGCTGAAAAAACTCCATCGATCACTTTCACGGGTGACCAATTTAATCACTAAGTAAATAAAGTCATTTTTGTTAAATTTTCAATGATTATGACCCCATTGTAATGACGTGGATAGCTTTAGGTAAATCTCCGCGGTTTGACTTGGATGGAAGGTTCAGACTTCACAGTGCCCTTTGCCTTGATGTTCCTGCGACAATTTGCATGAACAAACATAAATGGTGAGGGCTGGATCGGCAAACTCAAAATAGAAGAGGGACTAACCAAAGAAATACGTGTTTGGGTAGTGAATCTGCATTCCATGCACTGCATCAAGGAACCGTACAGTAATCCTTTAAAACTGTCAACACCACTTGAAAAAGACAAGGGTTAATTAATTGAAGTTTTACACAATAAATACAAATTTTCATTATTTTTTTCTGACAAAAGATACAAGGACCTGATTGATAAATGGACAAGATACAAGGAGTTGATCTATAGAAAACAAATTAAGTTTTGGGAAGAAATCGTTCAGTTATATAAACTTGGGTGGAACAACTGAAATTAGCCATGCATTGATATTCAAAATTCTGTGGAGTTATGTTACAAATGGATAATCACAACTTTCATGGTTTCCAAATGTCCTGTGGTTTGAAATTAATTTAGAATGGAAGGGATGCATAAGCTCGATCAAAATAAATCTGATAAGATACTTTCAAAAGCAAATGAATACAAAAACAAACTACTTTGGTTATTCAATTAGATAAACTGCGGATCATTGGATTAAATTTTTAAAAAAATAAAAAATATATTTTATGCTTTGCTAACATTTTTAGTAAAATAAATAAATTATATGAAGATTGACTACTAGATTATTGAAGTGCATGGTAAAATCAACATCTCTTTTAGTTTCTTGTTAGTATATAATCAACATATCTATACAGATCCTTTCTAACAGAAGAAACATGCTTATGATAAGCCTTGCAATTGTGTGTGCAAGTATTGATTAAAATACAAAACACTGGATAATCAAGGTAGATGCGCGCGGGGGTGATCATGGACTTGTAATTTCAGATGAAAACATATATAATTCAAGCTATATATAATTCAACCTCAACTCATGGAAGATAAAAATAATGATAAAAAACCCAGACAGAAGTTTTCATTAAAATAATTATGGATGTTGTTTCTAATATAATGCACAATACGAAGAAAAGAATTGAATGGACTGCATCAGAATAGAGAGGTGCTTGTGACATGACGTGAAACTTTAGATGAAAAATGTTGTCGGTTTAGCGGACCAAGAAGCAAAAAATGTTGGAAGAAGCTGTTGGCAGCATCCTATGTTTGGATACGAATGGGAGAGAGGTTTGCTGTCGAGAAGAGGATTTGTTCCCTCAACGCCCCGAGCTCATGTGATGGAGTTGGTTATGATTGTGTTGAACATGAAAGAAAGAAACATGTTTTGAGAATGACCCTTGTAAGATACAAGATAGCTGGCCTAATCAGATCTCCAAAATGCATGAAATAAAAGAGTCGCAGAGGTGTGTGGTATAAATGGGGCATGGCCCACCGTATAAATAATAGGGCTTGTCCATGAGATTCTGTTGGGGATGTTCCCTTGGAACTACATGCGAAGGGATGTAAGGTTGTGCCTTTGTCGCTTCTGGGTACCCCATAACCCTCAAGAACAAGACGCGAATCGTGGATTTCAAAGGCAAAAGCATTGCTCCTTGAAGCTCAAAACAAGGAAAAAAAGAAAGGGAAAATACCATGCACAGGCAATTAAACATCATATGTCATGGCCTCCCCCTCCCCTCGCATGTCGGATATCAGGTATGAGAGTCAGCTAACCCTGTCCGGAGGCCTAACAGCAACTATAAGTCGCCTTGCCTATTACCATGTGAGGTGTGGCTTTTATGCCTGACTTTAATAGGACCAGTTCTTCAGGAGCTGTTAGTGAGACTCTATATACAATAATCAAATCTGTGTAGATACATTTTGGGATGTATATAGATGATTTTGATACATAAAAAAATATCAAATCAATGTATTTTCACAATAAATGCATTTTTGTAAAGAGGCATTACATCACACAACCAAACACAGAAGACATAAATGTTTCTAGGAGAGTTAAGAAACAATAGAAGAAGAAAATAGGCTTAGCACTAGCTCTGCTCACGGTTGAACCTATTAGCATATGCAATAACGACTTTTCCCTGCTTAAGGAATTGTTCTTACTGGTGTGATTGTGTAATGGCTGGAAGTGTTCCTTTCTTTTAGAAATTAGAGGAGGAAATATGTTTGCTTACAGATGATATTTTTGCAGTCGTTTGCGCTCCTACAATATCAATGATTCTTGTTTTGAGAAAAATTCTGCGTGAAGTCAAGAACCGAGTCCAGAGCTAGCCTAAGAATAATCATGCTCCATCTCGACGTACTGAATTACTGCACCAATCAACCGCATCAATCAATCAAAATAGTCTTCTGTCCCACGTCAATCCCGACTCCACATAAATGTCATGGATTTGGTATAATTATATTGCATATGCTCTTGCCGTTAGTAATTGTTTGCTGTAAGTGGTTCGCGATCCTTTTTTTATATGGATATGTGTGTCCTGAGTTAATTGTAACCTAACCTCTATTATTTATTAAAATTACTTAATTAATCTTTGTCGTATTAAAAATAATTAGATAGTTTTTTATTAGTATTTATTGTATTTAATTTTATAGTGTTTTATTCTAAAAATGTGTTTTTTTCTTATCATTTTGTTTTCATTTATCTACTTGTTTTTTCTTTTCTATTTATTAAAATCAAAAATCAAAATAAATTAGAAAAAAACTGCAAATAGATGAAAAAAAAAGTTATAAAAGAATTTAAAACCATGGAGATTAAATATAAGGTTTTTCTAATTTTGCTATTGGAGGTGGCTACTTCTATATATATATATATATATATATATATATATATATAGGTTTTGGTATTTGAAATAGAGTCATGTGTATATTTTAAAAAATAAAAAATAAAGTTGAAGCACGATAGTTTTACATTGTGCTTTTCTCAACTGTACCTGTGATATTTTTTAAAATATTTTTATGACAGTGACAGTTTCCAATATTATTTAAAAAAAAAAACTGAAGTAATAAAGAGCAGGGGTTGCAGTACAAGTGACCGCAGTTAGCTGTGCTGCTATAGCCCTAGCTACAAAGAAAACTGAAGTCAGCAGAAAAAAGGTTGCCGTGTAGAGAGGGTGGTTCTTAGACTGAGTTACATGAATTACCCAGACACGGTATGGACCTAAGAGACTTATGATGCCACTTACAGATATTAAAGTAAAAGGAGTTAGACTGCCATAATAATAAGGCTTAATAGTCGGTCATCAGTAGTAACACAATTGCTGATACACAGAAACGATCAGAACCCACAAAAGGCCTTCCAGAAAGAGATGACTTTCTTTGAACAAAGTTAATACTTCATATGGTAAATGAACCTGGTTTCCCCACTCTTTTCCTCGATCTGCAGGATGTCAACTACACATAGCAAATGGATGGTATGAATGAACTGTTGAAGAGAGTGAAAAAAGAGTCCCCATTTCTCTCGCATTCATAAACTCTTTGACAGAAAGGGAGGGCTGAGAATGACCCACCAGTTTATCTCCTCCCTGTGTTAAAGGTCCTGACTTCGATAGTACTCCTGGGACTTCCAAGTAAAAATACGATCAGAACAACATTGAAGAAAAAGCAAGGCCCTTAGCCTTAGGGGCAAGCCAGGCAATTTTCATCTTGTTTATGGGAGAAATTAACTGTGCATGCCACGGGGGGTGAGTGACAGGTGAAAAGGAGAGTGAGAGATAGAAAGGACAAAGGTGTTGATTTTCTAAGAGATTTTCTTGCATTGATTAGGGAATAGACACTGCTTGACTCACGTAGAGGAATTGTCTGTCCTGATCATCAACTTATTTAATAGCAATAGTTTATTGTTCCTCCCGGAACAAGTGATTGTACTGTCCACGTGCGGAGACCCCTTGTTTGCTGTTTACTTGTATAACATAGCAGACCCAACGCTTCATGCTCCGTTGGCAGCCTTTTTTTTTTTTTTAATTAAATTAACCCATCAAATATATAAAAAAAAAAATTAACATAATAATAATTATATTTGAAAAATATTTAGTGAAATAAAACTCTGTTACCTTGTCATGATTCTAAAACATAACAAGATAAAAGTTTAATTATCTAAGTTAATTGATCGATTAAATTCTATTTATATTAATCAGTTGATCATTTTACATCAAAATTATAATTTTATGAATTTTTTTTAAATATATTTTATGAGTCATGATATTTTTTTTCCAACAAGTGTACTAAAAATAGACTACAATTAAAATCTCCAAAAATTATTACTCACAAGGTTGTTGTCATGTGTTTTTCAGTGTCAATAATATAGTCAAGCTTATAATGACGGATGATTCTAAATAAAAATGTGTGAATCTGCCATAACTTAATAAAAATATACCCCCAAACAAATTACATGAATAACCTAGCATATGTATTTATGTACCAGTGTAACGGGTCTAGACTCAAGAGAAATGTGGCCGCATCGGACCAGAAAAACATATCAAAAGGGCAATTACTTTTAATCAAATCATTGAGTTGTGCTGAAATTTTTATAAGAATTTTTGAAGGTTATTTTCCATATACTAGCCATTGCATCACTATATGAACAGTCAAATTTTTAAATATAAAAAATCTCATCGAAGTCTCATGGTTTTGATAGTTTTGAGATTTTTCTTATTACTTTTAGAATTAGCCGGTGGTTTCACTAACCATCATGAATTGATATACTAGGTAAAAACACGGCAAGGTAAAAACATGCTATTTAATAAAATAAAATAAAGAATCAAACGATTTTTTTCCATCAATTTTTTACGTCTACTGTGTTGTTTACTGTGCTAATTGACTAATTTGTCCCCTTCAGCGCACCTGTATATCATATCCTGCATTATATAAATAAAGAAAACTAATATTAATCAATAGAATGTATATTTAGAAAAATACCTTTATTATATGCTTATCTTTTTAAAGAGGAAGGTAAAAATTCTTGGCCACGTGATTTATTTATGAGGTTGTCCTAGCTCTAATTAAGAAAGAGTTTTGACCACCTTAATTTCATGTTGTCACGTACCACAATTCTGACTCCCTCGATGCAACTGAGAAAATTAAATATTTACAATCAATCCAAGTAACTGGCTTCTGGCTAGATCCATTAAGACGACCCATTGATATTAATTAGTGTCGTGAAGTCTAAAATGGTACGGACCTGTTTCCTTGTCTTTAGGTCATGGTCTTGTCTTTTTTATCCTATATATATATATATATATATATATATATATATATATATAGTGATGATATTAAGAATTTTTTAATCTTGAAAGATAACGAATAAGAAATAAATAAAAAAATAACCATAAAGCTCCGCAAAGTTGCACGGCGTCGTTATCTCTTATTCCTTGTGCATGGTATGAATCGTTACCTCCTTTTCTTTCTTTTTTCTTTACAATTATTTTAGCCTTTTAAAAAAAAAAAATTGGTTAAAGCCTAGCTAGTGATTTTATGAACACATCCAAAATCCTAAGCATCAAAATGCATGACCCCACACTTCACGTATTTGGGAAGAAAACAACAGTCTTGAGGCAGACACAGGCAGATGCGGGAAACTCTTAAACACGATGCCTCTTGTGAATTCAGGGACATTAATGAGGCAAGCAAAGAAGTCCTTCCCCTAGAAAAAGACTTCAGACAATTTTCAAGCTGAAGAATAGACCACGCTGGGATCTGCTATATCCATATCAACACATGAATATGTCCCTCGGCCCAAGTCGGGGTGCTACCTGGTCCACCAAGGCATGGCCTCGAGTTTGGAAGCTCGAAAGGAAAACAACACGGCAAGTGGATTAAACGAAGGTGGAAAACCTTTGTAGTTTGAACTGGAACAAAATTCAATTATTTAATTAGTTTATGCAATCAAATGAGATATGTATAGTTCTCTGTATGTCCAAACACATTGGACCATTTTTCACTGCCAAACATCCTGAAGGAATTCCATCCCTTTTTCTAATACCTTGTTATCGTATGATGAAGAAATTCCAGCAGCTTTCTGCCACATTGCATCCAAAGCAGTCAGTTGCATAAACACCCTTCGCGGTGCTTAATTGCAACAGTTTGGTAAATTCACAAAGCTTCCTCCGTATGTTTATCTTTTCTACCTCAATTGACTAGGCTATGTTGGGATATGGCTTTATAGGTATCCTTTTTCATCTTGGCTAACAGGCATCCACTGGAACTGTATTCATAGACAGGGTATTTGCTTACTTTAAGATAACTGTGCAGCTTTATCAGTCACCTGTAGTGCGATCGATGTCCCCATGCTGTCATGCACAAACTCCTCCCTCAACCATCTAATTACCGAGGATGGATATCAAGATTTTGAGCCTGTATTCAAACTGAATAGAGCTTCAGCAATGCTCCCAGTATTTAGGTCCCACAACATATTAACACTTCATCACGAAGGAAGAGGAGGCCTACCAAGCACAGAATGCGTTATTCTCCTTTATTTTCATCTTTGCACCTGCTCAAACATAATTGAGTAAGACTTGACAATACAAGATTCTCTTAGGATAAAAGAGAACAAGTTTTCAAGGATACCAAGAGATACGAAAACAAATTTTCGTGGATGCCAAGATGTGGGTCAATGTTACATAATAAGACGATCGACAAAGAGTTCATGTATAGTAATTGCCCAGAGAGAAATAGAAGAATAACAAGGACAGATTTTCTACAGAAAACCATGTGACTTTAAACTGCTGCAATGCAGAGGCCCCACCAACAAGGCACAGTGTCCAAGATATGCCATTCTTGGCATCCATTGAACAGCCTGTAAAGCAATTTCAAAACACCAGATGATTATGACGGCAATCAGTTAATCTTTCTGAACCGTTAATTACTTCTTACCAACTACATGAAATGGTGCAGTAGGTCAAAACAAAGGATCGTTAGTCAATGAAATTCAGTGTCAAATACTTATTCATGCCACATAGCAAAAATGTTTGAGCCAAATGCAGCAGCGCCATAATTCCCATTTTTCGATTCGCGATCTCTTACAGAAGGCTCAGACATTGAATAAAGAGACTAACTGGTCAGCAATAGAGATCAAGACCATAAAAGCCAGAATTATGTAAATCCAAGAGCAGTAGGGAACAGAATAGGACACTGGACGTGGTTTAATACCTTCAAAGTCTTCACCAAAGCAACATAAGTTGGATAGCCGATTGTCTACAGTGAAGATGAATGGAAATTAGTAATGCAGGGATACTTGCAAAGTTCATGCAGACTCCAGTAAGATAAGTAATTAGATTCAACAACACAATCATGCACCATGATCATAACCTTTAATCAATCTTTGGTAACACTTAATCTGTGTTTAGTGATGCCTGGTCAGCAAGGACCCTAAAATGAGACATTTATAACGCAGGAAAAAACCACTGTTCAGGACAAATGAAAGATCCAAAATACAGGAATAGCAGATCATTTATGCTTCAAGTCTATTTGAGAAATCAAGCTTGATCAGAGATAACCAAAATCCACACCATATGATGTGCACATGTCATATCGCTCGTAGTCTGAATTGATACACACTGAACTAGTTTAATATATATGAACACTTCACCGAATCAGATAATTAGAGTGTATCAGCAACTGCGGGTAATGCCATTAACAGAAGAGATAAATAAGGATAGGGGTTGACTACAAAAATGCCCCTTGCCTACTTGCTCATTCTCAATTTTACCACGTCCAATTCAGGGAATCAATTTTGCCCTTCCAATTTTGGGTATTCTGGCAGGTTTTGTTCCTTCCAATTTCATGAGTTAATGCGAGACGTGAGTGGCACGTGTGTAATTTGACTATTTGTTAACTGTTTTTAATATATAGTAGATGAAAGGTAACATTGATCCCTCTACTTTTGCTTTGTAAATCAAGTGTGGATCCGCTAATTAGAGAGATAGAGAGAGATCACATTAAGGTCTCTCTAATAAACCAAATCTTCCAACAAAAAATCAAGCAGAAAAAATTATAGGACTTTCGCATGCATCTGTGATATGAATGGGAAATCACTAATCAGTCAAGCTGATAAAATCTTTCAATCCAAAGCTGCATTCTTAGAACTACTACCAAATAACTTTTAACAGAAATTAATAATTTAAGTAGAAGCAAAGCAGGCAGCTGAGGACATCACGGAAACAAAAAGTGAAAAGAAAAACTTTGGGACTTCAAAAGATACTATGTGCTCCAACTTCAATTTCATCCCTCAGAAAAGGGAAGGGAGAAAGAAAGAACAAATGACTGTATGCTTTTATTCAGTGATATAAAACTCAATTTTGATGTTAGAGGGAAGCTCAGGTGGCCCTAGGTAGAGAATTCAAGTTTAAGCAGCTCAACCTTGAAGAAAAACTCATTTAACCTAATGGAGCTTGCACGAAAAAGGACAAACTGTGAATAGAACCATAGAGCTTAATGAATTTTTAGAAGGGGCATGCAATTCCAAACAGAGGAAATGCAAGCCATTGCCTTCTATCACAAGACATGTAGATTGACAGTGCACACATGCAATTTGATAAGCAACATTGTTGTAGCAGAAGAAGGTTTAGTCTCCATGAGGTTAGACATGGATGTTGGGTTGTGATTGGTGATGACGGTTATGGAATTCGGGGTGAAATTGTAGTGAGGATAATGAACACATTCAAGGACATTGATCTGTTGGGGGAGGTAGATGAGGAGTGTAGGGTGCATCCGGGATTGAGTTGTTGCTTCAGTTAAGGAATAGTTGAGGGGACATCGGGGAGCAGCAGAGATTAGTCATGACTCGTGAGTTAAACAAATAGAACAAAATTCAAAAGGGCATCATTATAAGCATGGAGACTCTCAAATTTAAGTTTGTCATGTTACCATAGAAGTTCGGAGTATGTTGAAAGGTACAACTGAACTATAAGCTGGGAGCTTCTGGAGTTTGATATCTAGCAAAACTTAAAGAAATAATGGTAAAGCTAGAGTACATCTGCAGAACTTAGTTTTTGCATTCTGGTATTTGCAGAACCGTCTCTGTTCTCCAGCAAGTGGAACATGCTTTAACATGTGCGTTGGAGTTTCTTGAATTTCTAAAAGTTCTAGTGTATAGCAGACAATGTGATAGCATTCCTAAAAGAACAAAACAGATAGAAACACAACATTTCTAGATAGGAGACAGTCAGAAAACTGCAACTACCTAGGAATGCTGATGACTGTGGTATAAGCTATGGCCAACAGGCCACGTATGAATAGCAGGACAATGGTACACTTGTATTTCTTGAATGTTAGGACAAAATTGCAGGACTTTCTTACAGACTTGCCTATTCCTCACGTTGTTGTAGGCTTAAAACCATTGCTTGAAATCCTCCCAACACTAGCAAATTCAGTGGTTTTTTAAACTTTTCCTTTCAGAAACAGAAATTGAGAAATAAAATTAATCCCTGGAGTCTCCCAATCTGAGAGATTTAGGGTTCATATCACTGGGATTTATGATGTATAGGATATCACGTGCCTTTAGAAGCTCCACAAAAGAGCACAAGTAGTGAAAAAAGATTTACACAGTAAAACATCACAAAGTGCTTGGTTTTTGTTAAAGCTTGACTATGTCGCAACACACCAAACCAATGTTAACCACAGGCTTAATTATCAGCATCTTGGCTCCTAAATCTGTATGAACGACACTCACACTTGAACCAGAAAGACAATTTTCACATCCCAGCAAAGTTTATCGTGCATGGCTAAGCATAACTTCCTGCTGCACAAGTTGTGTGTGCGTGTGTATTGAATATTTCTCTTTTAATCTTCCAGTATAACCTATATATTAACTACGCTACAAAATGCATCAAACCTTGTAAACATAAGACAATTTTCTATGTCCTAAACACAAATTAGGATGCGTAATCAACATAAAATCTCAATCAAATCTATAGCAACTTAAAAATTCAGCCTTATCCAGCACAAACTCAAAACATGCCCACATGTAAAACTATCACGATATATCACAAATCCCAGATAATACTCGATCAAAATACACAGGCAAGCAAGTAAGCAATGAATCAACTTACTGATTATATCCGGTCAAGTTAACTCTCCTCGACCATTCTCAGCCGCATTTCAAACAATCTAGCGTTGAATTCCCCGTCATTAACCTTTAACATTCTCGACAATGGCATCTTCAACCCATACTCCACCAACATTCTATGCCTAGGCTTAATCTTCCTCTCCAAACTAAACGAGAAAAATTGCGGAAACTTCTTCAATTCCCCTAAATCCCCCTTCATTTCACTCACAAAGTATTCAAATTTAGGCTTCATGTTCCTCTCCACACTGAGAGTCAGAATCCCAGGAGCCCTCACAACCATATTTTTAACCTCGACAAACTCAAACCCCAGCCCCATCAAAAACTCGATCTTACCCATCAAACTTCTCTCCACGTTATAAACAAGCAACAAAGTAGTTTGATAATTTAACTTACGTGGACCCACAAAGCCCAACTCTTTTAGAAAAACAAAAGCAGGCCTCAATTGATTAGACACGCTGGAAACTAACAATCTGGGACAGCGATTGATTGACCTAGAGATATCAAGAAATGGGATTTCGACTTCATTTAAGAGGAAATCGAAGGTGGGGTGGAGGTGGAGGTGGGGGTCAGCGGTGAGGAGGCAAGGGTGCATGTCGAGGATGCGGCCAATGGAGGAACGGTGGAAGCCCATGGAGGAGAGACAGTTTTCAATGGCGAGGAGAGTAGAGAGAGGAGTGGAACGGATGTTTGGGTTTAGAGTGAGAGCTTTTTGAGTGTTTATTTTAAGGTTTGTTAGGTAAGTTAGTTTTTGTCGGAAGAGAAGGCCAGTGTCTTTTGATGTTGTTATAGTTAATGCCGTCTTTGCTAGGCAAAGATTTGGGAGGGTTGGGTTGTTTTTGAAGAGGGAGGAGAGGGGGTATGGTGATTGGCTGCATGTTAGCATTATGAGAGTGTCATGAGAGGAAGGAAGGAGATTGCTGGTTGCTGGTGAGAGGAGGAGGAGGAGGAGCCTAGGCTAGGAGGGCCATCATGATGATACTATCCATTCATCCGTTCATTGGGTAGGATTTGATTTCACTTTATTTTATTGTTTTAATTGGGCTTTTGTTTTTCTTTGGATGTTGGATCCTTTTTGTTGTGTTGGAAGTTTTTGCACACTGTTTTGTTGACCTTCGATTGGATTGTGGGTTGGCCCATTGCCCACAAATTTCAATTTGTAAGGGAAAAAAAAAACAAAATAAATTGCTAAAAGAAAGTGGATTAAAAATGAATTTTACATATTGAATTCGTCTAGATTAGTTTTAGTTAATTTATCAAATTTATAGCTTAAATTTTGAAACCGTAATAACCCTTAAAAAATTGCATAAATTAAAATGAAACACGTAACTAAGATTAGTTAAAACTATTTAAAAAATATATTGAGCTATAATGTATTAGATTAAATTTTATTTTATGATTTAATCCGTTAAATTTATAATTTAGCTTGTGAAGTGTGTTGGGTGAAATAAAATTATTTAAAAAAAACTTTATTATTTACCTAATATGCAATAACAATAATATATAATTTTAAAAATTAAAAAAATAAATATATGATAAAAAAATAAAGGAATCCTTTATTTAAAAAAAAAAGTTAAATTATGTAATTAAAAAGAGAAAAACAAATAAAAACAAAGGGCTAGACACTTGAGCTTACCCTGGGTGGGCCAACGACCTTGAACTTTAAAAAAAAAAGTCTAGGTTCATTGGCTTTCATACCAAGTTCTGATTTTTTTATTTATTTATCTCTTTTTGTATGGGATGAATGACCTGTCACCCAGTTTTTTTCTTTTTTTTAAAAAATAAGCAGCATGTTATCTGCTCTCACCTAGCTTGCGGTCACCAATAGTAGCCAAATGATTGTGGGTTGATTTTTTAGGTTAAAAATATATTTTTTAATAACATAAAAAATTAATTTATCAAGTTATAAAAAATCCAAAAAATAATTTAAGAGTACAAAATCAAATTGGATAAAAGTTTTCTTTCTTGGTTTAGATGTTTTTTAAAACAACATTGAAGGTTCAAAACAATAACCTTCAAACTTCTTTTGTCTCGGATGATAAAGCTTGTTAACATCAAAGTAGATCTTTTTAGTTTATAGAATGAATATTAACCAATGATTTTTTCTCTTATGTTATAATCCAATTACTTTCTCTTTTATTTCTCAAATACAAGGACCGCAAAACAAGGAAAATGAATTTTTGGTTAAAATTGACTTTTAAAGATTTTATGAACCTTCAAGGTTGAGAGTATAAAGTATAAGGATAATGATGAAATTTGAATCAGTCATGAAATTCCTCCATGTTTTATAGTCTGGTCCCTTGTATTTTAATTTGCCCTGAATTTTAACAAGCTATACCTTAATGTGGGCAACGAACATTAAAATCGAATAAATAAATAAATAAAACAATGCCTGACGTTCTAGTACATGGTACAACATTTCCTTCCAGTGTCTATAATAATCAGCTAAAAAACGAGATTATTTTGATGATTAATAGCCATAGCAGGAACCACCTTCCCGAGGGCTGATCGCAGGTTCACATTAATTGTATGGAGGGTCTGTTTCTGATTATAATTGTGACTGGAGTTTGAAATGATTTTTAATTATAAATGTATTAAAATAATATTTTTTTATTTTTAAAAAATTTATTTTTAATATATCTAAAAACGTAAAAAAAGAATTTGAAGTTCCCAAATGCGGCCCGACGATATCCAACTTTTCAGGTCCAAGAGGATATGCGAAAAAAAATTAAACGAATTAAGTATTGAATTATCCCTGGCTTCAGTGTTTTTATAATAATAATAATTCGAAGAATCAAGTTGATGGTTTATACAATATATTTTTTTTAATTACTAAAATTACCAATCTACGTGTGTAAGGTTGCGACAAGTAAAATTTATAAGAATCTCTTAGTTCTGATATAAAAGATCTGACTCTAGAAAAATTGAAAAAATAAATTTATTTTTCATATGAAAAAACGAGTACTTGGATATAAGAACCAGAGTTTTATGAGTTTTACTGACACGAACGTGCTGTGGCGGGGCTTGATAAACCTCCAAGGGTTATGGCGGGGTTTTGACTTTGACTTTGACTTTGAGAGGCTTGATATTGAAAAGAGCTGGATTTCCTGTTGTAGCCAAGACTCGCAAAATCTTCAAATAAAATGGCGCCATCTGGCAATATAAGATCAATTCTTGTCTTGCTCCGTCTGTTACAGTGACTGTTGCCTAAACTGGGCCGCATGAATATTACACCTGGCATTATTGACACGGGGAGGTACTGAGACACGTGTAGAATGAGAAGTAGAGGAGTATTTGGCTCTGATGTTACGTGGGTTTTTGTTATGTTTTGTTTTGTTGGTTTGAAGCTCTCGGGGGAAACTTACTGACGATCCCGGTTCTCAAGCTTCTTCTGGTGACCGATTTTGGCGCTCACCCGATCATGTCATGCAATCCTATATGCAAGCTAGTTCAGAACCCTTTCTCCCTCTTTCTCTTCGTCCTCTCCTTCTCCTTTCTCTCTCTACTTTTCTTGGTTCCCACATTTAAAATTCCTTTCCATCATCCATTTTTGTCTCCTCGTTTGATTTGCTACTTTAGGTAACTTCTCTCTTTCTTTTTCCCAAACCCGTTCTTTTCTTTTTTTTTAATCCCCTACCACTACTCTTTTCTTCTTCATCGGAGAGAGAGAGAGAGAGGGGGGGGGGGCAGATACATAGATTCCCCTCTTTCTCTTCACGAAAAGGAAACTGGGTAGTGTTTCATTCTTTAATTTGTTTTTGTTTTTAGTCAATATAGTTACATGGATTTAGTCTCTCCTGGCTTATTTATTTTAGTTTCTCTTTTTTCTATGATCCCATTTCTTTTTTTTCCCTGTCAAAATTATTGCTTTCCATCTCCCCCCCCTTTCTTTTCCAACGACTTTCGTTTGTCAAAATTCTTGGCTCGTCTTAATGTACTTACGGTATTAGAAGGTGTTCTTGGTAAATTTGCAAACTTTTGGGGGTATATTGATGCTAATTGATTAAAAACTAATCCTTGGTTTGAAATACGTGCTTAATGTTGGAAATTGGATGTTGAAATGAAATTATGGGTTAGTGGCGATTCTGAGAAATGTGGATTATTCTAGATAGAGTTTCGAATTATGGGCATCCTTTGACGATGAAATGCTGATGTTAAACGTGCAGGATGGGTAGGGTTAAGCTAAAGATTAAGAAATTGGAGAATACAAATGGACGCCAAGCGACCTTTGCCAAGAGGAAACATGGCATCATGAAGAAGGCTAATGAGTTATCAATACTATGTGACATAGACATCATCCTTCTCATGTTCTCACCAACTGGCAAGCCCTCGTTGTGTAAAGGAGCAAGCAGGTACTGCCATTCATGCCACGCTTCCACTGCTTTAGAGAATTAATTTGCGCGACTGAACTTTAAACTTGCCTATGAAATTTATATCCATTTCTTGTTTTGCATCTTTTGGGAATTTCATTACATATGCACAAATGCAACTTGACTTCACTTCTCACCATTTAACCAGTTGGGTTGTCAGTATTCATTGTTTAGCTACAATAAGAAGCGGATTGAGAGTTGTGGCTTGATTGTCATATGCATGTGCAACCCCCAATATATATATATATATATATATATATATATTATTTTTTATTTGCGTGTCTGGTTTAAGAAAAAAATGTATATGAAGCTTGTGGTGGCATCATAATATGGAGTTCTCAACGACATAAACAATTTTGAATAATTTCCTTTTTTTCTCTCCTTTAGTAGCATTGAAGAAGTAATTACGAAATTCGCTCAGTTAACACCTCAAGAGAGGGCGAAGAGGTATGGTGAAGTTTTCTTGCTTCGTTTTCTTTTAATCTCCTTGTGCCTGCATTGAATATTTACCAAATTGGAATTTATTTGCTCTATTATTTGATTGGAACAGGAAGTTAGAAAGCCTCGAAGTAAGTCCCTGGATCCTCGTTTACAGTCACTCCCCTTTTCTGTTATTAACTCTCATTCTGCTCTTTTTATCACCTTGTTTTGTTGAAGATTGTCATTCTTATTGGTTACGTAATTTTTCTTTCCTTTGAGAGGATAGGCACTGAAGAAAACTTTTAAGAAGCTGGACCATGATGTTAATATACCAGAATTTCTGGGTACAAGGTATATGCTCTTGTTGATGTTGACACAATTAATTTTTCATAGCTTACAAACTGGCTATGTTCTTTAAACATTATGTACTAAACTTCTTGAATCCTGTTCTTTTTGTTTCAGTTCTCAAACAATAGAGGTATGGGTACTGGTTTCCATTGTTAAATACGACATCTTAAAACTTCCTCTCATATGCTGATGGCTTGTGACGTGTTACAAATTTTACAATTTAATTGACCAGGACCTGACTAGCCAATCAAGACTGCTGCAGAATCAACTATCCGATGTGCATAAGAGACTGAGGTGAACACCTGCAAATCTTTGAATGTAGATTTCCATTTCATGATCTCATGTATACTTTGGTTGGTCACCAACCTGGACTAATAGTAAATTGAGTTTCTGCAGCTACTGGACCAATCCAGATAAGATCAACAGCATAGAGCATTTGGGGCAATTGGAAAACTCACTCAGGGAATCACTTAATCAGATTCGATCGTGTAAGGTATGCCTATTCTTGTGGTGTTCATCTGGAGAAATTACACACACACACTCTTTCTGCTTGTTATTCAACAGCTCTTATGTTTTTGATTAAATGACTATATCTCATCTTTGGTCGACTTGGACTCTATGTGATTGAATGCGGGTTCAATTAGGATCTTCATTTTAGCCTATCTATGAGAAAATCCATGACCCTGGTCCTCATTGTGATCGTATGCCTGCTGGGAAGAATTTGGAGATCAATTGTTTAACATTCCTTTTTTTTTTCTTAATGGATAATGAGGAGGGCAAGGAGGCTGAGATGATTTGACATCTCAGTCATTCTTAACCAAATTGGATGGTTGTGTAAAGGGATAAAAAATAAGCAATGCTACCTCCCATTCTGAGTATTAAAGTGTTCTTTAAGTAGCACAGTGAAACAAAAGCCAGGTGCTGCAAAGTTTTGATTCAATTTAGAGGAAACACTCAGTCAGGCCTTGGAAAAAAGAAACTATGAATATCTCTTGATTATCTGTGGCAGTTGTATTTACATTTTAAAACTGAGACGGTTCCCTCTTTGCCAGGAAAACTTGGGAAAACAGCATCTTATGTCACTAGAATGCCATACTCAGGTAATGAGTGGCTTTTTTTTGATACAAATGGTTTCCTGATGGCTTTGTACTAAATCCTTGCTGGAATTGTTACCTAACTAATCTTGCTTGCAGTTTCAAAATGAGATGCATGTACCTTTCAGAATGGGTGCAGAGCAGCAGCTCTCACCTCTTCTGTGGATACCTAATAATGACAGTCAACATATTATGTTACCAGAGGAACAAAATCTGCTTCCCCATAGGTGAGTGAACCAATTAAAGGAAACTTCTAATCCCATTGCTTAAATTGTTTTCCTATTGGAAGATCATCTCTGGGCTTGCTCTGCCCTCTCACAAGTATAGGATTAAAGCTTCGTTTTGTAAAATCATATTGACAAAAGTTTGTGTATACACATGGAGAGAAAGAGGGGGGGTGGGTTCATAGTATAGGACTAAACTAGATTTTGTGAAGTATTTTGTTTGCTGTAAGATAGGACACGAATAAACACAGAACAGATGACAAATTAACAATGTACCTATCCATAGAGGAATCTATAATAGCCCCTCCTGATGTCGTGTTCTTAAATAATTGATCGAATGTCTTTTTTTAGGGATGCTGAGTGCACTGCAAGCACCTCTTTTGGGAGTTATTCTGGTTACTTTGGTGCAGGAAAAAATTCTGAGCTATCTAGTTCTGGTCAAGAAAGTGGTATGAATGGTATTCTTGATGAGTTAAATGGAACTGCATCACTGAGGCTACAGTTGGCTGGACAGTACCCTTACCTGCCAGGGCCATATAATCTGAATTTACTGAACGATACAAAATTCCAACCTGCAGCAGAGATGAACATACAAAAAAGCCCTGGGGATTTTAATGTTAGTGGAAGTTTTGAAGCTCCCAAACCTGAGTATGACTCCGGCCCTCATGGCTGGGCTTCTACTTCAGGATCATGTGCTGTTACTATGTTTGATGATCATTTGTATGCTCCGGTAAGTTTCCCCCCGGTTCTGGTTTGAACAAGTAGTTCAGTACTTTTTTTCCATACATTTTACGTTGGTGGTCATCTATGAAATGATCTGAGCCTTTTTGATTGAGTTAACAATTACTGGGTTGAGTGAACATAGATGTAGAGCTGTGGATATATATAAACATTTTTCCATTATTATGTTTAGTATGGGAAAAATCATCTGAAATTTTGTAAGACGATGCCCCTTGGTATAATGAATGAGCACTTTTAATTTTTAAACGTTCATTTATAACATGCAACTAAATTTGCATGAGCTAGAGTATTATTCTCTTGAATGATTCAGTTAATCTGGAGTATTATCTGCGTATGCAGTAGTTTGAGCATATTACTAGATGATTAATGTGGTCTTCAACTGGTCTTCAACTAGGCTTAAGAGAGAATGATTAAAGTCCTGGACCATTTAATAGAAGATCACAATCTGAAGGTGGTTTTTAATTCATTAGAATCGTTGCTGCTTCTTTTGCATAATAGAGTTTTAATAATACAGCCATGTCTTTTGTCAAAGTAAGAGGGAGTGAATGCTTCAAAGTATGTAACTATTTGAGTGATGTTTAGCCTGTCTGTTGCCTAGTTCAATTTAGGATTTGAAAGCTCTTTTCTGTTCTGTAGCTATTCTATGATGATGGTGTTTTAGGGATCCAGGTGTTGGATTTCTGTCCTTGGTGATGTATTGCAACTTCGGTAGCTCATTTGAATATTATTATACTACTTTCGAGCTCTATATTTTCCAGGAAAATACCACATCAACATTACAGAAGCCTTGAACTGAGAGCTAATTTTGTTTAATTGAGATTGTATTTTGTATTCATGGTGGAGATGTTTATCTCGGTAATAAGAGTGGATGTTATTGGAAATTCAATTATTTCATGAATATTGTTATCGCTGTTGCCTGTTGCACCAGTAACATATACCTTGGTTAAAATTAAGTTGCATCACTAGAACGGACTTCAGATAGATTAAGTTCCCTATTAGTGTGAAAAATTATTGAATCTATATTGGAGTTGCCAAACAGCTATGGTCAAAATATTAGTTGCTCCAGATCAGAGAGGCATTGCTTGTTCGTATGAATTGCTCGTGCACTACGTTTCAGTTAGCAATGCAGACTGTAGAATCTGTAGTTAAAAGGTGGTAGGAGAGGAATCTATTGGAAAACCGCAACATGAATGTCATAATTCTTCATACACCACTATTCGTTAGAGTGCTTGGTCTCGGAGTTGATACTGATTGCAAAATTTTGATGCTCTTATTCTTCTCGGGTTTCTGTTATGATTTCATAAGAACCACTGATTTAGTCTTTTTAATTATTGTGAGATATCGTTTTAGAACAGAGATTGTAGATTATAAGGTCCTCTTTGAATCACCTATATCATACTGTTTTATCTTCTTGTTGTATATTGTTATTGTCCAACATACTGCAAAATTGAAACCCGTTTATTTTTTGCAGCAACCACACTGAGATTGAGTTTTACTTGCTGTTCAGCTGGTGATCAGTTGCTGGAGAGCTTGGTCAGGTTTGTGAAATTACCTGTCCTCCAGATGACACTGTTGGATTTACTGTATAGGTTTTAAGCTATGCAATGGCGAAGAGAAGCCAGAGAAATACATATATCTATACAGCTCGACACCAGCATAGGAAATCACTGATGTTGCTAACTCGTTAGAAAGAGTGGTGCTGATTCCATCAAGTGAGACACCATTGACAATCTTCTGTATACAAGCTGTAGGTTTTACTGAAGTTACTATACTTCCCCGGCCTAAACTCTGGTGACAGGGTCACGGAGGGCAGGCAGGCTACTGCCCTCCATCCTGCATTAGGGTGCCCTGGGCTGTGTATTAAAACCAATACAGCACAGGTTGTCTTTTTTTTTTTTTTTTTCCAAGGAAAGCAATGCTTGCAATTTAAAACCACTTTTGTGAATCGAGTTCTGTAAGCAGCTTGATACCAATTTTTATTCGTAAATATTTTGATGCTGATTTTCCCGAAAAATCTTATGGTGCTCACGGCATCCTATTATTTAGACTCGCATGGGGAAAAAAGAGAGGATATAATAAATACTGACGTTTCATTTGTTTATCAATAAGGCCTTGTTCATCTCCGTTAGGTATGCTATTGTAAACGTCAATTTCCCTTTAAAATAAAGATTGTTTCTTAATTAATTTCTTGAAAACAATTTCATGCAAAACATTTGAAAATTTTCTGTATGATTTTATTTTGAAAGCAAATTCACCTTCAAATAAATATATAAAAATAATAATAAACTTGAAATTCGGTTTAAAAAATTAAAATCCAATTTCACCAGATATTTCTGGAGAAATAATTATCAATTAGCTTCCCAGATAAAATTTTCAAGTTATTATACTACCAAAGATTTTCTTTAATCATGACAAGCATTTAACAATCGTCGGGCGGTGGTGGTACTGGGGTGGAACGTGCAGATCATTTTGCAACGGTGCGGTGGTGACAAACCTTTTTTTTTAACTCCTCTCTTTTTTTCTCACTGCTACTTACGCCTCACCTTTCAAAACTTAATCATCACATAGTTTGTATTTATTTCAATTTCAATTTATTATTATTATTTGTATTGATTTTAATATTTTATTTTATTTGATTTTTATTTTTTTAATTATTATTTTTAATTATTTTCTTGATTTATTTCTTTTTAGTTTTGTTCTTTGATATTTTATTTCATTTAATTTTTTATCTAATTTAGATCCTTGTTTTTTTTTCTTAATTTATCTTGTTCTTCAATTTGATCCCTAATTATTTTTTTTTATTTGGTTTTTGTACTAGATTTAGTCCTTATTGTTTTGTTTATTTTCTGTTTGCTTTTTTAATTTTTTATAATTGAGAATTTTACTTTGTTATTTTTTCATGTCCACCTATAAGTTAATCGCAGTCTCATGACTTGGGTTATTAGTTTTAAATATGAGCTTGATTTAAGTTCGGTTATTTTTTACAAGTTAATATTTTTTTTCAATTTTATCATTCAACATTGGTTTATTAGGTCTTGAACTTCATGATTTATTTTGTTTTTTTTCTTGTTGGGTTATCTCGGTCTCATATATTTAACAGCAATTTTTTTTTTCAATATTTTTTATTTAAAATTGATTTTTTTATTTTTATATTTAGTATTATTTATTGACCCTTAAACTTTATGTTTCATTCTCTTTCTCTTTCTCTTTCGCAGGGTTGTGTCGGGTCGGGTTAGTCAGGAAAAGGACCAGAGCCGTGTAATTGGAAAAATCACATCAATGCTTTAAATGTTTCGAGTGCAAGCAAAACAATAAAGTAAATTCTGCAATCAATATCATGTGAAGAGAGCCATTCTCTAAGCACCTCCCACGTAAAACAACCTGACAACCTAACTACTACATCAAGGTGAAAGTGTACTTAATAAATGTGGGCTCAGCTCAGCCAGATTTTGATATACGACTGCGAGATTTGATATGATAAAATTAAAGTGCTCAGAAAATCGAATCTACACCGTCCCGAACCATTGTATAGGGTCCAAGTGGAGATTTTTTTATGGTCCGATGAGGCCCCATGGCATCTTGCAGTTTTAGATTTTCCATGATTTTTATTGCCGCAGCTGCATTTTGTCAAGGAGAAGATCATGACCGGAGAAGAAGAAGGCACGCAGCGCCGTATGCAGGTATCATGGTCCTAACCGCTAACAGCTTATTCCAGGATGTTGAAATTTAGGACCAATCGGAAAATGTGGAGTTACATTTATGCGACCACATGCATATGTCCCATCTTCCTTTTCGAGGGCTCGTGTCTCTTTGACAGAAGAAGACATGGGCAATCAATTCACTTCTTGTTGTTTTATGAATCACTTGTCCATGTAATTGCATTTTCTCAGCTCACATCACAGGTGATGGACGGGTTAAAGTTTTTTTTTTTTAATAACTTTAAATACCTGATCAACTTCCACGTTGCTTGACTAAAAATATATTTAGATATTAATAAAAATAATATAAACCATATCTGAATATCTTATCTAAAAACTTAAACTATTAGATGAGATTTCAAGATATGATTTATATTATTAGCTAACAGCATGATAACATAGCTTTGATGACCAAGCGTTTACGGGTTCGAATCTCATCATTCTTATTTATTTGATAAAAATTAAGCACAATATAATGTGGCCCTGTGCAAGTTTAAAGCCTAAAAAACTTTCACTTTAGAGGATATATTAGAAAATAATATAAATTATATTCTGAAATCTTAAACTTTTAAGTTGAGATGATTATTTGACATATATATATATATATAAATACTTTCATGTAAAATTGATGCATAAATACCACATGTGAAGTTATTATAATAAATATATAATTAAATATCCTGGTTAGATCCACAATAAAATTAATTGATATTTTGTCAAAATTATTTTATCCTGTATTAATTCATAATTTTGTATGCTAATTAGCCCATTTATCTTTAGAAAAAGGGTCTGGCAGATATTTTTTTATTGTCGTGTTACTTCGAGGGCTCACAATTACACGTACGGAAGCGGAATACACGACGAGTCGCATGGACTGAGGTAAAATTGTATGTTGAATATTATAAGGTTAATTAAGGATAGATTAGTTAGAATATTTTTTTAGCAAATTTAATTATTTTGTTTCCTATCTTTCAGTCATGGGCTTTTTTATCCTTTGAAAATTACTTATATAATAAAATTACTCCATTAATTTTAGTTCATGTTTGTTTAATTATTATTTATTTTATTTTTAATCTCTTCAATTTTAGATTTTTTTAATTTTATCATTGAAAATTTTATCTAATTTATCTTTTAATGTATTTTCTAGGTTTTTCTTTTGAGAGTATTTTTTTTATCTCTTTCTCGTAATATTACATGTGGTTAGTTATTTAAGTTAATTACAGACATTGTTTTTTAAAATTGATTTTTTTATTTATTATTAAATTAATAGACTTTGAATTTTATAATTTTTTTTCTTTAGTTTATGCGTGTTGTCTCAATTTTATATACCAGATCTCGTCTTAATAGAATCAATCTAAATTAATTTAGATTATAATAACCTTATTATTTTTTTATTTTCCAAAGAAAAAATTTAATCTAGCTCACAGCACTGATCGCGACACCTATTTAGTCATTTTCTAAGATTAGTCAAAGAAATGGAAAGGAAATAAAGTATATTAAAAGCTTATCCTGTGCATCGTTTAGTCACCACATAAGTAGTTCCGTCGTGGATGGCGACACACCGTAGATTGCTAAGAAAAAGTGGTGATGTGTCACAAAACCTGACTCCCCTCACGTGGCTCGAGATTTTGACGTCAGTTGGAGAGACTAACTACTTTTTAGTTCATGACTGCAGTGTTCGGCACTGAAATAAAATTGTTTCTGAGAAATTTTAAATATATATATTTTTAAATTAATATATTTTTGGTATTTTTAGATTATTTTATTATATTAATATTAAAAATAATTTTTAAAAATTAAAAAATATTTTTTTAATATATTTTAAAATATTTTTTTTATAAAAAACCCTATCCTATTTCTAACCAACCTTTCATGTCTGAGAGTTTTTTTTTTTTTTTTTAACTTGTACTATTTAAAATATTCAATTAAAGGAATATTAGTTCATAAGCCAGGCGCGTCCAATCATTATTTTTCTAATATAACAAAAACAAAATTGAAGATAGGAGATAATCACTTGGTATTTATTTTTATTAAATTTAATACAGTGAATTAATCTTAATTTTTTT
>Ga0325414_1000395_pt1 | contig 34699 bp, 19 predicted proteins | sample PopdelMetagenome_8_FD_206183 | JGI IMG/M metagenome (GOLD analysis project Ga0325414, IMG submission 206183) | Populus deltoides microbial communities from Bellville, Georgia, United States - Leaf-PdKOR-R3 | ecosystem: Host-associated > Plants > Phyllosphere > Phylloplane/Leaf | place: USA... | reverse complement strand
TAATATTATTTTAGAAGTCTCTGGTCGGCATATTTTAATTAAGTGGCTTTTCGGTCGACAATTTAATCTTTTGAGTTTATATATTAAGGTGGAACTAGTCACAGTTTCAGTGGTTACGTACGTTCTCTCTATTTTTTTTTAATCTTTTGAGTTTAAATATTAAGGTTAACATCCATTAAGATTTTGGTAAATTTCTCCGTCTAATATTATTTTAGAAGAAAATTTAGTTTTAATTAACTCATAAACTAATAAAAAAATACCAAACACAACAATAATTAAGAATTGAGATTGATTGATTGAGCCATGAGGAGAAAGTGACATAATCATCATGCAACAATATTAGGGTAGAACTTTTTGTACATTTATATTGAAACTTCAAATTCTATAAACTATTATGGTATGAAATAATACAAACCTCTTGAGCATATGGTCAAGCAACCCACACATAAAGATACCAATTTCTAAAATAGCTAAGTAAATAAGGTTCGATAGGAGTGTAACACAAAGATAATTTGTACCTAGGCATCAACACTATTGAAAAAGGAAAACCTCACCCAATAAATATCAATTCGTGAATGAGAACTATATGGAAGACGCCACAAAATCAGTTGTTTTTCGATAAGTCATTTCAGTTCTTTAGAGAACTAAGGAAGGGAAAATATCTTACAAACTCACACAACAAGGTGCAACAAAGAAGCCTTATTAATCTCAAGATTGTGTAACCCTACATGTATGATTATAATATTATTTATACTGACTCTAGACTAAAATAAACCCTAATGGGCCCTTATATGGACTTATATGAGGTTCACTTACAACTAAACCCAAAACATAAAGAAATAAAAATAACACAAAGCTTGGTATTGTTGTTGTATATAGCAAGGAAAATAAAAGCTAAATAATTTGGTTTCCCTAGTTTATAAATTGTTATTGTTGAATAACCCTTCCTTGCATTCATAAGAGTAGTTGTCACCACTATAAACCCTTTGTAGACTAGGAAAATCCTGACCTGATTTGCCGTCCTTTTAGTTCATATTTAGCTTGGATTCACGTGTATAACTTGGACAAATAATAAAGTCAATTTTCCCATTTGTTGCTAATTTAATTACTTGTTTGTTTAGGAGAATAAATTGTTGACTTTCTTCATTGTAACATTAGAAAGACAAGCCTAACAAGGTTGTTATGGAGTCGGACACATCACCCCCTTAATCCACATGAATTGAGCTATTTTTTTTTACTTGGATTATATGAGTTAGAGGTTGTCCTTCATGCTCCCTAAGCGTCCTAAGCTCCTCGAGGTCCATCTTGCTCTATATGTTCCGAACAAACTCATTCAATGCCTCTTTAAGTTTTTTTGCCCTAACACTTGTAATTGGTCAATTTGGCACTTCCAAAGGGTATTTGGCATAATTAAGCTTTGTGTTGGGTTGATCTTCATTATAAAATCTTTTTCTCATTCCTTGAACCTTAATAATAGGGTTTCAACGTGAGGCTTTAGGATTTTTATTTTTCAAAAAGAAAATGAAACTTTGTTTGCTTGAATATATTGTTTAGAAGACAATTATCCTAATCGTTGTACTACAAGCGATTCTTTTATGGTTTTTGTGGAAAAGCTACTAAAAACATTTTTCTCATAATATTCAAAACAAAGAGATAGATGGTCCACGTTACATTTCCCATCAAGCTATTTTTTTTAATGTCAGGTACTATTTAAAGAAGAAAAAAATTTTGTGATTATAATCATCAACTCGATTAGGTCTAATAATATAGTTTTATTTAATATTATGATAAAAAAACAATGACATTAAATGGATTAAAAAAAAAAGTAATCATGATGATTGCACAAAAAAACACTCACCAAAAAGGAAAATATTATTAAGCGTAATTCCAAGACAACCCAATACTAAATGATAAAAAAAAAATAATGATGTTCAATTCTCAATAATTCAAATATAGAAGGATGAAATTGAAAAAAAATCAACAAAAAAAACAAAAAAAATAAAACACAAGCAAAATCGAGTAAGTCTGCTAAACCTCATAAACTAGATAATGTGAATGGGAAAACCTAACAGATGGAAAAATAAGAAAAATGAAGCTCAATTCTTAAATAAGCGAAATGTTCAAGGATAAAATAAAAAATATTCATTCTATAAAAAAACGATCCAAAAAAAAAAGATTGGAGTCAATCCGAGATAACCTATCTAACTCACGATTCAGGTTATGAGATTGTATAACTCCATAGAAAGGAAAGTAAAGAAAATTATCGAAGCCCAATTTCAGCAAACTCAATGTATAATGATGTAATTGAAAAGAAAAATCAATGTAAAAAAAAAAAAGATCTAAAAAAAAGATTGATGTAAGCCTAAGTTAACCTTTCAAATACGTGACGCGTGACCCGGTTATGGGACCATGATTACTCAATAAAAAAATCATGAAGCCTAATTCCCAATAAACTCAATGTTGAAGAATAAAATGGAAAAAAAATAATTTTAAAAAATAACCCAAACCAAATAATAACAATCAAAACAATAAGGACCAAATTTAACACAAAAACAAAGTGACACACCTTTCATTTTTGGCTAGGATAATGCAATTCCTAAGGAGAAGAGAGAGAAAAGAAGGAGGATTAAAAAATTGTCGTTGAAGCCTCACCGTTATCCCTCTACCAACATGCATTGCCTTTGTCAAATGACCTCGCTGCACTATGTCCAATGCCACCAAGGAATCTGACATTTGACCACTTGATAAAGTCACAAGTGTCGTTAGAATATGATAGGCTTCCTCAACATGGTTGTGCGAGCATCGCATGCACTAGCCAAGTTGTCCCATTTATTGATGTCATCCCACCATATTTGTTTTTGTATCAATTTTGATTCTTTTAATCTTAATTATTTCACATCATCATAATTTTATTTTATTTTTTCAACATAATTTTCTCTTGATATTGTGGGATTTTCATATTTAGGTAACCAAAACAAACGACCAAGTCAAATCCCAAATAAATTCAATGTGAAAGAATCAAATTGATAAAAAAAGTTGAGTGGCAAAAAAAAATAAAGGACATGGACATTTCCTTTGACTGTGCAAAAATCAGCCCCTAGTGTTAGCAAAAAAAGGACCTAACATTCGTATAAGCTTCAAATTCGGGTCGCGAAGCTCTAATTCTTTTAAATCAATGATATGTGAATTTTAATTTTTTAAACCAAATGATGAAATATTTATTTGACACTACAAGATCCTATATGTAGGCATAGAAAACAAATCACGAAGACTGATTAGTACTTAAAAGTGTATTTTTATCAAGGTTTTATATCATCATATTGCACTTAAAGTATCATTAAATTTCCTAACTTGAGCATGTTTTATATATCAAGTCTGATAACATAAGATATCTTTAATTTATCATAAATACTCATTTTGAATGCAGGTATATCTCATAATTTAAAGGATTGATTGATGTGTTGAAAGTGAAAAGACAAAGAGAGGGCTAAGCTTAAAGAAGAGATGCTAGTTTAATTCAAACTGGAACACCATTCGGTTATTGAATCATAACTAGAGCTATAGAACATGGACTTAGGTCTAGTTTAAATGATTGGAAAGCTAAGATATAGGCCTAAAACTTTAATGCAGAGTCCAAGATTCAAAACGGCCGTTTTCAAGTTTAAATTGTAACAACAAAAGAGAAGTTAGAATCTGTCCTGCAGCCTTGACAATATTCAGTGTTAAGTCCATATCACAAGTTCTAGAAGTCCAAATGAGCTCATTCTTGTTTTGTTGGAAAGCTAAGACACATGCTCAGAACTTTCATGAAGAATATCTATTCAAATTCTGATGTTAGAAATGATGTTTTGTTCAGACAAGAAGATAATGGTTGTCACCAAGTCAAGAGGTGGCCACCCACTCAATAATTAGTCTTCAAATCAATAGTTTCGAATTTTAGCCTATAAAAGGAGGCATTTGCCATACATTTAGACATCTTGGTTTTGAGATCAAAATTTACTCTTGCTCCCTTGCTTTATATTTTGTAATGTTCAAGTTTTATTTCATGTTATATTAATCTCTTATTTATGCTTTTCATTTCCTTTTCTTTACTTAGTTAATTTATATCATTATTATGTTTTTATTTTGTTTATTCATGTTCCTCATCTTCATTATGTTTAGCTAAGTTTATTTTGTCAAGGTGAAAAGGGTACACTAATGGTGTAAGAATAAGTATAGTATAAACTCAACATGGACTTTAATGTTTGATACTAACATATTTTGTATTTGTTATCTTACTTACTCTTAATACCTTGCTTGTTAAATGGTTAATCTAGATTTGTGTTGTACAACTCTTGGTACAACAAATACTTGATCCTTTCATAACCAACTGTATAGTGTAACCGACACCTGTGTTATGAAAGGAACTTGATTTGTTGTTGACATAAGTTATTACCATGAATACCTGACAACATTTACAAGTATTGGCATTACTCAAATAAGATAATTAATATGATCATGTTACTAAGTTATAACCCGATTGAAACCTTCTTTGTGTGTGGTTTCCTGTTAAGTAATAAAAAGAGTTTATATTATACTAATTTGAAATACCATTAGTGGATCCTCTAACCTTCACATTTGTTTTATCCTTGTTTAATCCTTAAATCAATATCACATCTCAAAAGTTCTCTTCAATGCCTTTTCATTTATTATTTGTAATTTTATATAGTTGACCTCCATATGGTTCAACCCCAGTCTTGTCGGGTTATTTATTACTTCGACATTCCTGTACTTAGGATAAGACATTAATCTTTTGATCGTGTTAGATTTTTGGCGTCGTTGCTGGGGAGGTAAGTTACTATATAAATTATATATTTTATTTTATTTTATTTTTCTTTTCACTTTTATTGTTTTTCTAATTTTTGTTTCTTCTTTTTCTTTTTCTTTCCATCTGCATTTGCATGAGAATTTGGACACGCACATTAAGTGGTAGATTTTCAGGAAATCCTCATCATTTTAAGAAAACATGGCTAAAGAGGATAATCAGTCGCTTCATAATGAGAATAATCGTGTTAAAACACTCAGAGACCACATGAATCCAACTAGAACAAGTGTATCCTCATGTATAGTTTTCCCTCCTGATGCATCCCACTTCAATTTTAAACCAGACATTATTCAATTTTTACCTACTTTTCATGGCTTAGATCTAGAAAAACCATACTTGCATTTGAGAGAATTTGAAGAAATTTGTAACACTTATAATGACTTAAATTGTAGCATGAACACCATTAGATTAAAGCTTTTTCCTTTTCAAAAAAAGATAAAGCTAAAACATGGCTACAAAATCTTAGGTTAGGATCCATTCGTGCTTGGGATGAAATGCAACAACAGTTTTTGAAGAAGTTTTTTCCATCTCATAGAACAAACTCTTTCAAAAGATAAATCACCACATTCACTAAAAAGCCAAGAGAAACATTTTACCAATGTTGGGATAGGTATAAAGACTTACTTAATACATGTCCTCATCATGGTTTTGAAACATGAAGATTGGTTTCACACTTTTATGAAGGGTTAACACCTAAAGATAGGCAAATGGTGGAATTGATGTGCAATGGAACTTTTAAAGATAAAGACCCTGATGAAGCAATGAAATACATGGACTTGTTAGCTGAAAATGCTTAGAATTAGGACATTACATGTACTTATGAGGCACCGGGTAAAACTCAACCTCATATATCTAGTGGGGTTATATATAACCCTAGAGAATATCATGACCTCCAAGCTAAATTTGCATATTTAGCTAGAAAAGTTGAGGCACTAGAAATTGAAAAGGAGTGGTCAATTGAAATCTGTTTAAGAAATTGTATGTCAAGTGTGTGAAACAAATGAACACTCAACCAATGATTGTCCAACTTTGTCTTGTTTCAAGGAATGTCTCCATGAACAAGCCAATGCTTTAAACAATTTTCAAAGGCCAAATCAGAATCCATACTCACAAACGTATAACCTTAGTTGGAAAAATCATCCAAATTTTAGTTGGAAGAGTGGTAACAATAATGCAAAAACTTCACAGCCACCATTTCAAGCACACCATAATTTTTAAAATTCTTATGGATTTGTACCTCCTTATGCTCCCTCTTCTAGAAGAAATCTTGAGGAAACATTGCATGCATTCATTGAAAAGCAAGAGACTATGACAAATTTGAAAGATACTCTTACAAAGTTCACATCTACTCTTAATTTTCAGGAGAAAGGTAAGTTTCCATCTCAACCCCAGCAAAATCCCAAAGGGCAATACAATTTAAGTGCAAGTAGCTCCGAAAGTCAACACATGGATCAAGTCAAATCAATCATTACTCTCCGCAGTGGTAAGGTTATTGAAAAACCTATTCTTGAACCCTGTGAGAAAGATGACGAGTTAATCTCTAAGGGTAAGGAAAGGGTTGAACCTGGACATTGCAAAGAAAAGACTGATTCCCTACCAACACTTCCATTCCGTCATGCCATGACCAAACAAAGAAAAGTCAATCATAACTCTGAAATCTTTGAAACTTTCAAATAGGTAAGGATCAATATACCTTTGTTAGATGCTATTAAACAAGTACCTTCTTATGCTAAAGTTTTGAAAGACTTGTGCACCGTGAAGAGAAAACTGAATGTGAAAAAGAAAGCCTTTTTAGCCGAACAAGTAAGTGTCATTCTTCAAAACAACAATGCTTTGAAATATAAAGATCCTAGTTGCCCTACAATTTCATGCTTTATTAGAGAATATAAAATTGAAAAAGCTTTACTTGATCTTGGAGCTAGTGTGAATTTACTTCCATATTCAGTTTTTCAAAGTCTTAATCTAGGTGAGTTAAAACCAACTTCTGTAACTCTTTTACTTGCAGATATATCTGTAAAAGTGCCTAGAGGAATAGTTAAAGATGTGTTAGTACAAGTTGATAAATTCATTTATCCTGTGGATTTTATTGTTTTGGATACACAACCTGTTGAAGCATGTAATTCAATTCCAGTTATTTTAGGACATCCATTTCTTGCAACTTTTAGTGCATTGATTAATTGTAGGAATGGATTGATGAAGTTATATTTTGGAAACATGACATTGGAGATGAATGTTTTTAACATTTACAAGCAACCTGGAGATGATAAGATTTACAGAAAGTAGACTTTATTGAAAAATTAGTTTATGATCAATTTGAAACTACCAGTAAAACTGATTTAATGAATTTAAAGATTTGCAAATGATTTACTTTCAGGAAGAATCAAATGCAAGTAGTTAGAGACCAAAAATTGAGGAATTGCCACCACGATCAATTGAGTCCTTACCTTCAAGTGTTCAACCACCAAAACCTGATTTGAAGCCGTTACTATTTAATCTCAAATACTCATTTTTGGGAGAAAATGAAACTTTTCCGGTAATAATTTCTTCTAAACTTAATGCTCATCAAGAAGGTAAGTTATTACAAACTCTAAAAATGCACAAAAACACATTAGGATGGACCATAACTAACATAAAAGGAATTGGTCCTTTGATCTGCACACATAAGATTTATTTGGAGGAAAATGCTAAACCCTCTAGAGAAATGCAACGAAGGCTTAATCCTAATATGAAAGAAGTAATGAGAAATGAAGTCATTAAGCTTTTAGATAATGGAATCATTTATCCTATTTCTAACAGCAAATGGGTAAGTCCTACCCAAGTTATACCTAAAAAGTCTGGAGTCACTGTGATAATAAATGAGAAAAATGAGTTAATTCCAACTAGGACTATTACTGGTTGACGCATGTGCATTGACTATAGGAAACTTAATTCAATGACTAGAAAATATCATTTTCCTTTACCTTTCATGGATCAAATCCTAGAAAGAGTTGCAAGTCATGAATTTTATTGTTTCTTAGATGGCTATTCAGGTTATAACGAAATAGAAATTGCATTGGAAGATCAAAAGAAACTACTTTCACATGTTTATTTGGTACTTTTGCATATTGAAGGATGCCTTTTGGATTATGTAATGCACCAGCCACATTTCAAAGATGCATGCATGGTATATTTAGTGATATGGTTAAACGTTTTCTTGAAATTTTTATGGATGATTTTTCTATTTTTGGTGATTCATTTGATGATTGTTTAACTAACTTGGAAAAGGTTTTGAACAGGTGTGAAGAGAAGAATCTTGTGCTGAATTGAGAAAAATGTCATTTTATGGTAACAAACGGCGTTGTACTTGGTCACATTGTTTTATCAACAGGAATTGAGGTTGACAAATCTAATATCGAGTTAATTGCCAACTTGCCAACACCAAAATCTGTTAAAGATGTTAGATCATTCTTAGGACATGCTAGTTTTTATAAAAGGTTCATCAAAGATTTTAGTGTAATATCTAAGCCATTGTGTAACCTTCTAATAAAGGATAATGTTTTTGAATGGACTGAACATTGTGAAGAAGCCTTTGTTAAGCTCAAGAACTTGCTTACTTATGCTCCTGTCATTCAACCTTCTGATTGGTCATAACCATTTGAAATAATGTGTGATGCTAGTGATTATATCGTGGGTGCTGTTTTGGGACAATGAAAAGATAAAAAACCTTATGTGATTTACTATGCAAGTAAAACTCTAAATATTACTCAGATGAATTACACAATCACTGAAAAGGTTACTTGCAGTAGTATTTGCATATGAAAAATTTCGATCTTATCTTGTTGTCTCACCTGTTGTTGTTTTTAGTGATTATGCAACATTGAAATATCTTCTTTCTAAGAAGGATTCTAAGGCTAGATTGGTGCGGTGGATTTTGTTACTTCAAGAATTTGTTATCACAATCAAGGACAAGAAAGGCACCGAAAATATTATCGCTGATCATTTGTCAAGATTGAAAATAGATTCCACATCTAACATCACACAAATCAATGATTACTTTCCTGATGAATGTTTACTTTCTATTTCTACAATGCCTTGGTTTGCTAATATTGTCAATTTTCTTGCAATATGAGATTTGTCAGCTCATTAGAGTACCCAAGACAAAAGAAAGTTTTTGAATGAAGTAAAGATCTTTTATTGGGATGACCTTTACTTATTCAAATATTGTCCTGATAAAATATTTCAAAGATGCATTCCCGATAATGAGGTAAGTATTGTCATTAAATTTTATCATTTTGAGGCATGTGGAGGTCATTTCTCATAAAAGAAGACGACTACAAAAATCTTACAATGTAGATTTTATTGGCCCACCATGTTTAAGGACACGCATACATTCTGTAAAACATGTGAAAATTGTAAAAAGTTAGGATCTATTTCAAAACGTCACATGATGCCTTTAAATCCTATTCTTGTCATTGAAATCTTTGATTGTTGGAGTATAGATTTCATGGGTCCATTTTCTCCATCATTTGGTTTTGTGTACACATTAGTCGCAGTTGATTATGTTTCAAAATGGATAGAGGTAATTCCAAGTCGAAACAATGATCATAAAATAATGATCAAGTTTTTGAAAGAAAATATTTTGAGTCGATTTGGAATCCCTAAGGCTATGATAAGTGATGGTGGAACACATTTATGCAACAAACCATTTGAATCGTTAATGAAGAAATATGAAATCACATACAAATTTGCCACCCCTTATCACCCTCAAACAAGTGGATAAATAGAACTTGTTAATAGGGAGATCAAACAAATTTAAAAAAAAACAGTGAACCCTAATTGGAAAGACTGGTTTTTAAGACTTAATGATGCACTTTGGGCTTATCAAAATGCTTTTAAAACATTATTAGGTTTGTCATCTTATAGGTTGGTTTATGGAAAACCTTGTCACTTGCCTGTGCAACTTAAACACAAAGCTTATTGGGCTATTAAAGCTTTCAATTCAAACCTTGATGATGCTAGCCAGCTATGTAAGTTACAAATAAATGAGCTTGAGGAAATAAAAAAAATGATGCGTATAAGAATTTAAAAATTCATAAAGCAAGAATGAAAGAGTTTCATGACAAAAGAATCTTGAGAAAAACATTTGATGTTGGTCAAAAAGTTTTGTTTTATAATTCTCGACTCCATTTATTTACTGGAAAGCTAAGATCAAGATGGAGCGGTCCATTTATTGTGAAACATGTGTATCCTTATTGGGCCTTTAATATTAAGAATCCAAAGAATGGTAATGTTTTTAAGGTAAATGGACATCGTTTGAAAGCTTACTTTGATAATTTTCCTAGTGAAAATGAATCCATTGGTTTGAATGATCCTATATATAAAGGTTAATTATTTTGTTTTTTTCACATTGTTTTTATGTTTCTTTTTTGTGACTCTTGTTTTGCTAGTCTTTCTCCAACCCCGGTCAAATGACAGATAACGGTATTCCGTGACTCTCAAGTCAGTTCTTTCAATTTCCCATGATAACTGATATCTGTGTATATATTTGTTCAATTCCTCATTCCTTTTCTTTTCTTTGCATCTCTTTTTCACTTTTCATCTAAAAAATGGACACCACTCTTGAAAAATTAAAAAAAGTATTTTCCCGTTTTGCCTCAAAATGCGATTATAAAAATTTACCATGCTAGGTGTGAAAGATTGAGGTTGTTAATGAACCATGAAATTCCTGAAGATATTCACTGGATGATTGAAGCAAAGGTCCAATTATTAGGTGAGTCTTCCAATTCTTTTATTTCATATATGCCTAGGACAAGTAAAAGCACTTTTGCAAAGAAACATCATGCAAAATGACTGAAAGTATGTCACCGATGTGCCAGATGAACTTGTAATGCACAATGTCGCTATTTAAGAATGGTATCTGTTGCTACACAATTTTTGACCCATATTTTTGATAAATTTTCAGAAAAAATCAAAAAAAGGAAAAAAACAATGAAAACCCCAAAATTTGCATTTTTGATATATTTGCATCATTTTTAGCATTTTCAACATCATCTCAGAAGAATTTAAATTTTCAAAGGTATTTGGAACGCGTTCAACTTTTAATGCGATAATTTTACAATCACTGATTTTTCTTGTTGAGTCGACGTTTATATTGCTCGTTTTAAAAAAAAATACAAAAAAATATATCAAAATTGAAATTTACAAAAAAAAGAGGAAAGGAAAAGGAAAGGAAAAGTTGAGGGACTAGTTTGAAAACCTAGCAAAACTTTTCCTATAAATACCATGCTACAGTAAAAAGAAAAGGGGAGAAAAATTTTACAGGCATGGAGGCGGAGACAATTTTGGGGAACAAAAACTAAAAAACCCTAAACCTAAACTGATTCCAGCTCTCGGCTGCCCCTCCCTTGGAGAAACTAGAACCCCTCTCTGCTATTGTAGTCGGCTCCCCATTTCCCTACAGAGAAGCTCTCTTTCCCTGTTTGAGCCGCCACTCTCCCTCTCCAAGCAGGCGACCACCCACTCCCCATCTTCTTCTCCCTCACAAGGCTGCCCCCTCCCTTGGCTAAAAACAAAGAGAACCAAAGCCACGACAAAACCCCCTGCCTCTCCTCATTTTCCTTCTCCTGAGACCAGCCAGAGCTTGGCCCTTCCCTTGACTAAAAGAGCATCAGGGAGCACGAAAACAGCCTCTCCAGCCGCCCCCCTCACTTTACCCCCTCTCAGCCGGCTGAAACCTCCAACAGGGAATACCATCTATTCCCTCATCAACATACTTTCAGACCCTCTCTCGGCCAACCACCATCAACCAGCCAGCAGCAGCATCCCTTCTCCAGAGACAATGAGGAAATGAGAAGGGAGGCTGAAGGGTAGTGAAGAAGGGGCAGAAAACCGAAGCTTGGATGGGCGCCGATCTTAGGACCATGGCAGCGATGGACAACACCGCCAGCTTGGATGGGCGCCGATCTCACGACCATGGCAGCGATGGACAGCACCGCCGTTGCAGAAATGAAATGGGAGGAGGGAAGTTGCCGGTCCAGCCATCCACACGCCTGGTCTGTTGGCGGTGCGTGCAACACCCGGCTCTAGATTTGGCAGATCGGAAGGAAGAGAAGCCGGACTGAAAAGAAAGGAAAAGCTACAACAGACTTGCTTGCTGCGTTTGGTTGTTTTACAGGTAACGGTGGTGCTCACCGCTGGCGAAGAAGGGAGGAAGCCATTATGGGTCTCCGCTGCTGCCTGGATTTCGGGTTTCACGCGCCGCCAGTGGCGGTGGTGCGTGGAGGAGACGTGCCGCCACTGTGCCACAACCACAGAAGGTGCCCAGAATTCTCCAGCACTGTTCCCGAAGCTATTTTTTTGTAATTTTCAAATGTTGCTGTGTATATTTGGATACTGTTGTGTTTTGATTTATTTGATTTTGTTTTTTTGTTATGTTGTAAACATATAATGACGGTGTAAGAGAAAATCATGATAAAAAGAGATGTGTGTGTGTGTTTGTATTTTTATTTATGTCATTGAATTGTAAAAATCAAAAAGACAAAAAGAATTAAGTGTTTAATTTGAATATAGTTAAATATCTCAAGGACAAATAAAATCATGTTATATTTTCCATGAAAGTGTAAGAACATGTTTCTACACATATTCGGGGATTTAATAACTGATTTATTAAAACCTTAGAATCTAATTAATATTTCAAAATTTCAAATCACATCAAATCGAAAAGCAGCTTACCTTAGGTAGGGTGCGCTAGGGGTGCTAATACCTTCCCTAGCCACAACCAGTCCCTTACCCTCGAATCTTTGACAACGACCAGTAAATCTGGGTTTCCTAGTAACCCTTCATTAAATACTAGGTGGCGACTCCCAAGAACCGATCAAGGAAACAGAATGAAAAATCACCGAATCGCCGCGCGGGTGACGTGCGACCGAATGGCGACTCCACTGGGGAAAGGTAATGTTTTCAACATTATTGGACTAAGCTTCGTGTTTTTGATGTGTTTAAATTTTTTGTGTTTTGTTTTGTTTTATTCATGCATTCTATAGAAATGTTTCATGCATCACATGTTTTAATTTTTGAAAGCACACACAAGCTTTAGGTTAGGTGGGGGACTAACAACTTGCCTTATGACTTGAGTCAAGGTTTAAGTTTGTGTAAACCCCAACTCTTCGTTGAGTGCTTAGACTGGTAATAATTGGTACACATGCCAACCCATTACCTATTGGGCCCCCATATTGCCTTTACGAGGGTAATCACTGGGACAACGAGAGACCCTTTTTAGAGACCAAGTAGTAAACCTACCCTTTGTCTCACGTAAAAAGATTAGAACCTGTCTTTAGGATGTATGCTCCGTAAATAGTTGTTTTGCATCTGAGCAAGCCCTTCTTGAAGCATCTTGAATTCAGGACTTACGGGGGATATAATGGTCATCACTTAAGAAATTTCTATTGTAGAGTTTGATCAAGAATAAAAATTCTTGTTTCATCATGCAAAAGTTATGACCATATGTCACCCCTCGAAAGGCAAATTCATTATATAGATTACATGTTCATACATTTATCATGCATGTGCCGGGAGGAAAAATAGGTTCCCTCATCCGAGGTTTACTACACTAGATAAAAAAGATGGATAACAAAGAAAGGTGTCAGGAGAGGCTCATTATTAAAAGGAAGTTCAGAGCATCAAGGATGGAGTAGCTAGACTCAGATCTGCTTGAACAAGTGTTGGGCTTCAAATGGAAAGGGAATGTCTGCACAGTCTTCTGTGGAAACACTGCGTGTCCACGTCCAATTGAAGATGCACCTCTCTTTTTTAGTCATGAACAATAGCAGCAATGCCTCTAGTCATTAGCTAATGATGACCTTGGTTCTTGCATTGGATGGCGACCTGAAAAAACAGAAGTAGACATTGAACTTCAACGTGGCAGAGCTCTCTCTACAGAAATTTGTTTGTGGCTCTGCAAGTAGGGAATCCAAGAAGGGATGCAGTAGTTTCAGATCATATATAATTTCATCCCATCAGTGTTAGCTTGAAAACACAAAAGTAGAGAGAAAAGACAGACCTGGACAGAAAAACAAGAAGAAAACTGAAACTACAATAGAGCAGAACTCCCTCTACAGGTGTTTGTTTGCTGCACTGTCAGTGAGGAGTCAAAGAAGAGACAAAGGAGTTTTAGATTCATCAGGTTCTCTTCCAATAGAGACAATACGTGATTCCACATATCGACAGTGATAGTGCTGCAAGTTTCCGAGCGCTACCAAGATTACCTAGCTATTGAAAGGTTTTTCCAACAATCCTCATACAACCACAACATTAGAGGATTGACATAATGTTGTGAAGGTTGTCGAAAGAATTGAACAAACAATAAAGAGGGGGACATATTGAAGGTTCTGGCACGGATTCTAGAACAATGATGAGAGATGAATCAGAGGATGACTTTGAAGGTGGGAAACCTTAGTTATGAGGTCCAGTCAGATCTCATTGTAGCATCAACTGCTCAAATGCCTTTGCCAAGATTGACATCCCTTTGCCACTCGAGTTTGTCAACCAGCATCTGTTACATTCCAGACTTGCTGCACCCATTTCGACAAATTGCATGCAACCACCGTGGTATAATTCAAACGAGATGTGAATATCATGGTGGGTTCCTTAGCCATTTTAGTTAAACAGATGCAAGAATTTCAAGAATCGAGTTGAGATGATGACATCGATCATTTTGTCGCCAGAACATCCTCAAAATGATGAGTGATCAGAATTGCTTGGCAAAACACAGATATTTCCAAAGAAGCTGATCTAAGAAGGGGTTAAACTATCAATCATCTTTGTTATGGATTTTTTGCCATTTTGCATTTTTTTTTGGGATCACATCTCATCCTTCAACGAAACATGTCTTTTCTTTGTCTTTTTGTTGTTTTGAAAGCATGAGATGTTTCTTTCAAAAGTTTATTTTGACAAAATATTTTGATCAAGCTCCAACATGCGATTAAGATTAATCAATCCTGAAGATTAAAAGTATTTTGATTGGAGAAATAACTTGATGCTTGAAAATGACATGAGGTGACCAAACAATTTTGAACTCATACATGAAACTGAACCACACATCATATAGCTAAGTTTTAGCAATATGCATAATGACACGTAGTGGATTCGGTAGCTATGGACTCGTGAATCATGACTCTTACAAGTCCAAATCATTACACTGGATGAAGTCAAAATTTAACGGTTCTAACCGACCTTGCTTTAAATGAGAAAAGGCCATCTTTGTTATCCTTTCACATTTCTTGAAATATTATCCCTTGCAGTCCCATTTTGAGCCTGGTAAAATATTTTCTTTCAAAAAGAAACCCTAACCAGGATAACACCCCACACTGGGGGCAAATTAGAGATATTTTGAAGACAATGATAGAATTAATGAATAAAAAGAAGGGTAAGATTGGAAGCCCAATAATGAAAAAGAAAAGAAAAGAAAAGAAAAAGAAACCAAGGAGTGAAGGGCATCCAAGAAAACTTTGAGAAAGGCTATGTAAAAGCAAAAAAAAAAAAAAAAAGAAATGAAAGGAGAATGCCCATCAATCCTAAGAAGGGCAAATGAAGTTTCAATTGAAGAAAGACACATCAAATGCCAAAAGTCAACACCAAAAAATCAAGCTTTATGTCTTTTGGGTGTGTCTATGATAAATCCTTCAGTGTCTTCAAAAAGATTAGATTGATTATTCATCAAAGAAAAAGTTGGATTTACATTATGACCTATGTTAAGAGAATTATGATATTTGAGATTTAACAAGGTTATATGTCACTTTCTTTACAATGACAACAAGAGAAAGAAAGTTGATGAATAGTTGATGTTGATCCTAGGTCTTTGAAACCTTCAAACACCTTTTGAGCCTATGAATTTCCTTTCTTTCATAAGCCATGAGCCACAGCCTGCATTACGTGCTTTTAAAAGCCCTTTTTGATTAAGTAAGCAATTTGAACCGATAAATGACGATCTCAAAACTTGAAGAGTTGTTCCATAAGGGTCGTGACTTCATGAATCAAGCTACTGATTATTATGTGTGCTGATAAAATTGGTGCTAAAAAAAAAGAACAATCTTTCTTGATGAATCCTCAAGTTTTGACTTGAGCCTTTTGTTTTCCTTGAAATTCACAGAAGGTCACCTCATCGCAGACCATCAAAAGATATACCCAAGATTAAAGATTAAAATTGACATAAAGAACCATGGAAAAGTCATTTTAATCTTACAACAGGTCATTTCTGTTTTCAAAATACAAGGCAATCAAAGGACTACATTGAATAGTGTGTGTTGGATCTTTGATCGAAGAAGCTTGATTTTCAAAAGATCTTTTCCAAAACTAACATATCTCTGATTTCATTTCAATAATTAGACTTGAATAGACATGATCTTTGAAAGATGAGATTTGATTCCAGAACATTGATCGAATTTGCAAAATCCCTGATAGAAATGACATCAACTCTTTTCGTCACTCCTTGAAAAGTTGACCATTTGGGAGCAATACAGTGAACCCTGAAAAGGAAGACAAACAACATTCAGATCAGCTGGGGGCAAAGAAAGATGATCAAATGATGAATCAGTGAACGAGTGCACTCAGAGCAGTTAAGGGCAATGATGTTCAAGAACAGTCTGTAAACCCCGGCAGCAATTGGGAGTAAAGATGTACCTGAAGGACATTTTCATACCATCATTTGGGTTTACCCCCTGAAAAAATGGTTATGACTCCCGACAGATGTTATCGTACAGTTGCATTTGAATGGATGTCAGAAAGATGCACCCACCAAGACTGACTGTGTGACCATCTGTTTTGAAGCTCAAATGCACACTTTACCGCATGAATATGGGTGATGAGCATTATTGATGATGCCAACACATTTCTTTTCACAATCTGATTTGACAAGCTGAGAGGAATCCATGGAGAAGAACACGGAGCATATAATGATGAGCCTTTTACGGCAAGCTATGGGATGCATGCCTATATGACTTGACAGTTTCCAAGAAGGTTGATGAAAACATATACTTGAAAAGTATTGTTTCAACTGAAGGCAAGTTCATGACTGGTTGACAATCTTGATGGGGTTGGCATGATGCACACAACCAATTAGAGGATAATTCTTAAAAGAATCCAGGAGAGAAAATCCTTCATGATGAATCAAGCAACACCACACTCGGGGGCATTGTCAAGCTTGATAAATAGAGAGAGCAGTAACCGTTGAAGACAACCTAAGATAGGCGCTGCATTTACAAATGAGTGATGGCTAGCACATGAATGAGCCAATGCATCGAAAGAACAAAGAAGGCTGTGGAATGCAAACAAAGGCACCCTATGACGATGGAGCATCAGAGAGGGGGGAACCTATATTTCAAATCAGGTAAGGATGCATGCATGTCATCTAACCTCAAAGCATTGCACATATTTGTTGATTTGTTACAGGAAAATCCTTAATGAAGTCCAACAAGATTGTGGACAAAAAGAATCATTGAGTTGATAATAACAAAGAATCATCGGTTTAGATCCTGGAACGAGAAAAGAATGAGATGAACCCTGCCAGTAGGAAAATCTCAAAGAAATGAGGAAATCAACCATGTCATCAAGATGAGTCTTCAAGTCAACCCTGGCATCAGGAAGTGCCAAGTTTGTCAGCCTTATCTTGTCAAGACTTCTCCAGCCAAGTCTTTTTTACAAGTAAGTCACATTTTTCCATCTGGGTAGGTCACCCGTAACAATGAGACCATTTTTCATCTTCCATTTAGGTAGGTCACCCATAACAACGAAACCAATTCACATTTTGATTATCTTTTTCTGGGTAGGTCACCCATTACAATGAGACCATTCTTCATGTTTTTATTTGGGTAGGTCACCCATTATAATGAGACCGTTTTTTGTTTTTCATTTGGATAGGTCGCCCATTATAATGAGACCACCTTCTACTTTGCATCTGGGTAGGTCACCCATAACAATGAGACCATTTTTCTTTCCATCTGGGTAGGTCACCCATTACAATGAGACCGCTTTTCATCTTTTATTTGGGTAGGTCACCCATTATCATGAGACCGCCTTTTGTCTTGCATTTGGGTAGGTCACCCATCATAATGAGACCATTTTTCTGGGTAGGTCACCCATAACAATGAGACCACTTTCCACTTTTCATCTGGGTAGGTCACCCATCATAATGAGATCGTCATCTTTCACCTGGGTAGGTCACCCATCATAATGAGACCATCATCTTTTCCTGGGTAGGTCACCCATTATAATGAGACCGTTTTTCATTTTTTTTCTGGGTAGGTCACCCATAACAATGAGACCACCTTCCATCATTTTTTCCTTTTGGGTAGGTCACCCATCATAATAAGACCATCATTTTCCATCTGGGTAGGTCACCCATCATAATGAGACCATCATTTTTTCCATTTGGGTAGGTCACCCATCATAATAAGACCATCATCTTCATTTGGGTAGGTCACCCATCATAATGAGACCATCTTTCTTTGGGTAGGTAACCCATCACAATAAGACCATCATTTTTTCCACTTGGGTAGGTCACCCATTATAATGAGACCACACATCTTTGTATCAGTTCTGGTTAAAGAAGATTGCCAGATGGGATCTCAGGTTAACCCAACCACACACAGAGTTTTAGCTTTGGTTAAAGGGAATCACCAGATGGGATTTCAGGTTGACCGAGCTACACACCAATTTAGTTCTGGTTAAAGGAGATCGCCAGATGGGATCTCCGGTTAACCCAATCAAAAGGGCAGGTCGCCCCTGAAAATAGACCAGTGTGAGTATGTGTGGGCAGGTCGCCCCTGAAAATAGACCACAATGAGTGTGCGTGGGCAGGTCGCCCGTGAAAATAGACCAGTGCGAGTGTGTGTGGGCAGGTCGCCCTTGAAAATAGACCGCAATGAGTATGTGTGGGCAGGTCGCCCAAGACAATGAGACCACTTTCTTTTGAAAAGCAAAGTCCTTGGCTGAGTGGATCACTCAGTAAGCCAGGAAGACCTTTTGTTTTTCTTTACAAGCTCACTATGCAAAACATTGAAGAATTTTTGCTTCGTAAGTATTGTAAAGAGGGGGCATCTGTTGCTACCCAATTTTTGACCTATATTTTTGATAAATTTTCAGAAAAAATCAAAAAAAGGAAAAAAAAAACAATGAAAACCCCAAAATTTGCATTTTTGATATATTTGCATCATTTTTAGCATTTTCAACATCATCTCAGAAGAATTTAAATTTTCAAAGGTATTTGGAACGCGTTCAACTTTTAACGCGATAATTTTACAATCACTGATTTTTCTTATTGAGTCGATGTTGATATTACTCGTTTAAAAAAAAGTACAAAAAAATATATCAAAATTGAAATTTACAAAAAAAAGAGGAAATGAAAAGGAAAGGAAAAGTTGAGGGACTAGTTTGAAAACCTAGCAAAACTTTTCCTATAAATACCATGCTACAGTAAAAAGAAAAGGGGAGAAAAATTTTACAGGCATGGAGGCAGAGACAATTTTGGGGAACAAAAACTAAAAAACCCTAAACCTAAACTGATTCCAGCTCTCGGCCGCCCCTCCCTTGGAGAAACCAGAACCCCTCTCTGCTATTGTAGTCGGCTCCCTATTTCCCTACAGAGAAGCTCTCTTTCCCTGTATGAGCCGCCACTCTCCCTCTCCAAGCAGGCGACCACCCACTCCTTATCTTCTTCTCCCTCACAAGGCTGCCCCCTCCCTTGGCTAAAAACAAAGAGAACCAAAGCCACGGCAAAACCCCCTGCCTCTCCTCATTTTCCTTCTCCTAAAACCAGCCAGAGCTTGGCCCTTCCCTTGGCTAAAAGAGCATCAAGGAGCATGAAAACAGCCTTTCCAGCCGCCCCCTCACTTTACCCCCTCTCAGCCGACTGAAACCTCCAGCCGGGAATACCATTTATTCCCTCATCAACATACTTTCAGACCCTCTCTCGGCCAACCACCATCAACCCGCCAGCAGCAGCATCCCTTCTCCAGAGACGATGAGGAAATGAGAAGGGAGGCCAAAGGGTAGTGAAGAAAGGGCAGAAAACTGAAGCTTGGATGGGCGCCGATCTCACGACCATGGCAGCGATGGACAGCACCGCCATTGCAGAAATGAAATGGCGGGAGGGAAGTTGCTGGTCCAGCCATCCACACGCCTGGTCTGTTGGCGGCGCGTGCAACGCCCGGCTCTAGATTTGGGAGATCGGAAGGAAGAGAAGCCGGACTGAAAACAAAGGAAAAGCTACAACAGACTTGCTTGCTGCATTTGGTTGTTTTGCAGGTAACGGTGGTGCTCACCGCTGGCGAAGAAGGGAGGAAGCCATTATGGGTCTCCGCTGCTGCCCGGATTTCGGGTTTCACGCGCCGCCAGTGGTGGTGGCGCATGGAGGAGACGTGCCGCCACTGTGCCACAACCACAGAAGGTGCCCAGAATTCTCCAGCACTGTTCCCGAAGCTATTTTTTTGTAATTTTCAAATGTTGCTGTGTATATTTGGATACTGTTGTGTTTTGATTTATTTGATTTTGTTTTTTTGTTATGTTGTAAACATGTAATGACGGTGTATGAGAAAATCATGATAAAAAGAGATGTGTGTGTGTGTTTGTATTTTTATTTATGTCATTGAATTGTAAAAATCAAAAAGACAAAAAGAATTAAATATTGAATTTGAATATGGTTAAATATCTCAAGGACAAATAAAATCATGTTATATTTTCCATGAAAGTGTAAGAACATGTTTCTACACATATTCGGGGATTTAATAACTGATTTATCAAAACCTTAGAATCTAATTAATATTTCAAATTTTCAAATCACATCAAATAGAAAAGCAGCTTACCTTAGGTAGGGTGCGCTAGGGGTGCTAATACCTTCCCTAGCCACAACTAGTCCCTTACCCTCGAATCTTTGACAACGACTAGTAAATCTGGGTTTCCTAGTAACCCTTCATTAAATACTAGGTGGCGACTTCCAAGAACCGATCAAGAAAACAGAATGAAAAATCGCTGAATCGCCGCGTGGGTGACGTGCGACAGTATCTATAAACCGTGAAGATAAAATACAATTCATTAAGAATGGCTTGAGTAAGGAGTCTTTAGATAATCTTCTATTAACTCTTGAGATGTATCTTAATGGAGATGTGCATCGTTCAATTCATGATTTATGACCCTATTTTCATAAAGAACATGATCGACTTAGTCTTGGGAATCTGACTAAGAAAGACTTTGTTTGTCAGTTTTTAAGAAAACTGGATGAGAAGCTTATCCCCGACCCATAGAGGGCGTTTAAACTGTTCTTGGACGTAAAACCAAGGGAAGATGTAAGCCACAATCACAACTACTTGAACATACACATGTTTTAAAAAAAAAAGAAAAAAGAAAGAAAAAGAGAGTGAGACTCCAGCTAGCCTACATATAGGTGGTATGATTGCATTTTCAATTTCTCATCTATAAAATCTTCTCTTTCTTCTCTTCATTTCTACTCAACCCATACATTCAACATATATAGAAAAGTGTAGGAATGGCAGCTTCCTCGGGTCATTAAATAAAAAATATTTGTGTTTTTGGTGGATCCAGTCTCGGAAAAGAAAATGAGTTTTTAGAATCAGCAAATCATCTTGGTCGGGCTAGCTGAGAGAAAGATTCATTTAGTGTATAAGGGAGGCAACCTTGGGTTAATATGGAGTGTGTCAACAACTATATTTTTAAGAGGTAGTTAAGTTTTGGGTATCATTCCCAAAGCTTTAGCCAAAGTGGATATCATCGAAAAAATAGTTAGAGAGGAACTACAGGTCTTCACAATGTCTAAAGGAATGAATGCAATATTTGATCATGCTGACACCTTCATTGCCTTACCAGGTGGTCTGGTCACATTAGAAGAAATATTTTATATTTTCTTTTGGGCCCAACTGAACATTCATAAGAAACCTATAGGTTTGCTAACTGTTAATGGTTTTTATGATAATTTGTTGTCTTTTCTTGATCAAACTGTGGAACACAATCTTCTAACATCTTCGACATGACAAATCATAATCTCTGCTGCTGCTGCTGAACAACTTATTGATCAATTGTAATCTTTCATCCCTGAAATTGATTCCTCCATGAGTCGAATAGATAGTCAAACAAGGAAAGCCGTAAAAAGCTTAGATTGGATTTGAGCCTTAGTTTGTAAAAACTTGTGTCTTTTGGTTTTATTCATGGTATAATATTTTTTCTGTTTTGTTATTTCTTATATTTGTTTAAGTGTGTTTTAGGCTTGTCAGTAGTCACTGCTTTAGGTGATGTCTTCTATACTCTACCTTTCTACCTTAGAACATTGAGAACAATGTCTCATTTTGGTTGGGAGGAGAGGGTAGTAGTAGTAAGTTAAAAAAAACCTAACATTTTTTTGTTATTAAAACCATTTGACAAAATTGTTATTGTTAAGATGGCAGAGTAAGGAGGAATTTTATTGATTCTTTAGACGCATCTTAGTAATCATTCAAGAACAAGGTTCCATCACACACTTCTTATGAAATATTCAGATTTACAAACTCTCGCATTATTATCACTTAATTCTGCTCATATACTTATTTAACAAGTATTTATATATCATCATTTTCACACACACATTTTAACACATGCTTGTGGGTTGCACATTGGATCATTACATTAATTATGTTCTTTTGTTAAATGTAACAACTAAGGGAAAGAGATAACATATAATTTGTAAAAAAAATGATAATAAATATAATATTGATGATAATAAAAATATAGATAAGTTTGGTTTCATAGCCTCTCTAACCTAAGCAATTAAGTTTGAAGGGGTGTTTTAACACCTAATATCCTAAAGTCAACAAATTAGGAGCTATTGGCACAATGCTTGTTACATGGGTTGAGGAGAAAAGCTTAAGAAAATCAAACATTGCACTTTAAATGTATCAGTATCTACAACCCGAGTTACTAAACTCGCAGGGGTGTCTCAACACCTAAATGCCCTAAGACCAACTGGTCTGGGAGTCATTAGCCTAAAGCTTGTTACATGGGTTAAAGATGCATTGTGTTTTAAGTTGTATGTATATATATTAAAAAAAAGAAAAAAAATAATAATCCCAACCCAAGGAAGTTAACCTTAGAAAAACATTAGAACAAAATTGTGTTTTCATCCAAGTAAAGCCCCATAACTATGTGTTGATATATTGAGCATAAAAGGAAGGTTTATTAATAACTTGGTAAAGAGGTATGGAGCAGACATCTAAATCTAATGAGAGTTTGTTTATTTGAATAGATCAATGGAAGTTAAATGATGAATGCCTTGCTTTTGGATCTTGTATATTGTTTTTCTACTTTAATGCTTTAATTACTAGGGACCAATAAGAAGTTGGTTGGGGTGTGTGATTAGTACTTAAAAGTGCATTTTTATCAAGGTTTTATATCATCATATTGCACCTAAAGTATCATTAAATTCCCTAACTTGAGCATGTTTTATAATATCAAATCCGATAACATAAGATATCTTTAATTTATGGTAAATGCTTATTTTGAATGCAGGCATATCTCACAATTTAAAGGATTAATTGGTGTGTTGAAAGTGAAAAGATAAAGAGATGGCTAAGCTTAAAGAAGAGATGCTTGTTCAATTCAAACTGGAACACCATTCGGTTATTGGATCATAACTAGAGATGTAGAACATGGATTTAGGTCTGGTTTATATGAATGGAAAGCTAAGACATAGACCTAAAACTTTTATAAGAGTCCAAGATTCAAAATGACCGTTTTCAAGTTCAAATTGTGACAACAAAAGAGAAGTCAGAATCCGTCCTATAAAATTAGTCATCAAATCAATAGTTCTGAATTTTAGCCCATAAAAGGAGGCATTTGCTATACATTTAGACATCTTGGTTTTCAGATTAAGATCTTGCTCTCTTTCTTTGTATTTTATAATGATCAAGGTTTATTTCATGTTATATTAATCTCTTGTTTATGCTTTTCATTTTCTTTTCTTTACTTAGTTAATTTATATCATTATTGTTGCTACCCAATTTTTGACCCATGTTTTGATAAATTTCAAAAATAAAATAAAATAAAATAAAAAATAAAGGTTTACATGTGGCGATAACATAGAGCACGAGGGCTAATATTAAGAAAGCAATATGTCAAGGAGATAATTACTAAATCATATATAATTACTGCAATATAAAATACCATAGATATATGATTTAATTCGTGCTGGTTATGGAAAATAATCACTGCAATAAAAAATACCATACATATATAGGATTTATTGGTGCTGGTTATAGAAGATAATCCCTGCAATAATTATTGCAATATTTTCTTAAATAGTACGTATAGGGATTATCTATATAAGTGAACCTACATCCATATGTACGGGGGAGGAGAAAAATTTACAGAGGGCAAAGAGACAAACAAAAATCGAAGGAAACACAGAAAAACCCTAACCCTATTTCTCTAGCAAAGAAGTCGTAGCCCCTGCTCATCTTTTAAAAATAAAAACAACAAAGCAACCCCTCCCTTTTGAAGAAACTAAGGATCTCTCTCTGGCCAGACACTGTCCCCTCTCCTTTTCACCAGAATCCCCATTCCCCTCTTAGCCGTTCCACCACCGCCATCTCTCCTTCAAAACGCAGCAGCTCCCCTCTCTGTTAGTCCCCCATCTCCATTCTTCCCTTGCAAAACCAAAGAACCCTATTAAAGCCACAACCCCTTTCTCCTTTTACCCATAGCCAACCATTTCCCCGATTTCCTCATCTCACTCTTCCCGACAGCCCACTCATTTCCATTTCCTTCAGACAATAACGAGAGAGAGAGAGAGCACCCAAAACCAGTCCCCCTCCTAGCCATTCCCCTCTCTCGGCCATTTCTTCCCCTGCACCCGAAGCAGCCCTCTCTGCCAACGTAGCCCCAGACCGGCCTCTACCGAGCCCCACAGCAACAACAACCATTTCTTCTTAGTAGAGACAAGGCCGGAAGCACGGGATAGAAAACCAGAGAACAAACTAGAGAACAATAGGGACGAGTAGAAGGAAAGAAGACAAACAGAAGAAAACACAGAGGGACCAATCAGCACGCCTTCGCCATCGCCTTTGTCCCTTCGTTTCCGTCTCCAGTTTCTCCTCCTCCAGCGGTGCAACATTTTCTTCCATAGGTATTAGCCGAAGCAGCAGCCTATAGAAAAACAGAGAAAGAGCAAGAAAACACAGAGGGAAGAACATCCATTCCGCCGGCACATCACACCTTCATCATTGTCTTCGTCGTCTCCAGAGAAAGCATCGGCAAGAAGAGAAAGACAGAGACCAACACCAGTTACCAGTGTTCGTCGTTGTCTTCAGAATCAATGATATTGACTGGTTGTGCGCAAGAAACTGCAGCACCATCTCCTTCACCCGTTTCAGCGCCAGGTAAGTTTCCATGCATTCTCTTCACTTTACATTTTAATTACATAGCTACTGTGCATGCCTTTTGTGTTTACTGTTCAAGTGAATTATAATTCACTTGAACAGTAGCTGAGCATTTTGTGTCCAGTCGCGTCACTTGCTTAGGCAAGTGACCCGACCGGATCTACTAGTTACACCTTTTTTTTCTTTCCAAAAGAGAGAGAGAGAGAGAGAGAGAGAGAGAGAGATTGATGATTTTCTAGCATATTTATTTTAAGGTCTGTATTTTTTTTATTATAAAAAAATATATCAATCTCGCATTTAGAATACCTAGTTTTTAACGCAAATACGGCAAACATATATATATATATAATGCTTTCATTTCATGCATACAACCAATACCCTAACATCTTTTTGAATTTTCTCTTAAAAAAACAAATATTTGTAGTTTTGAAAATGTGTTTTCGCATGGATTTCTTAAACATAACAAAAAATTATTTTCTTGCATTTCTGGATTTTACAACATGTTTGTAAAACTCCAAAGGGTATTGGCCAATATTCTAAAAAATACAAAAATCTTATTTTTTGGGGGGAAGTCATTTATTATTCACCGTTAATGTTTGGATAAAGAAATCCCAAAAGGATGAATATCCAAAATATTATTGGAAATAACTTGTTATTATTCACCATTAATGTTTGGATAAAGAAATCACAAAGGGATGAATATGCAAAATATTATTGGGAATAACTTGTTATTATTCGCTATTAATGTTTGGATAAAGAAACCCCAAGTGGTTAATATCCAAAATATTTTTTTAGGAATAATAAGTCATCACACATCCTTGAAAGAAGCCTTGATTATAATCGAGGACATTTCAATTTTTTACTCCACGGTTTACGAGCCGTGAGAGTATGGAATACTAAGGCAAAAATATGATTTTAAAGCGCCATGAATTTCCTTAGATTTTTGTTCCTCCTCCTTGCGATTTACGAGTCGCAAACTCTTGAAATACTAAGGGAAAAATGAGCTTTTAAAGCACATGGAATCTCTTTGGATTTCTATCTTAATAAATTTAGTTTGAATCAAACCTAGAAAAATTGATGGGATTAAAAAACACCAACACAATAGCAATTACAAAGCAAACCAAACACCAAGCAGCTTATCTTAGGTAGGGTGTACTAGGAGTGCTAATACCTTCCTTTTACGCAACCAGTCCCTTGCCTTAGAATCTCTGAAAGACTAGTCAGGTTTCCTAGTGACCATAATACTAGGTGGCAACTCCTTTACACGAAACAAAAACCCCGAAATCAATCGTGGGTCGCCGCTCCGCCGCGAGGGTGCGACAATTATTATGTTTTGATTTTGTTTATTCATGTTCCTCATCTTCATTATGTTTAACTAAATCTATTTTGTCAAGATTAAATTGGTACACTAATGGTGTAAGAATAAGTATAGTATAAACTCAACACGGACTTTAATGTTTGATACTAACATGTTTTGTATTTGTTATCTTACTTACTATTAGTACCTTACTTGTTAAATGGTTAATCTAGATTTGTGTTGTACAACCCTTAGTACAACAAATACTTGATCCTTTCATAACCAACTATATGGTATAACCAACATCTGTGTTATGAAAGAAACTTGATTTGTTGTTGACATAAGTTATCACCATGAATACCTGACAACATTTACAAGTATTGACATTACTCAAATAAGATAATTAATATGACCATATTAATACGTTATAAATCGATTGGAACCTCTTTTGTGTGTGATTTCCTGTTAAGTAATAAAAAGAGTTTATATTATACTTATTTGAAATACCATTAGTGGATCCCTGTGGTTCAACCCCGATCTTGCCGGGTTATTTATTACTTCAATACTCCTACACTTGGGATAAGACATCAATTTTTTGATCATGTCAAAGACCAATCTCAAATCAATGAAATGTTAAAGGACCAAATAAAAATAAAATTGAGTTATCAAAGTAAAAGAAAAAAACCAAGAGGAAAAAAAAAGAACCATTATTGAAATCTATATTGATTCCTCTCACGTTCAAACAATAAATTGATGAATTTTAGTTTTTTTAATAATTATAATAAATATAATGAATGGGAGAAAATATAAAGATTATTTGGTATTCGTATACATTGTTAGCTATTAGATATAAATAAATTTCAATTGGATTCCACATGTATAAAATGAGTATGTAGAAATTGTGTAATTATTCTAAAAAGAGTAAAGGAAAGGAACAAAAATGTAGCAAAATAACAAACATAAATGCAATTAAAAAGAGATTATTGGATAATGATCTTTTGCTACATGCAAGTACATAAAACAAGAAGTCTAGAGCATTAAACCAAAAGATCCAAGAGGCATTGTGGTTCATGGAACTGTTTTACTACAATAGCATGTTAATATAAAACAATATTTTGTACATGATAGCTGTTTGCACTTTAAAAAAAATATTCTTTTGTTATATTTTTTATACAATTTTCAGTCAATCGTTTATATTGGTTAATTTATATGAATTAACTAACTAATGTATTTTCAGTCAATTATTTAATTTTCAGCCAATTTTAATACATATTTTTTTGGTAAAAAAAGAAGAAGAATGGAGGTAGGTTATCCAAAATCTCACCATGACGTATTGTTTTTACTAGATCGTTCACTCGCGTTATGCCACGCGTTGGAACAACTTTTTTTTAACATATAAAAGAAGCATACATGCATTGCTAATATTTTTTTAGTAATTTCATTTAAAACCGTATGAAGGTTGTTATTACCCATTTTTGACCCCACAAAAAATCAAGAAAAAAAGAAAAAGAAAATTAAAAAATACAAGAGGATACACATGAAGAAAGCTTAGAAAGTTTCCCAAGTTGTTGGTAAAAGACCAAAATGACAAGTGAAAAAGTTGAAGGATCATAATGTACAAGATTGATAAAATTAGTGATCCAATTCTGATTGATAAAAGACTCATTCAATGAAAATATTTTTTATTTAGGGTAAAGAAATACAAATTTGGATGAGTAAGGACTCAATAAGAATTTTGGAAGGCTTAATTAATTTTATTGAGGATTTAATTAGAAGGAAAATCAATTTTTTTTGGAGTCAATTTGAGTGTTAATTGGAAGAAATTGAAGTTTGGGGACTGAAATTGAATTTTAGAAAGTTTAATTGATCAAATTAGGGGTTTAATTGTGAAAAAATTAAAGTTTAATGGCCAATTATGGGTTTAATTTAAGAAATTCAAAACCAAAGACCAAATTGTAAAAGGCTCACGACTTTAAGGGTTGAAATTGACCAACTCAGTGGCCAAATTGAAGAGAATTGAAAGCTTCATGATCAATTAACGGTCCAAGTGCACAAATCAAAAACCAAAAACCAAGATGAAAATGACGCTAAACCTTGGGGTTGATGATTGAGTTTGACATGAGTGAAATTGCTTGAAATTAAGAGTTTGGGAGGCAATTATGGGTGTAATTAAAAGCAATTGAAAGAATAAAGACTAAAATAAAATCTAAAAGATCTCAAAATAAAAACCTTTAATTTCTAAGGGTTTAACCTAGACGATGTGTCGTTCACCCACTATTTATCTTTTTCCATGACAGTTTTAGATGATCGGGTTAGCTCCTTCCAAGAGCTCATTGTAGAGTTCTAGACCTCCAAATAGCACAAGGTTTTCTACAAATGGAAGAAGAACATCCCTTCTACAACCCCATTTCCATGAAATTGGATGTTTACATCCTAATTCTTCCATAAAAGTCTGTAACTTCTTGTCATTAATCAACCATCACTATAATTTCAGATTCTAGGTTGATCGATATGGCATCTTTGAAAGAATAAATGTGAAGCTACAAACCTTTACATTAAGCAATGTTGGATCTAAATGAAAGGTATGTGCCTTTTCTACCAACTTCAGGTGGTTTTCAATGACGTTTACATGGAAATTGCTTTGGCAAAACCTCGAAAGTGGTCAATCCAGTTAACCTTGACTGTGACACCCATTTCACAAAAACCACCTATTTTTTCATGTGTTCACGTTTAAAACCTTCTTAAAGGATTCTTATCAATTAATTTAAAACCTTCCTCTCAAGATCAAAAGACAAGAAATAACTCATTGCCCTCCAAGCCTAACAAAACCACCAAAGACTCCTAAAACCAAAACCATAATTGCAAAATCAGCCTAGTACAAGAGCTTGAAGCTATTAACTTTTTTTCAAAACCCTCTCATTTGATCAAAGGGCTAAGCTTTGATCAATTTTTGATTGAATCCACCTAAAAATCTAGAAAAATCCTATAAATACCCCTTGAAAAATCAGGAAAAAAAAGACAAGGAAAAGAAAGGAGGAGAGAAATACTGAAAACAACCCTAATTGTGAAGGTTCACGAGCCTAGCACAAGGGTCTCATTAGCTTTGAAATGTTTGAAATTGATAGAGGCAAAATTCTTTTCAAAAGTGAGCAAAAAAGTAGCAGCTACTGTTTTAAGTTTTGAAGGTATAAAACCTCATCTAACCAAGCAGGTGATATCTATGAGGCACACCTCTAGCCTTCCCTTATATGCTTAATGATGTTTTTAAATATTTTTTTGGTGTAATTTTGTTTTTGGAATTTGTCAAAGGTAGTGGTAAGTGTTTAATGGCTTTTTTCTAGGTTGCTAATACATGTTTTTGGTTCCTGAGTTTAGCTTAGGTCTCAAGTGTTTAAAGAGTTGGTTTTGAATTGAGTTTTGATGTTTTTGTTGGTTGATAATAGGGTCGCAGTTTTGAAAATTGAAATCTTATACATGTTTTTGATGATTTGAGATTATTTGTTAGTGTTTTTTTATTCAAACCTGTTTGTTTATGATAATATGGTTTGTTAAGGCTAAGAAAGCTTGATTTGAAGGCATAAAATGTATTTTCTAGGTTTGACAGTGTTTGTTGGGTTTTCTAGGCAACTTAGGTTCATGTTCTTCATATTCATCCAAAGAACATTGTCATTAGTGCTAGATTTAGGTCTCATTTTGATTTGGTTTTAGTTCCTGCAAGTTTGGATGTCATCATTAGTCAATAATCTAGAGTTTTCATGCATCAGTAACATATTTTTATGGGTTTTAATCTTAGAGCTTCAATTTTAAACCAAAACCTTTTTTTGACAAAAATCATGATGTTTGAGTAATAATCGAAGTAAATGGATACTTGATTTTTGATCTATGTTTGATTGCGAACAAAACCTTGTCTTTTATTGCTTGAAATCTAGTATAATTTCATGTTTATGTTGGTGGGTTTGAGTTTGAATGTTCTTCATGTTCTTTATTTTTCATTGTGTTTGATATGTTTTTGTTAGGAAAGTTTATGTTTATGTGTTTTTTTAAGTCTTGATCCATTTTCGGTTAATGGTTTGTTTTGGTTTAGTTTTTAGGTTAAACCTTAGTTTGTGGTTCTGTTCATGGTTGAACCAGTGTTGTTTAGGTCGACCTGGTCTTGTCAAGATCGGGTCAAATACTTGAGGATTTGTTTGGTTTGCCGTTGTTTTGATAAAAGGAATTTTGGCTTAAGGGCATGTTTGGCAAACACCTCTTTACGCCTGTGTTTGACAGTTTTGTTTTAAATAAAAATATGGTTTTGCCAGATATGGCGCTAAAAAAATTCTCTTAAAAATCAAAAAATGATTTTTGCTTGTTACATACGACTCAATTCTTAAAAAAAATTGCATTTTTTATTTATAAATTTTTTTTAGCATGGTTTTAGAAAATATATGTGTTGATTTTCCTTTGTATTTGTTTTTAAAAATTTACAACAAGTTTGTAAAATTTCTTAAGGATTTGACTAATATTTCAATAACTCTAAAAATTTTAATTCTTGAAAATTATTTGTCAACATCCTAGTATAAATATTGGACCTATAAGAAGGGTGGTATTTAAATACCAAGAGTTGACTAAAAAAAATTTAAAATTATTTTCAATATTCACAAATTTTAATTGAGAGTATTTTTCATTACAATATACGTTCTGAAAAACTCTTTTGGCTTCCAGGATAGATGAACTCTGTTAGGGAACCTATATGGACTTTTCCTATAAGAATCTATCTAGTCATACGAGCTTATAATAAATTCAAAATGTCAGATTTATTCATAGGAGTAAATCTTTATGATGAGCCATAGGCAGACCGCTGGTTAGGAACTCATCAAAACCTTTAAAACCATATCTAGACCACACAATGCCAGATTTACCTCGAGTAAAGTGTGTTAAGGGTGTTAATACCTTCCCTAGTCGCAACTAGTCCCTTACCTTTTGAATTTCTGATAAGACTAGTACACTTGGGTCTCCTAGTGACCCTAAACCAAACAACTAGGTGGCTACTCCTTGACCTTCGACGTCGCATTCCTCATGTGCCCACGTGCGATAGAGGTTGACCCAATGTGACTTGATCGACTTGATGGATATAAAGACAACCCAAACAAATAGTAAAAACATAGTTTGATTAACAAAAATTCAAGACAACATATTTTTTTAAAAAAATAATATTGAAACGACAACATATTGTATTGATTCGGTTCAACTCAAGCTAATCTGCCAAATCTATGACACGAATCATAAGACCATGATAATTCTATATAAAACAAATCAAAACAAATTATGAAGCTTAATTTCCAATCAACTCAATATTGAAGAATGTAATTGAAAAAATTAATTAGAAAAAAAAATTAACTTAGGTTAACTTGCCAAACTCGTGACCTGGGTAATGAGATCAGGATAACCTCATTGAAAGTAAGCAAAAAAAATGACCTGAGTCAACCTGGATTAATTTGCCAAAACCGTGACTAAGGTCATGAGACTTTGATAACCCCATAAAAAGCAAATCAAAACAAATTATAAAGCCCGATTTTCAATAAACTCATTGTTAAAAGTTGGAAATGAAAAAAAAAACTCAATGTAAAAGCAAGACACAATAAAACGACTTAAATCTACCTGGGTTAACCCGCAAAGAACGTAACCCGAGTCATAAAACTGGGATAACCTCATGGAAAGAAAACCAAAATAATCATGAAGCATAATTCATAATCAATCCAATGCTGAAGACTGAAATATAAAAAACACCAATTTTAAAAAAAATTGAGTCAGCTAAGTTAACCTACCAAACCTGCGACTCTAGTCATGAGACCGAGATAACCTCATAGAAAGTAAACCAAAATAAATGCTAAAGTTGAAGGATAAAATTAAAAAAAAAAAAAACTCAAGTCAACCGAGTCAACTCGCTAAAATTATGACACGGGTTATGAGATCGAGCTAACCATGTTTAACGCAAACGATAATAAATTATGAAGTCTAATCTTCAATAACCTAATTATTGAAGTATAAAGTTAGGAAAAGAAATATAGATTTAGAAAAAACAAACCAAAGGAAAAAAAAACACTATTGAAATGAATTGTGTTTTGTAAGAAGGTGCACAGTAAAAGTGTAAACCCCGGAAAATAAATAAATAAATAAATAAAAGTGAAGAAATTCATACATATGGTTAAATAAAAACAGGAATTCAGAAATTTTTGAATATAAATTTCTGGGCGAAATAATTCGAGACATTATAATAAACCTGGTACTGTTGAGAGTTGGATTTAATTGAAGAGAATAATACACTTAAAGGAAAAGAGGGGGCCTAAATGCAAATAAAGGAAATTATAGAGTATAAATACCCTCTCCTCACCAAAAATAATCTGCAGGAACCATAAGGAAAGAAAATAGGGAGTTTTGTACCCATTCTTGCAAAATCAAGAGAGAGCCACTAAAATTTCAAGAACCCATCCAAGATTAAGGGTATATAGATGGGATAAACACTTGTATGCAAAGGATTAACAAAAAAAAATTAAACAAGAAGAAAAGTAAGGAAGGAGTTGAAAATCTTCAACTAGTTGAAGATCAAAATCTTAATTCGTACCGGATAAGGTATTCTAAACATGATCTTAAAAATTCATTTTTAATTTGATAATGAATTGATGCCTTGATATTGAATTATAAGTTAGGGTCTTAGACATGAATTGGGGAAAAAGTATTTATTATTAAAATTACGTTAATTGATATGTGGTATGTAGTTTATGAAAGTATTGTGTGAAGGGAAGGGGGTGACGAATCTGGACAGACTCGTCTCCTGACTTTCGATGAGATTTTGGGTAGGAGGATGAGAGAATTAGGATCAGGTTCCTTCATAGAAATTGTAGATTTGAATGTTAGCTAACCAAGGAAACTAGTCTTGCTTAATTTGGAGATGTAGAACTCCAGTTATGAGTTACCAACTGAGACTGAGTTAAGATTGATTATGTAGGGCAGAAGGACTGATTAGTTGATGAGCAATATTAACTATCTTGGAGGCAGAACTGGGTTCTCCTTCCTTCAGAGAACTTGTAGCCTCGTGTCTTAGCTTTCTAACAAGATCAATTTCACTTAAAATGGAGTTTTAGAACTTTAGATATAGTTAAAAATCTGATGAGTGTTTAGACAGTAACAGTTCAATTGTCTAGACAGTAATAGTTGGACAGTAACAGTTCAATGTCTAGACAGTAACAGTTGGACAGTAACAGTTCAAATATCTAGACAATAACAGTTGGACAGTAACAGTTCAATGTCTAGACAGTAACAGTTGGATAGTAAAAATTAAAAATTGGATAGTAACAGTTCAAAGTTAGACAATAACAGTAGACTTTCATGTGAATACTATATATAAGAATATAAAAGAATTGAGTTATACGAACACTTGCACATTGAGATACTAACTCTGAAAATATACATGATATATGTATGTATGTTATTATGAGAAAATGAACATGCATAGAAAGTAACATATGAGTAATGTATGAATATGGATTCTCTATAATATCAGCTTGAAGGAATCATAACCAAAAACTTCCTTGTGATTCAGGAGGAGCAACCAGAATTGGATCTTCTGTTAGGGGAGGTCGCGAGACAGGCAAAGCAGGTGCGTGATTTTCCCTCCTATTTGCACTTATACAATTTAAAATTCTTCTGGTGAATGCAATTATTATAAATATCGTGTTCAATATAAATAAAGTCTAGCGTATTTGCAAGATTAGTTTCGGCTAATGGCATCCGTGATAGGATTGCTGGGAAATGAATTGCAAGATTAGCTTCGACTAATGGCATCCGTGATAGGATTGTCGGGAGATGATTTCCAAGATTAGTTTCAGCTAATGGCATCCGTGATAGAATTGACTTTGCAAGGTCACCCAGTTCATGCAAGTAAATAAGAGTATTCAAATTAAGAATATGCAAATGAGTGTTAATTGGGTTTAAAAGATTTACAAGTAAAATATAAGTTCTCTGTTAGAATTCTTATGGATCCAATAGAAAATTAATACTTTATTCATATACATTACATGAGTGCATATATATATATATATATATATATATATATATATATATATATATATATATATATATATATATATATATATAAACACACAGATA
>Ga0325414_1000393_pt1 | contig 34738 bp, 25 predicted proteins | sample PopdelMetagenome_8_FD_206183 | JGI IMG/M metagenome (GOLD analysis project Ga0325414, IMG submission 206183) | Populus deltoides microbial communities from Bellville, Georgia, United States - Leaf-PdKOR-R3 | ecosystem: Host-associated > Plants > Phyllosphere > Phylloplane/Leaf | place: USA... | reverse complement strand
TCATTATTATTTGCGAATCTGTCAAAAGTCAAAATGCTATAGTTGCTCTGTTACATGATATTATTGTTAAATTAATTTAAATTAACAAAAAATAAAAATAAAAATACCAACATAATATAGAAGAAGATTAGAATTCTTATTAATCTGTTTATTCTAAAATACACTTTTTAAACTAAATACAAAGAGATAATGTATAGGCTAAATAAAAAAAATACTATTCTACCCTTAATAAATAAAACAAAAATATATTTCTTAATATCTCTCTTCAAACTCACGATGCGGTAGTTACAAGTATCGAGAGTTTGCCAACTAGAAAATAAAAATAAAAAATGAAATGCGACTTAGTAAAGAAATCTGCAATCTGCAAGGAAGAAGAAAAAAAAGGCAAAATAATGGAGCCATGCTTGAGATGATGACGAGTAAGATGACAATTGATTGATCTCAATGTGCTTAATTCGTTCATGAAAAACCGAGTTGTGAACAATTTGAATAGAACTCCTGGTGTCACGATACATAGGAGTAGGATGAGAAATGAAAACTCCCATATCCGCAAGTAATCAACGTAACCAAACAATTTTTTTGGTAGTAGATATTATAGCACGATATTCTGTTTCGGTTGAGAATTGAGAAACAATAGATTGTTTTTTGCTCTTTTAAGAAATAATAGAATCGCTTAAAAAAATATAGAAACTAGTAACAAACTTGTGAGTTATGGGATTACTGTAATGATCAGTATCAGAATATGCACGCAGTTCTAAGAAAAAGGTGAATGACATTTTTAATGTTTGAAATTTACTTCAAAATTATTCTTTTAAAAATTATTTTATATTTTAATTTTATCTCCCAATTAAATACATTTGTTTCCTTTTTATCCAGAATTATTAATCATACGCAACCCTATCATGATAGATTGTTACCACTGGTTAGAAACTGAAACCAAAAATCCAAAAGGCTATGTACGAGCTGTGATCCATTGATTTGAAGTTCATGGAACTTTTATAACAGAAGAAAGTGGCTATAGCCCGTGGATATTGGTGGATTCACTTTCATTTACTCCGTAACTCATCAAAGATCTAAAAAATCATGTACAAATAAGTGTAGAGGACATGGTTTCGTGCAATCGATGGTGGTAATTGTTCTTTTTTTCTTTTAGGCTAATTAAATAAAGTTTCTTTACCTCTTTTAAGGAACACATGAATAATTAATTATTATTGAAAAATAAAAATGATGATGTACTAAAAATTAGAGTAGCTTGGGGGAGGTTTATGTCTTGAATAATCGTTTAATCTCTTGATTCTGATAATCTGATTAATTTTTTCTAGCCAATGTAATTAATAGTGAGTGTTTAATATCTATAAAAAATCTTTTTTTTTTAAGGATTTAGGGATTCTTTGATACTTAAGTAAATATATTTTTTAGAGAAAAAATAATAATATTTTAAAGAGAGATTTTGAAAAGAAATGTAATATCCCATAAATTCAAATACATGATATTTCATTTATATATTATATTATTATTAAAAGTACAAGAAGTAGAGTTTCTTTTATATTTTTCAATACCAAGTTATCGACTCAATCAAATTTCATAACTTGCAAATAGAATTTCCCTATATTCTTATCATCCAGGAATTACACACACACATTTAATTTCATTTACACAAAAAAACCTTTTTTTCCCTCTCATATTCTCTCAACAAAATCTATCATTATATTAACTAAGAATATCTGAAGTAATAAAACAATTAACACTTAACACTTAATACATTTACAACATAATTCCAAACACATATTCAGTTGAATGAAAATCAAATATAAAATTTAATCTACATATTACAGTCATATGTTTTCAAAAGAAACTAATAAAATGCATCATCCATGATTAACTTAGATTTATACACCTTTTTAGTTACAAAATTATATTACATAACAAAATATGTATTAATTACACAAAATACTAATGCAATATCTACTATCCATTATGACACTATAAAGTACCTAAAATTTTATAAGATACTTGGCGTAATTAGTTTATGCACAAAGATTATTTTTTGTTATTATCATTATCATTATCACAACCACTTTTACATGTGTACTTATCCCCACTTACACAACTTTCATATTTTAAGAACACAATATCTTCTCTTACCAAACTAGTATTTACTCAAATTCTACATAAACGATTTTCTTCAATTGCACGTTAACAAGGGTGTTAGTCCTAGTAATCCCAGGGACTAATTTCTCCAATAACTCATTAATCATGGAATCATCCCATTAATTAGGGAACCAAATTCTCATCAGCGTACTAACAAGGGCACCAATCTTATTAACCAGAAAATCATTATCTTTATATATCTATTAACCAGGGCACTAGTTCAATTAACTAGGATGCTAGTTTCATAATTGCTCATTAATCAGGGCACTAGTCTCATGTACCAGGATAACCAGTTGCTCATTAATCAGGGCACTAGTCCCATTAATCTCATTTATCAGGGTAATTAGTTTCTCATTTGCCCATTAATCAGGGCATTAGTTCCATTTACTAGGGTAATTAGTATTTTCATTGTTCATTAATCAGGACACTAGTTTCATTTACCAGGGTAGCTAGTTTCTTCAACAAATTATCGTTTATCAACTAGGATTGCTTTTCATTTAAGGAAGAATTACAAACACAATTAAATAAAGCTCTAGCTGTAAATGTCAAGCATCTACCTGAAGTCTGAGCATGTGAACCAATCCTCTGCTGTTAAGTGGATCCTGCAATCTCTCTAGTACCAACAAGAATAATATCATTTATTATTCCATCCTCGGTTACTTCTCATTCTACTTCAATAGACCATCATTTTATTTCTTGACTTAATATAATTCAGTACTATTCCATATCTTCAAGCTAATACTTACTTAAAATATAACTAAGACTAACATTTTAGTTTCATGTATAATTTGTTTCTTTCAAAAAATGAGTTGCAGGCTACAACTCCATAAAAAGGAAGGAACTCAATTCTTTTCATCGACATGTCCAAGACTATTCTTAATTGTAACATCAAAACTGTTTAGCCAATTTTAGTCTGATTTTGCTTTGGTTTTTAATTTATATTTGGAGTTTTATAACTCCGATTTAAGTGAGGTCAATTTCATTGGAAAGAGATACCATTCCTTACTTTGACTTTCATATAAAACTTATTCTAGTTTTTAATCACCATTGAGTCCTAAGTCCGATTGGAAGTTGGACAATGAAGCTGTCCAATTTTTTAATTTCTTTCTTTTAGCTTATAATGAAGTATTTTTTAATTTTCCTAACCATTCAATGCAATTATTTTTCCTACCTAAATTTCATAATGCTTTTTCATCATAATATCACAAGTTTCCCCCCTTCAAAATTCCATAATTCCCATAACTTAATTATTCATAATTCATGCTTAATCAAGTCTTTCCATTACCATTAAACATAAAATTCCTATTTCTTTTCAATTCATTCTCCATGTTTCAACACAAGCTATAATAATCATAACAAAAACATATTCATGCATTTCTTTAATTTTTTCTCAATTTTCTCTCTTTATAGCCGATACCAAACCCATTACAACACCAGGATTTTTTTTTCAATTACTAACTATTTTAAGTTTTTTTCATCATTTTACATCCCAATTTCATCAAACAAGGCAAATTCTTCATTTCCCCTAATTTCTCTCATGAACCCTAACCTAGAATTCTTAATTAAAGTATCAATTCTAAATTGAATTTAATATAAATTATGAAATCAAGTTTAAAACCCTTTACCTGGTGATAAAGTGAATTTCAATCCTTAACCGGTCAATTTTTTTGGGCATTCCTTCTTTTCTCCCTCTTGGCCAGTTCTGAACCCCTTTTATTTTCTAAATTCTTTCACTTATTCTTCTTTGATTCATACCTTGATGTTGTTTCCCAACTACCTAGACTAATCTCACTCAAATCTCTTTAATTTTGATGCATTTTCTCTTAATTTTTGGTGAAAAGATTTGAAACCTTCCCTCCTCTTTTCTTCTTTATGTAGTCGGCTCTAAAAGAGAAAGATTAGGGGTTCCTATAGTCTTAACTCTAGGTAATTACATATTAGCACTATTAGTTTAGTTATTTTATTTTTGTCCCCATTTTTTTCCTAGCAATTTGTGGTATGTGTGTATGTGTGTGTGTGTGTGTGTGTGTGTATATATATATATATTCTTTTATTTCTTTTAATTTCATCCCTTGTTATTTAACTCTATATCATTGATTTAATTTAACCCATTCTATCTCCGAGTTAATATTCAGGAAATTTTAACCGGGGTTTTTACAATAAATATGCAGCTCTGAATAAAGATTAAGAACCTTTTCCTTTTTAAGAATCCAATGGGTTTTTATAGCGCATCATTTTTACCCTTTGATGGATAGGAGGATCAAAAAGTCATCTTCCTCTCATAACATTAAAAACCCTTTATGTATAAAAGAGAGAAACTATCTCTAACTCATAAGAGAAAAAATATCTCTAACTCATCAGAGGGAAAATATCTCGTGGTCAAAATAGAACTTGACAAGATTTCCAGAACCACATGTATTAGGTTCAATGCTTAGCTGAGCCCATGAGTAATGAGTGTGGCAGCTCACCAAACCCATTTGTATGTGGGCTCAGTACTTGGCTGAGCCCAAAGATGATTTTAGCAGCCCACCAGACCTACGTATGCTTGGGCTTAATGTTTGGCTGAGCCCAAGGATGCTGGGCTAGGCAACTTGCTTGGCCTATTTATACTTGGGCTCAGTGATTAGTTGACCCCAAGGACACTAGGTTTGATGGTTTTTCAGACCCATATATACTTGGGCTCAACATTTAATTGAGCCCAATGATGTTATAGGAGGTCACCATACCCGTTTATGCTTGAGCTCAATGGTTAGTTGAGCCGAATGATGCTAGGTCTAATAATTTGCCAGACCTGTATATGCTTGAGCTTAGTGTTTGAATGAGCAATTTTGGGTTATTACCCTGCCTTTGGTTTCTTTAAATGAAAACCCAAGTAAAATTAAAACATGCTGATCCATTAGTAGCCCCCCAAGTCTTTGTGTATTTATTACACAAATATTTTGAAATGTTATTAGTAGTAAATTAGAACCTTTTTACCTTCCCTATAAGATTTGATTGTCCCATACAGAAACATTAAAATTCTTATGGCCAAATGGCTTATCTTTATTGATGGAGGTGTTTCTTGGAAAAAAAAATGGCGACTTACATTTAATGCATTGATTGAGTGGATCTTTGGAGATCCGATATGATATGAAAAGTCATTTATCCAATGATGAGGGCATAAATATGTTTCCTTTATAACCATAGCCTTTCTTGCTTCTATCTTTTCGTTTACTTTCTATAATTTTTGAAAAACTACTGTGTTGAAAACCATGAATTATTTTTGTTCTAATCTAAGGAGAAAACTCATTTCAAGTTCTTTTCACCACTAGTTTTTTTCCTTTTCTACTTTAAATAGAAATATAGATTAAAAAAGAGTCAGATTTATCTGTAATAAGAGGGATGTTGCTTTCTCTGAAGAGGAGTTCAGGTTCCAATCTAAGACTAAAAAAAAAAGTAGGGGGCATGAGTCCATCAGAATAGGCCACAAAACTAGAATGGATGACACCTTGGCGTCTATCTTTGGCAGAATGGAAAGTAACCTTATTTACAAGATTCCTTCTCCTTCCATTACTAGAGAATCCTAAAACAAAAAGAGGTTACCTTAGACCCTTGAGGATGGCATTCCTAGCACTTTAGGTGCGGGGGACATAAAGTTTGTTTCTCGCCTTTAGCTAGGAGATTAAACAACTTAGATGTCTAATTAGGCTGAACATATCAGCCGGGAGACCTCGGGCTCTGCCCAAAGTCATTTTAAGATTATGACCCCCTTTTGCATGTATGCGATGAGGTATTCCTCCCCTCTTTAAGGATTCATGAGGAAAGTGTTTAGATACTATTAGCTGGGTCCAAACCAGTTGTATCCTAATGGGTGGATCACTTTGTTCGCTTTTGATAAGTTTCGTAGGCTTGTCGGAATCAAACCTATAATTAATGTCTTAAAATATTATTACCATCTGGATGCTAGCATTGATGGTGGCAATGACGGGCATTGATTCTTCACCTTCGCCAACAGGCCCATAAGAGCTATGAAGAGAGCTTTGTGTGGGAAGCCTGCGCAAATCAAGAAATGGAAAGGGAGATAGATGATAATAAGGTATAATAGGCCAATTAATCACATAGGTGGAATGTAACAATTCTAGGGCTATTCCTATTACTTGAGGGTTTCTCCCTTTGATGTAAATAGCAAGCCTCGTCTGAGCTCGAACGAGGAGAAAACATGTGCTGCCCTGGCCTTGATTTTGACTGAGTATGAAGTCAATATGATGACCAAAAGATATTATTAGGCCATATTGCAAAGTATGCAAATTTATTATTCTTTTTTTTCTTTGTAGCTAAGTTTATTGCTGACAATTGTTTTTGCATGATTAACAACTGAAGAAGAAGGAGAAACTTCAACAAGGTCTGTAGAAGAGAGTTCTTAAAGGAAGTCTTTGTCTCTAGTTATGAGTGGAGACATGGTTGAAGAAGTGATTGAGAACTACCCTATCATTGTTAATGAACTCTCTATTCCTAAGGGCTTTGTTTCTAAGGAAACAATGGTAGAAGTCAGAAATGTCATAGAAAAAAAAGTTAGGGGCAATCATACTTACCCAACTAGGGGTCAAGCTGATGGAGAATTCCTCCTAAAGTGATTGCGGTTGGTTCTACCTGCTTTAAGAGGATGGAGATCTCCACCCTTGTGGAATTCAATGTTTCAGTCTCGAGTGTAAAAGCTCTTGTGATGGCATTTCCTTTGCCTTAACTTCCAGCTTTGCTGATAGAGACTATAACAGTTGGACCCTCTACTTGGGCTGTTCTTAAGAAAGATGAGTTTAAAGATGCTTTCGCCAACCTCGCTCTTGGTTGTTTTCCTTACCCTTACTAAAAATGAGAGGCAGCTTATGGAGGCTGTTGTTGGTGGAAACTTTGGCATTGATGAGACTGGCTTTAAGGTGGTGAGACTATTAAAGAGAATCCTTACCATCCCATTAGACATCACAATGATGTTTAATGGGAGCTATAACTGCCATTTGACTTTAATTTCTTATAATGATAGATTTCTTCATTCAGTTCCATATGTTTGTTGATGTGATCTTCATATAAAACTTGTTTAAACTTAATCTCATTTAAGCTTATTATTATTCCATTTTCAATTTAATTATTATCATCAAAATACAAGGTATTATAAATATTAATATGTGACCCGTAGGTCAACAATCTTCCCCTTTTTGATGATGACAATTAATGTATATTTATAGATACAAACGTATGTATCTTCCTTTAAATTTTGCAATAGTCTCTTGGAGATTTAAACAATAATTTGTAATCTATAAATATATATGTCCCCCTTAATTATTGGTTGGTCATAAGAACCTCTAAAATATAATTCCAACTTTACTATCACAGACAAAATAAATTCATAGTATGATAGTGAAAACCAGGTCAAAACCAAAGGAAATTTTATTTAATCTTCCTACAATAAACTTAAATAAATAAAAAGAATGGGGGATTTGAATAATTAAAGAAATGAAATTCTGAAAATAAAAATGATAAATCGATATGTCGTTAACTCAGTTCAAAGGTCTAGATATCCATTCCTATAAATTTGTTGATTATCGAAGTAAAATAAATATCCTTTCAATTCAAGCAAAAAAATTTGATGTCCCTTAAAGCTAAGGGATATCGAGGAGATTATGAGTAAATTAATTAGATAAAGCTTTCTAATCAATCTCTTACCATAAAATGAATTTAATATTGAAAAACAATTTTAATTCACTTGATAGTAGCATTAAGAGTAAAGTTTGTAAAATTTATTCTAAGCAACTGTTCAAAAACTTGAGCAATTCACTTGTGATTCTTGAAGATGACAAGTAATTGGTGAGGAAAATCAAACTTCTTGTTGCAATATATCCCGCTTTAATTGTTGAAAGGGCTATAAAGTTTTATTTCTTACTAACCCAAGATACTAGTGATGATGCTAGAAAGTGACATGTTCCACTAGTTTTTTTTTCTATCAACTTTATATCTCGTAAAATCCACATCTAAATAGCTAATTAAATTCAACTTGTATCCTTTCAAATACCACAACCCTAAGTTGATTGTACCATGCAAATATACAAAAATACATTTTACAACACCAACATGAGATTTTTTTGGACATGTTTGATAACATGCACATAGACAAACACTAAACATAATATTAGATCTACTAGTGGTTAAATATAAAGGTGAACCGATCATACCTTAATATTTGATGATGTCTATAGTCTTACTGTTTTCATCCATATCAAGCTTTGTTGATGTTCCCATGGGTGTGTCAAATTCCTTGACAAGTTCCATCCTAAATATTTTTAGTAGATTCTTGATGTACTTGCCTTGGTTGATGTACATGCATGAATTCTTCAAGATAAAGTGTTCTATTGCTATAAACTCTATAAGCTTTACTAGAGGAGGAATCCGAGAAAAATACCAACATTGGATTTTGAATCAAACTTGTCCAATTTATCCATGGTGTTAAGAATAAAATATTTTGAACAAAAAAATTTGAAATATGATATGTTGAGTTTCTTTCCTCTCCAAAGCTTATAAAAAGTCATTTTCAACTCTGGTATCTAGATAACACGATTTAAAACATAGCAAGAAGTGGTTACGACTTCTGTCCAAAGATATTTAGGGGTATTAAATTCATTTAACATTGTTCTTGTCATTTTTTAAAGAGATCAATTTTTCCTTTTCACATCCTCATTTTGTTGGGGAGTTTTAGGAGTTGAAAAATTATGGTGGTATCCTTTTTCTTCATAAAATGTTCCAAACAAATTATTTATAAATTCACTACTATGATTACTCCTTATGTTTATGATTGAAAAACCCGTTTTATTTTCAAATTTCTTTGAAAACTTTATAAATTCATAAATAGTTTCATCTTTTGATTTTCAAAACAAAACCCATATATATCTTGTAAAGTCATCCATAATCACAAACACATATCTATTACCACTTATGCTTCTAGCTCTAGTTAGTCCAAATAGATATATGTGTACCAATTCTAAAGGTCTTTCGGTAGTAATGTGGTTTTTGCTCTTAAAAGATGTTTTTCACTTGTTTACTTATCTGACAAGCATCACATAACTTCTGCTTTTTAAAAGCAATATGAGAGAGTCCTTTAATATGCTCATTTTTGACAAGTTTAGAAAGAATGTACATGCTTATATGATCTAATCTTTTATGCCAAAGAAAACTATCATTAATTCTAGCAACAAGACAGCTTTCTATCCTCATACATGCATCAATTTTAATCTTGTAAACATTTCCTTTTCTATTAACAATAAATAAAACTTTATCATTTTCAAGGATTAAACAACATGCATGGTCAAACATGATCTTGTACCCTTTATCACACAATTGAATAATATTTAACAAATTATGTTTTAGATTATTAACAAGAAACACCTTTTTTATTGAGAGAGAAGACTTACTTCCAATATTTCCAACTCCAATGATCTTTCCTTTTGAGTTGTCTCTAAACGTGACTTTTCCACCATTAATCTTGGTTATGCCTGAAAATAATGAATCATCTCCAGTCATGTGTTTTGAGTAAGCACTTTCCAAGAACCATTTCCTATATTCCTTTGATTCCTACATACATAAAATCAAGATGAGGTTTTTGGTATCCATACCTTCTTAGGTCTTTTTTGGCTAATGGTGGTTTCTTTTGAAACCCAAGTCATGTTACCAACTTTGTCCTTCTTTATAGAACATGGGTAAATAAAATGACCAATGCTTCTACAATAATGACATGTTTGGTTTTGATCATATGATTGTTTAACTTTAACAAAGTAGTTCTTCAAACATTTTTAGTTCTTTTTGGGTTGATACCCTAGACCTCTTTTGTTGAAGACACATCTTTGACTAGCAAGCATAGTATCTAAAATCTTAGAACCTTGTGTGAACTTTGCTACTATTGTATTCAACTTGTCCCACCTTTTCTTTTAAAGCCTTATTTTCGCCTTATTTTCCTTTTCAAATTGGTTAACCTTGTTACTGTCAATACTAATACATGTTTTCTTTTCTAATGCATCTTTTTCAACAAGTAAACATGCATAATTGTTTTTTCAATGAACTATATTTATGACCTAGCTTTTTAAATCCATCATATAATGATTCAAATTCATCATGTAGTTCATCATAAGAGAGGTCAGATTCATCATCCAAAGAAAGTACATCATTATCGCTTTTAATTGCCATGAAACACATGTTTGCAACATGATCTTCATCATCACTTGAGCTAGAGTTTGAGTCATCACTCCATGTTGCTTTCATTACTTGTTTGTGATGACAGTTTTTCTTCTTGTTTTGAAGAAGATGGAAATCGACCTTAATATGTCTTGTCTTGTTGCACTTGTAGCATCTAGGTACCTCCTTGCTAGATTCTTCCATATTTCCATCCTTTTTAAAGTTTAAGAACTTTTTATTCCTTTGCTTATTCTTAGGAAATTTCATAATTGTCTTTTTATAAGTGCAATGTCCTCCTCTACATCATCATCATCATCATCATCATCATCATCATCATCATCATCATGGTGTATGATTTTTAATGACAAATTCTTCTTTGGCTTCTCATTTAGTTCTTGCTTTTCCATGGTCATTTCATGAGTCATTAGTGAACCGATAAGTTTTTCCAATGGAAGTTCGATGAGATTCTTAGCTTCTTGTATTGTCATCACCTTTGCTTCCCAACACTTTGGCAAGGAACTAAAAATTTTGCTCACAATATCGATATAGTATAAGTCCTACCATGAGCATCCAAACTATTAGTGATAGTTGTCATTCTAGTAAACATATTATTTATAGGTTCATTTAGAAGCATCTTGAATAACTTATATTAATGCACAAGCATATCAATTTTGGACTCTTCAACTTGATTAATACCTTCATGAGTTACTTCTAAAGTATGCCATATATCCTTAGCATCTTTACAAGATGATATTCTATTAAACTTACTTCTACTCAAGGCACAATACAAAGTGTTTATAACTATAACATCCATAAAAAACAACTTTTTATCACCATCTGTATACTTACTTCTAGGTTTAGGAATCGTTATATCATTTTCAATCGTAATAAGCCTGTGTGGTTCATTATAGATAGCCATAAATCATAATCAATAGATTGAAGATATATAATCATCATAGCTTTCCAATAGACATAAATCATTACCATCAAAGAAGGGTGGCCTAGAGGTAGATGCTCCTTCATTTTGAACATTATAGCTAGTGGTGTCATTCTACTCAAGTCTAAGCAAACTTATATATATGATAACTAAGTTTTGATACCAATTGTTGTTCTAGAATTAAAGCAATAACAACACCAAAAGGAGTGAATTAGGTGTTCCACTAATTATGTCAAATAATGCAAACAGTCATACTAAGCCAATAATATAATTAAAGTGCTTAAAGTAAAGAGATAAGGAAAGAAAGATTGCAAACTTAGTTTTTAACGTGGTTCGGCAAGCCTACATCCACACCTTAAATACCAACCGTACTTGAGTATTGTACTCTTTTGCTAATCCATGTGAAATATACAATGCCTTTGATGAATTCACACCAAACAATTACACCACTTGAAAATGTCCCCTCTTCAAGATTTTTTCCTTGGTGACAATACCTCACCAATGCAAAGAATTTATCCAAACTCTCAAGTGTTTACAATTATGATTTGTTTACAACAAGATTCATTCTCTCAAAAAGTAAATTATACAATTGAAAACTATAATCTTTATAGCTCACTCAATAACACTTAGGATGATTGAAGGCGTGTAAGTGTAATGAGTGTGAGATTTTATACTCTTGTGCTAGAATATAAAGATTAAATTTAGCACAACTTAGAGCATGTTAGGATTTGTGATTTCTAGTTGGTTTTTCTTTTGGAATAACTTCTACATCATATATGTGTATGTGTGTGTATCCAAAAGAAAATAGTCATTTATGGCTATTGGAATGCTTCTAAAGGCTAAAACGGTCAATTGGTTCCTATAAAATTCCTAGGTGTTCATCATAGATGAACAATGGTCAACCGGTGCAGTTTTAAAACCAGTTTTGATAGTTTCAAACCTGGTGAAACTTGAACCGATTAAATGTATATTAATTCTACTTGTGCATGCAATGTGAAGTGTGTGAGTTAATATTAGTTTGCTATTGAGTAAGATATAAAGATTTAACAATAAGCTCTAAAATGAATCCTTAATAGCTAAGTCTTCACTTGCTTTTCATCTTAGACTTATTGATGGATTTCTTCATTCAATTCCATACGCTTGTTGGTGTGATCTTCATATTAAACCTGTTTAAACTTAATCTTATTTAAGCATATCATTATTCTATTTTCCATTTAATTATTATCATCAAAATACAAGATATTATAAATATTAATATGTGACTCATAGGTCAACATGAGCATGACAATTCGCCAGACTCATTTGTGTGTTAGCTCAACGCTTGGTTGAGCCCAAGAATGCTGAGTTTGGTAGCTTGCCAGACCCATGTATGCTTGGGCTTAGCATTTAGCTAAGCCCAAGAATGCTGGATCTGGTAAGTCGCCAGACCCGTATATGTTTGGTTTCAATGTTTAGTTGAGCCTAATGATGTTAGATCTGGCAGTTCACCAAACCCTATATACTTGGGCTTAACTTTTGGCTGAGTCCAAGGATGTTGGGTTATTACTCCACTTATGGTTCCTCTAAATGAGGACTCAGGTACAAATAAAACATACTGATCTATAAGAAAATGTTTAAAATTCTAAACTTTAGTTAATTCTGAACCTATTTATGAGTTGCATTACATATTTATTTTTTGTATATATTATTTATTTTGCTATTTAAGTATACAAACTTCTGAAGTTGTTTTGATCAAGTGCTTGGATTATATCAAGGCATTTATTTATTGATGTGGCCCTGCTTGATAGAAGAAAAGTAATGATTGATGCTTGGTAGTATAAGAGAAAATAATATCTGTTGAAAACCTGAAATTAGGGTAGAAGAAGGAACGAAAACCCCTTGCTGTATTTTTTCACACAAAAATCTCTCTCTCTCTCTCTCTCTCTCTCTCTATATATATATATATATATATATTTGGTAGAATTTTTCAATACATTATTCCTTTCTTCCCGTTCATCTCATTAAATTAATATCTAAATATACATCCTTTTATCGTTTTTTTTTTTTATATTAATGTACCAATCAAAAAAAACAAATGGTGGACCTTTCATTTTATAATTTCAAATTTTAAAGTGACACGCACCATGCTGAAATGTAAGCATGAATGAAAGTTAAGTTTCTGAAAATTTTAATAACATCTACCGAGTGCTTAATATATATTTAAAATAGTTTTTGGTTACTGCCTCCTAATAATAAAAAAAATATGAAAATAATAATAAAAAAAGACATGAATGTGTTTGATAATAATATATAAAACAAAGTGATTGTTTCTATATTATATTTGATTATAATAGATAAGATAAAATAACATATAAAAAATATATTTTACCCTTTCAAACTTACATATTAAAAATAATAATTAAATATATATTGTTTTTACTTTAATTTATATTAAGTGTTGAAGTTAATAATATTATAATAACATTATTATAAAATCAGGATTGACTTGATAGATTGACCCGTGGCATAGACTAGTCCGGTTTAAAAAACAAATAGAGGAAGAATTGACTCGACATCATCCAGTCAAAAACTCAGGTCAACTCAAGATAAAATATGGATAAAAAAATTATTGATTTTTTTTTTGATAAAAAGGTGATCAAAACAAAGTTGTTTTGATTATTATTTTTTTAAAAATTAGGTCAGCAGGGTTGACCCTCACGACCCATGACTTGAGTCTTGAATCGGATCAACTCCCGAGTCAAGTTTTAAAATTATGATAATAACTATTTTTATTTATACATTGACTTGAATCAACCCGTGTTGATCCTTTCAACCCAAGGACCAGGTCGACCCTCAAACTGAGTTTTAAAACTATAAAAATAATAATTTTTATTTTTATATTGATTCGGGTAAACCCTAATTGACCTTTCTGATCCATGATCCAAGTCTTGCTTCGAGTTGACCCTTCTAACATGTGACCCGGGCTTTACCCCTGTATCTCATGTTTTGAAAATATAAAAATCAATTTCAAAATTGTTTGGGAGAAATTTATTTATATATCTTTATTTTTGTTTTTTCAATTAAATACATTTTTATTTTAATCAAATCCGATACCTAAATGTTATCCTTAAACAAACCATATTCTACCAAGTCCAAATAATAATAATAATAATATGCAATAACCCAATCCAAATAGTATTGGACTAGAATATTATGAAATACATTAGACTTATTGTCATAAGATAGAGTTTGTAGTATGGCCCATATTAACTCCTTATAAAGGGGAAAAAATGGATGACATAGAGTTTGTTTATTAATTTTAATTATATATATGTATATATTGACTAAAGAAGTCTAGGTTTTGATTAGGGTTAAATGTCATGAAAGTTATCTAAGATTAACAATAGGTTTTAAGAAAAAAATCTAAAAGTAATAATCAAATGTAAATTTCACCAAGCAGGGAAAATACATGAAAAAGCGACATCTCAACTACTATTAAAAGCAGTAGGTTATTTGACAATTTCGCCACAGGGGGTTTCTTGTTGTAAAATTAACTACCCTTTGCAAGCTGCATCAAATTTCAAATGGCTGGAAAGCGTGTTACTTTGAATTGCTTGTCTGGTAAGTCGATTTGTTTCCTGGGTCAAAACAATTATGCATATATCTACCATGCCGTGCTCTCTGGTTTGTTTTATCAGTAATTATATTATTTTACTTGCCTTAATCCGTGTTTGAATGTACCTAAAAATTAGTTGACTGATTCTAGTGTGAACATAAACAGAAAAAGGACTCGCTGTCCATAACTTAAAATTACCGCTTCTATTTTAAAATATTTTTTTTATTAACGTGGTTTTGGATCAACTTGCGTGTATTTCAACTAATACTATGAGCCCTGAAGTTAACGACCATGTAAGCTTCTAGTGGTCATCATATTAGCAAACACAGGGTTTAAACTTGAGACCATAAAAAAAATAAACTCTTTAATCATAAACTCCTACAAGTGAATCACCTATAGATGAATGTATTTCAAGAATTTTAACTGCATATGATTGCTGCTCCTATTTCAGGAATTTTAAGTGCACATGAACGAGGTTAGGTGTCTGAATCACATCAAAACTGAAGAAATTCAGGATCCGCTTGTTGCATAATTTCTTCATCCTCAATGATTTAATTAGCTGAGGGTCACTATCCTACAGCAGCATGTCTTAATAACAGTACAATCCACCATGGTTTATTGATGGCATTTTGCGACTAGCTGATTTTAGTATAATTAATGCTGGGTATCGGTTCAAACGGTTGGGTTTATATTAAAAAACCCAACATTTCTTTGAATGTGTTAAGTTAATTATATTTACTTTTCTAAACATTAGAAGCTCTGAAAATATAAAAAATAAAAAATTAATTTGAAATAAATAAAATAAAATTAATTTTTTAAAAAATATTTTTGAAATACAAAAATAAATCCACTCGTATAAGTTATAGGTTGGGTGTCATTTAATCGGCCTTAATTTGTTGAATTGCGTTCTGTAACTTGAGCTTTTATAATATATATATATATATGATATTGAAATATCTTTTGCTCTCTCTACTTTATTCAGGCATATGATACTGTGAGCTGAAAACCAGTAATTATTAATTTATTGTTTTGAAAATCAGCCATTGGGAAATTGCCAAGTCTTTTTTTTTCCCCATTAAAAAGCTACAGAAACTTGTATTAACCACAAAAGGGAGGATAAATCAGTTTGGAGAAGGGAGCCATTAGTTCAGGCTTAGTTTGTTTTCAATTTCTAAAATATAAAATTAAAACCAAACCAAGATTATTTAAAATTTTCTAACCATCTAGCAAAATTTTAGAAACCGTTCAATTAATTTAATTAATTTCAAGTCATTTTTTCCAAATAACTTGGTTAATTTTTTCACCCCTAAGTATAAATTAGCTTAAGAAATTTTCATTACTAGCTATATATGCTCAAGATGTTCTCTACTACTATGAACTGCGAATTCGACTTGTGAGCCAGTTAGGAGAAAAAATGGAAGAGAATGCTCGAGTCAATGGGTTCAACGCAATGCGTTTTCTCTTTATAACTAACGTATATGTACCATAATATGACAAAAGATGATCTACGAAGGGGAAACAGGAACCAAAATCTGAATGACTGAATTGACGGTGTATATTTTTCCACGCAACTTATTGAATAAGACTATATACCATATCAAATATCATATTAAATAACTAATAATTAGTTCAACTTTAAAAATTAAATTGTTGGATAAGAGTAATGCTAATGTCCTAAAATCCCAGATGTTTAGAAATAAAGCTGTGTTGTATAATTGGTTAATCTTTTAGTTCAAGTAATTTGATCAATTCTCCTTATGCAAGGTGTTTGGTGGCTCGATATGGAAAGCCCAAGTGGTTGGTAGCGTGTGAGGTAAGTTAAGGTGGCTAGTAGCTAATACTTTCAAAAGGTTTTCTTAAGTCAACAACTTTATACAGAGAAAAAGTACAATGATATTTTAGAGAGATAGACTCTAAAATATGTATATTAAGAGTAAAGAGATTGTGAACCTTGAGTGCGAAGGATTCATGGTGTAATTATAGCCCATGAGTCTTGTCTTTTTATGGAGAGAATGAACTAAAATGTAATTTCACCCTTGTGATATTTTGAGTTGTATTCTACTCAAAATAATACGTATTGAATTAGCATAAAATACCAAGGGACCCATATGGGGTCCTAAAAAAAAAATATTCCATGGATGTTAGGCTCGACAAGGTGTATTGGCCCATTAGAGGTGAAAAATAGATCCGGACACGCAGTCGGACCCAAGCATGTTAGGTTCAGGCTACCTATATGAGTGTCAGGGTACATATCCAACACTAGCTGGGCGTGCCACACCCATCTTGCTAGGTATGTCACGCCCACCCTGGGCGTGCTCTCAATATGGGCTCGAGCTACCATGTTTGAGCCCATGCACTTTGATGGTAAATGGGCTTAGGCTACCATGCCCAAGCCTATAAGAATGTTTTTTTTAGGTATTTTAGGGTTTTTTGAACTCGTTAAATTTGGGTTTATCAGTAGCCCCCAAAGTCTTTGTGATATTGATACACAAAAACTTGTAAAAATATCCAATAAGATGAGTTTTGTTGATTTTTCCTCGTATGAGAAGAGAGGTGAAAACCCTGAGTAATATACCAGAGAACTTGTGTGTAGAGGCATGCACCATAGTTGAAAAATAATTTTCTAAGTAGGTAGATGGGAACCATGAAGGAACCCATACTTCGAAAATTTCTAAGTGGCTGAGGGGAACTCATGAAGGGAAAGCCTATACTTAGAATATTTTCTAAGAGGATAAAGGGAATGAAGCTACGTTGACGCCCATACTTAGAAAATTTTTTAAAAGGCGAAAGAAAAACCCATAAAAAAGGAGCTCATACTTAGAAAAATCTTTAAATGGCTAGGGGGATAGATTCATATCAAAGCCCATACTTGGAAAAATCTCTAAGGGGCAGAGGGAAAACTTATGAAAGAGAAGCTCATACTTAGAAAAGTCTCTTAGTGCCTAGGGGGTAGACCTACGTTGACGCCCATACATATAAGAATTTATAAGGGACGAAGAGGATGGATCCATGTCGACGCCTATACTTAGAAAAATTTCTAAGGGGTAGAGGGGATGGACCCATAAAGGGTGGCACCATTGCACCAAAGAGACTAAGTCCATCTCTTGGAGAGTGGTCATATTGGAGTGTGGGAGGTATGTGACCTCTCTAGGATGGCATGGGGCATGAAAGTCCTCTATTGAAGAGAAGTTGCACCTAAAGGTGGGGCATGAGAGCCCTACTAAAGAGTCGTGCCTGTCCGAAACTGTATTGGAGAGGTGGGAGATCTGAGATCAACCACTGGTAAATTAGTGAGAAGCCTTTAGGCATTATCTGAAGAATGTGTCAAACTAGGACTATACTAGAGAACGAGGGATCTAAGATCAATCCCTAGCAAATTGGTAAGAGACTTTTAGACATAATCTAAAGAATGTGCTAGTTCGAGACTATACTAGAGAATGGGGGATCCATGATCAACCCCTGACGAATAGGTGAGAGGCCTTTAGGCATCACCTAAAGAATGATGTTATTGCAATAGGAAGACCTCATACCCATCCCTTGAAGATTGTGGGAACTATTTCCTTAGGGAGACCAAGTTAATCCTTTTTAGAAAGAGTGATGTTATTACATTAGGAAGACCAAGTCAATCATTTCCTTGGAAAATGTTCAGAAGCCCATATTAGAGATCTGTAGATTGGAAATATATGTTAAAGATACATTAATTTTATTTAAAAAATAATTTACTTTTCTATTGAGGATTATGCATTCTGGGGTGATATGAGTGATAGGTATGAGGGAGGTTCTTAAGAGGAACATATCTTGGAGGTAACGCCAAGTTGTTTGCTTTAATTGCCTTGATAACTTTAAGTGGGTGATCTTATTTTGATTCAAGAGAGTTATAAATCCTTAGGATACACCAAATGCCCACGGGTTGAGCCCTCATGGTTCTTTCTCGATCTTCTATTTCTATGAGGATAATGATTTTGTTTGGAAGGTCTTTCATGTTGGTTATCCTTGTAAAAATAAGAAGGCCTATTTCATAGTAAATTGGTTTCTTCCACTCATATATAATTTTCCATTACTTGCTTTATATCAAGCAAAATTCTGTCTAGTAAGGCATAAAGTTTTCTCAAGAGGACATGTTCTTTTACTCCTCTTATTAAGGCCTTTAAGGCTACTAGCTTAAACAATTCTTCCACCTTGAGCATTTCCTCATTGAACCTCTTCAAATATAACCGTGTAGACTCTTCCTCTTATCGAGTAATACCAAATAACTTCATGGAGCTTTTTATAGTGGGTATGCTAGTATTGAAGTGTGCCACTAACTTGACACAAACTGAACCCTTCAATGGAGCTTAGCTCCAAACTATTGTACCATGCACACGTAGACCTCCAGAAGGTTATGAGAAAGATTTTGCACATTGAGTCACTGTCTTGGATGACCAACTCTAAGCTACTGAGCACATTCAAGACATACTCCCTCGGGTCGGCTAAGCCATCATAGGTGTCCAACCATATTTGTATAGAAATATAGTCCTTAAAGAGTCGAGTGTTCAATACTTTTTTGGATAAGGGAGAACCCCCCATTGATGAGGGTTGTAGACATTCTTCAGGGTATGCTTATGTATAGACCATCTCTTAGTCCTTTGTTTGTTAGGATCTTAAGAGCCCAGGGAGTTTGACATGAAACGATAGTTACTGTCATAACCCAATTTTTGAATAAATAATACAAAATGAATGGATAAAAATATGTTTGAGAATGGAGTTAAGACAACACAAAATTTAAAGTTTGAGGATGCAATTATTAAATTTGAGAGTTAATTGGTCAATAATTGAAGAATTAATAAGTTGGATTAAAAATTTGAATTAGTTTAATCAATAAATCAAGTGCTTAATTAAAGAATTGATAAGTTTGAGGATTTAGTTAAGTTTTGATTTAATTGATTAAAAAGATTAGGGGTTTGATTAAAGAAATTACAGATTTGTGGGTTGATTAGAAGCAAAATTTCAAGAAATTAAGAGACAGAGGACCATAATGAAATTGCTAGTTTACTTTAGGAATTTTGACTGATTTTTCAGGGATGATTTTGAAAGAATTAAAAATTAAAGATTTAATTAAGGGCCAAATTGAACAATCCGGAAATTAAGGACTGTAAACAGTGTTATAATTTAGAGTTTCAATTGAAATTAATCCAAATGGAAAAATTGAAAGGAATTTTTTAATTAATTGAGATCCAACGGTTAAAATTCCAAAGATCAGGGGTCAAAATAAAAATGTCCATTTGCTGCCGAAACGTCGCCGTTGCTGGTGGAACAGCCGTGTTTGTTTTCTTCATCCCGATTCAACAGGGGACCTGAAAATCTGCAACAAATCCGATCCAATCGTGAACCATGTCTCTTGCCCACGACCTTGTTCGCGGGTTGAATAACAGTCCTGCAAAGGCAGGATTACTTGAAGGGCAAGCTGTAGGATCTCTCTATAAAAGGGATGGCAAAAAACCCAGAGGGGGAGAAAAAACTAGGGAGAGAAATAATACACAGAGAGAAGGAGAGGAAAGGAAACCATCATACACAGATAATTGTCCCCGCCATTGCCTTCATCTCTGCAGACACCCATGCACAAAAGAAAACACCCAAAACAAACTCACAGCAGGTCGGCATCATCTTCTTAGTTTTAAAAGCTGCTGAGAAAACAAAAGGAAAACACAGATAAGTGAGCACAGAAGGAAGACAAAGGGAAGCAATAGGCGAGAATCATCATCATCGCTGCAAGCATCTTCGATCTCCAGAAGCAGGTACGCCCGTTTCTTCATTCACCTTTGCATCTTCATTTCAAATTGAATTGTTACAAGAACACTGTGCGAAGGTAATTTAATTACCTTCACACAGTGTTCATGCACGCGTGAAGTCACTTCACGCGTGCTTTTAGTTTTTTTGCCCAGTCGGATCACTAGATTAGGCCAGTGACCGGGCCGGGCTGGCTGGGCCATATGGGCTGAGCTGAGCCCAGCCCAAAAATATAAATAAAAAAAATTGTGTATGTAAAAAATATAAATATGAATTTATTTTTTTTTTATTCATTGAAGCCAGAGTCAGAATAAAAATACCGATTCAAATTTATTTCATTGTATTTTATTTAGTTATATAAAAATAAAAAATGTGCATGCAAAAAAAAATAATATAAGATAAAATAAAATAAATTTATTGGTTTATTCACTAACGTTAGAGTCGGGAATAAAAATACTAATGTAAATTTATTTTATTTTGTTTTATTGTATTTTGCTTTTATTTAGCTACATAAAAATAAAAATAATGTGTATGCGTAAAAATAAATTGATTTTTATTTGTTTATTCACTAACGCCAGAGTCAGGAATAAAAAGAAATAATGATTTAAATTTATTCATTTTGATACCTACGTAATACTTACCAACGCCAGAGTTGAAAATATCTGTAGTTGAATATTCAGTGGCGCCAGAGTCAGGAATATTACACGCAAACCATCATAGTATAAACCAACAAAAATGTTAGCAATCAATGACAAAGATCAGCAATGCAGCCTGCCTTAGGCAGAATGTTTATGGGGTGATAATATCTTTCCTTTTACGTAACCAGTCTCGTACCATAGAATACTAGGTGGCGACTCCTTAAACAAGAATATTCCCCCATCAAAGAATAGGATGCCATAAATCCATTCTTCCTAAAAATACTAATTTTTAAGGCCGCCGCGATGTCCGGTGCGACAGTTACAATAACTGGTTTCCATCTCAAAGTAGTTAGGGGGAGCACGTTTAGAGTATCGACTCTGCATATGGGTATCGCGATGGCACTAGTGAGCCCTTGAGAGACTTTCAGGAATGTCATTTTGCCTACTGTCCTCTAGGTAGTGTAATCATCTATAGGGGCCTAGTACAACCGATGGTCGTGAAGCTAGGGTGTTGTGTGTTGCTGAAGGTGTCAAGACTTGTTGGGGTGGAAATGTTTGGTTTTACCATTGAGTTACCAACATGGCCTGAGTGAGGAGTTGCATATGACTGGTGAGTTGTTGAAGGTCTATTTGGGTAGAAGTGTCCGGGATAAAAGATAATTTTTTCTCGTGTTCTGGCTTATGTGTGTCTTAGTTGTGTGTCATATAATGGTCTAGAAATGTCAAAAATAAGTTTTAGAAACTGATGACTTTTTTAATCAGTTTCCTATAGATGGCACCACTGATGATGTTCTAAAATCCTAGATGCTTAGGAATAAGGTTGATGTGTAAGTTAATCTCTTAGTTCAAGCAATTTGATCCATTCTCCCTATTCAAGGTGTTTGGTGGCTTGATATGGAAAGCCCAGGTGGTTGGTAGCTGGTGGTGCATGGTAAGCTAAGGTGGATGATAGCTGATACTTGTAAAAGCTCTTATTTGATTGATGCGGAGACACTTAAATGCTCAAGTCAGTAACTTTATATATAGAAAAAATACAATGATATTTTAGAGATAAGTTTTGAAAACATTTATGCTGAAAATGTTAAGAGTAAAGAGATTGTAAACTTTAACTTTGAAGGACTTATGATGTATTTATATCTCATGAGTCTTGTCTTTTTGTGTAGAGGAGGAGCTAAAGTGTAATTTCACCCTTATGATATTTTGAGTTATATTCTACTCAAAATAATATGTATTATATCAATATAAAATATTGAGGGACCTGCATGCGGTCCTTAAAAAATCTCAATAAAGTGTTGGATTTGGACAAGGTTCTTGAGCCTATTAAAGATGAAAAATGGGTCCAGACATGCTACCTAAACCTAAACATGTTGGGCACGGGTATAGTAGCTTGAACCCATGTGAGAGTTGAGATGCAAGCCTAGCACGACTAGCATAGGCTCAGGCTACCATGCACCTTGGTAGTAGTTAGGCTCGGGCAACCATACCCGAGCTTATAAATATTGTTTTTGGCTTTTTTTACATTTTCAAGCATTTTGAGGGGTTTTTTGGGCTTGTTAAATTTGAGTTTATCAAGTAGAGAGTGATTTTATGTTATTTTCTACATTTAAGAGTTCATGCATTAATATTATTGAAACCTAATTTTTTACCTCTCTTTTTGTACATGTTTAAAAAATTAGAAAAAAGATCCAAAAAATGTGTCTTTTAAGTAATTTTAATCATTTCATTATTTTCTTCATATTTATTTATTTTTTTATGAGAGAAAAATCTTAAAAATCATAAAAATGCAAAAATACAATAAAAAATATAATCGAGGTTGAAAATTGTACAAATGATTAAGTATTACAGGCAAAAATTGAGTTAGAAAATTTTTGGGTCATAATTGAGATTTGAATCGAAGAGAAAATTGAGAAAATAGCTTAATTTGATTTGGCTAAGAGTGAAAGAAATTTGAAGTTTAAGGATGATTTTCAAACAAATAACCAAATTAGAAATCAATGAAGAGCTTAATTGAAGAAGAAAATTAGATTTCGGAGTTAGATTGATCAAAATTGCATAATTTTAGGAACTAAAGATGAATTTGCAACAAGTTGTTAAATCTAAGGCTCTAAATTGATTCAATTAGCGATATAATTGAAAAAAAAAAGGATTTAGGATAAATCCAGTTGAAATTGTAAGAATTTGAAAAACAATGACTAAACTAAAAAGAGACTAACATAGAAAGATTTGATTTCGGGATTAAATCGAGAGAGAGTTCAAGATTTAAAGCCCTAATTTAATGAAATTGAAAAATTCAAAAGTCAAGGATTGTAATGAAGAGGAAGAAACATCTTAAGGACTAATTAATCTCTTTATATAACTTCATTTCGGTTCTATTTGTTTCAATCCAGTTAATTCAATCCAATTTATTCCAATTAAGTCCACTTAAACTAATTTAATTCAATTTAGTCTAAAATTAATTCCAGATATTTAAACCAGAGATTGCAATCTATTATTTATAGCCATATTCTTAAGCAATTAAACCAAAGATCCCAACATTTAAGTCTGTATTTCAATCTTTTAATTACAGCTCCTCAATCCTAGATTTTCAGCCTCATCAAATCTCCATCAAACCAAATTCTTAAATTTCTGCCTAAATCTTCATTCAATCCCATTAGATTAAGCCCAAAAGGTACTCATAAATTTTTTTAGCATTTGAGGTAACAATTCAAAAAGGGTAGGACACAACCTAGACAACAGCTAAGGGGATTGAATGAAGATTTGATCAACCCAACAGTGAGACAACCTCTTATGGATCAAAAACACAACATTTGATCAACCCATACTACCTGTTCCTCAAACATAAAACAACATCCACCCTTATCCCACCATCAATAAAAATACCCAAGATTCTCAACTCTGTTTCAGCCACCACCGAATCAACCACCACTCTCAACCACTCACCCTCGACCACTACTCTTCAATCTATCTTCTCCAGCCGACAACCAACATTCCACCAATAGACACCATTTTCACTCAACTTGAGACTAACATTATTACCTTTAAGCACTAGCCTTCTTTCCAGTCTTATGATCAGCAACCAACAACTAAATCATAGCCTAAACTAACCTCCATACCCTCAGCCACTTAAAGCCCTTGGAAAACCCTTAATTCAAAGAAAATCAACTCTAAATCAATCTAATAATAGAGAAACAATACCATCGTCAACCACCATACAAACAAACTAATGATAACCTCTTTACCTTACTATCACTGTCATCCACCTTCGACCACCAACAACAGTATAGGAGCAGCAACGACAACACTTCTAGGTGACTCAGTAATGACAATCTCTCTCTATGCCAAATTAGCTATCATGAGCCACCATCTTGTGATCAGCAATAACCAACATACCATAGACCTCTCCAACCTTTCCTCTTATCCACAACCACCCAAGCAAACACCATCTCAATTACCACTTAAAGAAACCATGAGACATGAAATATTGGAACAAAAAAAATCAAAGAAAGATAATTTCTATTATTTTGTGTTTTCTTATTCATTTTGCAGGTATTGGTGTATAATGAGCATGTGCGCTTTATCTAAAAGAATTAGGTAGTCCATGAATGGATTACATGCACTCCACGTGGCCCACTCATAATTCTTTAACATTGTTTGGTGTTTTTCCAAATTTCAAACCCTAGATAATTTTTTTTTTAGATTTGTGTGTTTAAATTTAATGTATATTGATATTTTTGTTTTATTATTATTGTGAAAGTTCAAACCTTTTTTTGTTTTATTGGTAGTGATATCCTTATAAAGAAAATGAAATAAAACAAAAAATAATAATAATAAAATGATTCATTTATCATTCTGTAATATTTTACAACATAATAATTTAGCCTAGGTCAACATGATCCTATTAAAGCCTATAGATAATAATGATGACTTTCAGGTTTGTTTTGCAATTCACCAAAATGAATAGGCCAAAGCCCAATTCAAGTTTTAATATTTTTACGGGTCAACGTTCACTTAAAAAAACAAGACAACTTAATTGACACGTCTCCCTTTTATAGGGAGTGATGTCAAAATCTTAGGTAAGATAGGTCTCCTTTTTATGGGAATAATGATATTTGTTTTAGAACCAAAATAACAAGTCTCTTTTTAAAAGAGATCGATGTCAATATTTTTGTAATTAGATCATTGAGTCTTCTATCTTTAGAGACTGATGTCAACATTTTTCTCATAAAATGATTAAAAAAATTAAAAAAAAAACTAAAAACTATTATGATAATTAATGGCAATCAAAAAGACAAATTTAGGAGAAAACACATAGTAAAGATAACCTTTCGTAAGAAAGAATGTAAAGATCTCTTATTTGCCCCCAGTATGGGGTATGATCTAGGTCAGAGTTTCTTTTTGAAAGAAAGATTCCAATCAAGCTCAAAATGAGATTGTAAGGGATATATATTTTAAGAATTGTGAAATGAATAAACAAATATGACATTTTCTCATTTCAAGCAAATTCATAATCAATAAATTTTGACCTCATTCAATGTAATAATTTGAACTTACAAAGAACCATTATTCGCGAGTCCATAACTACTGAATCCATTACATGTCATTATGTAAACTTGGATCCATGATGTGTGGTTTAATTTTATATGTGATCTTAAAATTGTTCAGTCACCTTATCTTGTTTGTCAAGTTATTTTAACAAACGTTCAATCATTTCTACAAAGAAAACACTTTTACTCTTTCATGATTGATTAGTCTTAATTTCACATGCTGGAGTTTGATCAAAATATCATAATCAATAATAAAATGCTAAATATCTCTTAATTTTAAAATAACAAAAAGAAAGAGAAAATGCATATTTCATTAAAAAGATGATTTAATCTCAAAACAAAGTGCAGAATAGAAAAATTCCATAAAAAAACATTGACAATGCAACACCTTAATGAGGTAAGGTTCTCTAGAAACATCCATGTTTTGTCATTGCTTATCAACCTTTGTTATGCTCATGATGATCCAATGACTATATTATAGATGACATTATCCTTTGCAAACTTAACTTGCCTCTTGCTAACCAACTTTCGGACTTGATACTTGAAATTCTTGTAACTATTCACATCTCTTATTTGAATTATACCACCTAAGGAATAATGGTTCGGGGAAATTATTCTTGAGGGCATGCATGGCAATTATAATGTTGTGTCCAACTATGCTCCTTCATTGGCAATAAAAGTGGGTTGAAATTGGAAGCATCCATTAAGTAAACTCTTCCTTAATCGTAACATATCAATGCTTCTGGTTTGAAGTTGAAAAATATGACGTCAAGAAAATATTTTCCCATCAGCACAATGTCAGCATTGCAGAAGGCCAAAGGACTTACATAAGGTTCTTTCCTTATTAAAACCCCTATGTTTATTAAATGTCTTTTGTTCCATTGTCTTCCATTGTAACTCTTTATAATCCATACTTCCATGAATCGCTCTCCCTATCAATACAGGTCATGGCAAGTTTTTCTTTGTATTTGACAAGCTCAATATCTTTACATCATTTCCCTCAGAGATTGGTGGAGAAAGTGGAAACAAGCAATAACTCTCCCTTTTCACATCAAATGCAAATATATTTCTCTTCTAAGTAAGCCAATAAAATGAACCATTTATGGATACTTTTTTTATACGTAAAAGGAACTCTTCTTGTGGTAAATTTACTTCATTTAACAGCTTCCATCTCCAAGTCTTTATGTCAAACAACTTGAATCTAACGCAGTGGTATATATAGAATTATTTATCATATGGGCAAAACTTAGGATTGGAGAATCTCACAATCTTGTAATGTAAAGGCTTTGATATTTCAACCATCATGCCAAATTTTATAGTATCATATCATGTATTTGGATTCAGAATCTTCTGTCATTATTTGGTAGTAAGGTTGCCCACATAATAGCATGGTCCATGGTATGCATGGCAAAGTAACACTTCTTAATTTGTTGATGCCACAATCTCCATATGGTTTGGAAGGAAATCAAATGATATTTCAGGATAGGGTTTCAGAGTGTCAATTGAAATAAAGGAAACATGATATTCAATTTTGATCATGCTTTATATAAAAAAAAATCGAGAGACAATATTGGTTTTTTTGTTGTGTAGCTTCGTGAAAGTCGGTTTGTAAGTGAACTTGTTGCACTTCTTGGAAAGAAGCATACATTTCCCCACAGTCCTTATTGATGAATGTGTTAAAACTTCATAGATGACATCCAAGTATAGGTCATAAGCTGAGTTCATGGTAAAGTAGAGGTTCTTGTTACCAGCTTGAAGAAAACCACAATGATGCTTTTGGATTAGAAGTTGAGCAAATCCTCTTTAACATTGTAAAATGTTGGCAACTCGTGACTCTTTAAGGGAAAACTAGATTTGGGGGACCTATATCTCAAATCCCTGTCATACACATTCCATAATTCATAAGTGTAGATGCATAAAGATATATGATTATGCATGATGATGTATGTTGGATATGGATTAGCTATACTTTGGGCTGATATATGGCCATCATTCCTTTCATAGCTTCCGAGACAATTTAATCCGAGCCAATGCTTAATAAAAATACACTCATCATAAAGCAATATTGCTCAAAAGATTGGGTCTAAGCCCTTTTCATTAATATTTGATGAAAACTTTTACATTTGAAATCTAGTTTACTCATCATCATCGTTTACAGGGAGAAAGGTTGAGCCTTTATTTTCTATGTACCTAAGAAAAGCATTAGTCTTAGTTATGCTTTATTGATATTGGTGGACATCCATCTTAACTTGTCGAGCATTGTGGCGGATTCTTTGAGCATAGACAAAGGCTTGGTCAATCTGCTCATCCATGTTACTCATCTTTTATAAAAAAAAATATGTTGTTCCTATTCAGTTAATTGTTGTTGGTGTCAATTATTTTGTTGTGGTGCTCGAGAAGTTCATTCTTTTCTTCCAAATGTTTTGCTTTGGTCTTTTCTTTATCGAGCTTCTTCTCTAGTAGGTTAATCTCATTTCTCATTTTATCCAAATCAATTTTAAAGAACCCAACAACCTTTCCTTTAGCTTTTGCTTTTGCTTTATCCAGCTCACTTTCCAGCATCACATGCTTCTTATATAGCTTTTCATAATGCTCAATCTAGCTTTCTAATTCAGTTTGGGTTTTTCAAGACATATTAGCCCTTTCTTGACAATCGTTGAAAATGGTTTTAAAAGCCTCTAACTCAGTACTGGTTTGCACCCAATGTGTTCCTAATTCTTCTCGCTCTTTCTCATCTTAGTTTCTAGTTGCTTTTTCTCCTTCTAGTTGCTTCTCTAAAGAAATGATTTTCTTGTCCTTTTCCTCTAGTTTTTGCTCTGCAAACTTTCTTAATTTCGTTTTAGTGGGGATTTGCTTATTGAGAGATATCATAAAGGCTTTATTGATGCCCACCTCCATTTGAAATCTTTCTAATTGTTATCTCAACTCTTCCTCATTGTTAATCCTTTTTCTTTTAGTCGGTTCAATAGCTTACGAAGTCTCGGCTTTAAATCCAAGAGTCATAGGGATGATGACTAGTTATAGATTTCTTCACCTTGGATACTTTTCACTAGTAACTGGATCTCTTAGACCATCTGATTCCTTCTTAACCAATACTAGAAGCTTTCGGTCTTGCTTGATATTTTTCATAACTTCCAAAGAAAATTGATCCTTGAATAACCTGGAGAATTGGGATAACCCGATTGTCCTTGGCACATGTTGTACGCCTCTAAGTTGCCTCATAACCAAAGCGAGTGTGTAGCTGACATATCTGGTCACTCTCATCAAAGGCACTCATCATCTTTGCCCACAACTCATCAAGTAATATGTTGCTCTCATCCATGGGGCTTTCCACTTCACTTCTCCTTGTGGGATTCCGTGTAATTTTACTTTCCAATTTTCCTTGTTCAAGTCCTTTGATTCCTTTCTTCAACTATCTCCAATGATTTTTTTACTAAACCACCAAAAGTTATTAAATATCGGTCTCTTAGTTTCTATATGGCTAATTAGTCATATGTACAATAGTTGTTCACAACATCTCATTGATCCCTTGCCAACCCTCCTACAATGGTTGACTGTTAAGATAGTTTTTGCTAGTATCACCACAATAGAATTTATCTGAGTGTTTTTATATGCAACAAAAACTAAAGATTTTTAAAGCAAGTATTCTGCCTTTTTCTTCAACAAATATAGAGTCATTCTTCCTTCTTTCAAATATCTCTTCAATCATCTTCCACTTTTGCCCAGTAGCACTTTTCTCTAATATCTTATAGAGATCTAGAACTTTTATCAATTGAGCTAATTCAATTAGCACTTTGTCACGCCTTTGGTGGAAGTAGACTTTGTATAGATTTTGATGGAATTCAGTCAGTAAATCATATTCTTCCAAAGTAGAACAAATATCTACATTCCCAAAAGCGAAGCATCGATACTCAGTGTCCTAAAAATACATCAAGGTCTTAATTGCTAATTTTGCACGGACACTTTCGTGATTTCCACTATCCTCTCATATTTCTTTAAAAACTCATTCTCATGGATGCTTTTCATATGTGAGATGAGCTTTTTCAAGTCATTTTTTGAGCGACCTATAATTTTTATGGGTGGCAATTTACTATCATCCAGTCTTAAACAATCCTCTTCTAATAGCTGTAGGAATTCAAGATTCAACCCATATTCAACAAAAGTCATTTCTTTAATGGTGGCCATGTTATCAACCCTAAGTCCTAAATTTCAATGCTTTTAAGGTTAAGCATGTTTTAATGCAACAATGTTTATTTGTGGAACATACTTTCTATAGGCAAGTTCTATGTCTTTTTACATAAGATATTAAGGTAGGCAATATTTAGTCTCAAAAGGATCTTTTGTTGTCCCAGTGATTATCCTCGTGAAGGTAATATAGGGGCTCAGTAGGTAGTGAGATGTTATATATACCAATCACTATTAGTCCAAGCACTCAACAAAGAATTGGATGGTTTCACGAACTTAAACCTTTACTAAAAGTCATAAGGTAAGTCGTTACTTCCTTACCTAACCTAAAATTTTCATGTGTATGCATTCCTAAGCGATATATCATGAAATAAACTAGTAATGCATGAAGAAATTCATTCATATCCAACATACATGCATAAGCAAAATAAAACATGTTAAAGCGTAAAAAAAAATTAAGCCAAATGCAAAAAATTAAACACATCAATTCAAATAAACCAAATAAAACATATAAAGTCTAGTCCAAAACTGTCAAAACAGAAAATCCTAGTGGAGTTGTCATTTTGTCACACGTGAGCATGCGGTGTGAGCGGTGCCGTGAGGGTTGAGGAGTCACCACCTAGTTGTTTAGTTTAGGGTCGCTAGCAGACCCAAGTGTACTTGTCTTATAAAAATTCTAGGGTAAGAGACTGGTTGTGGCTAGGAAAGATATTAGCACCCCTAGCGCACCACCTTACCTGAGGTAAGCTTCATTGTGTGGTCTTCATATGGTTTAAAGGTTTTGATGGATTTCTAACCGATGGTTTGTCTATGGCAAAAAAAAAAATACTTTTATGAATAAATCTGGCATTTCAAATTTATTATAGACTCGTATGCCTAAATATATTCTTATAGGGAAAATCCATACTATCATGGAAGGTGAAAGAGTTTTCCACAACTTGTGTATTGTGGTGAAAAATACTCTCAATTAGAATTGGTGAATATTCAGAATAATTCTGAGAATTTTCTGACCAATTTCTGGTATTTATATATCAGTTTACTTGTAGGTCTAACATTTATACCAGAATATCGACCATTAATTCTTATGAATTAAATTTTTTAAGGGGGTTATTAAAATATTAGCCAAGTTTTCATGAATTTAATAAACTAGTTATTAATTTCAAAAATAAATGCAAAGATATTTTTTGTTTATATAAAAAAAAATGCTAAAACTTACCATATATTTTTATTTTTTCAAAATATGATTTTTGTATTTTTTTTTTTAGAGACTTGGTCATATGCACACCAAATAAAACACATTTTTTATATTTTACAAATGACAAGATTTTTTGAAATTTTTATATTTTTTTTATTGAAATTTCAGTGAAAAACAGATATTTTAATATCAAACTCGTATCTTACAGTGTAAGTATACAGTCCTGATACTAAATACAATTATTGAAAAAAGGTGTAAGAGACCCACAAATAATTTTATTAGATTGGTCTTTAAATTTTTTTGGAATCTTCTAGAATTTATTTGGGATCTGTTTGGCAAAAACCCATTTTTATTCAAAAACAAAACATTTGAAATAAGTCTGAGACTGTGTTTGTCAAACAATCTCTTGGTCCAAAAACCATATCATAAAAATATTAGCAAACCAAACAAGCCTTTACCAAAGGATCTGATTTTGACTCGACTAGGTCGACCTGAAAACATCGATTCAACCATAGACAAAACCAAAAACCAAGGTTTAACCCAAAAACTAAACCAAAACAAAGATTTAAACCAAAATAAAATGAAAACTAAAAAAACACAAAAACCATAAAATTTTCTTATGAAAACATATCAAACACCAAGAAAAATAAAGAACACGAAGAATAATGGAAAACATTCAAATTGAACCCCACCAATATAAATATCAAATTAGACTAGATTTCAAGCAATAAAAGTCAAGGTTTTGTTCGCAGTCAAGCATAGATCAAGAATCAAGGGTCCATTTAATATGATTATCATTAAATCAACACGATTTTGTTGAAAGATGGTTTCTGTTCGAAACCAAAACCCTAAAAGTAAAACACTTAAAAACGTGTTATTGATGCAAGAACAATATAGATTATTGACTAATGATGATGTACAAACATGCAGAAACAAAAATAAACTTAAAAAGAAAACTAAAACTAGTACTCAAGATAATGTTTTTTAGATGAATATGAAGAACACGAACCCAGGCTGCCTAGAAAACATGAATTACTGCCCAACCCAGAAATTGACCTTCTTGGACTCTAAACTTCCAATTTTTGGTCCATATAAACCACATTTTTAATAATAAACATGTTTGAATAAAAAAACAAAGATAAATAACATCAAATCATTAAAAACATGTTTAAAATTTCAACTTCCAAAACTGCAGCCCCATTAACAACCAACAAAACATCAAACTTCAATCCAAAACTAACTCTTTAGGACAAAAACCAAGTCCAGGAACTAACAACCCATAAATATGCATCAAATACCTACAACCATATTTGGCAGATTCTAAGAAAACATTTCATTTTAGCAAGAACAACATACAAACACCATTCTAAACATCCAACAAACATTAACAATTAACTCAAAGCAATATTAAGCAAATAAAACAACATTTTCACTCATCAATCAATCCATATAAATGCTAAAACATAAAACAATGCTAAAAAGATTAAAAAATATCATCAAACATTGAAAAAACATAAATGGAAAAGCCACATGGACTCCATCCTTGAGTTTTCACATGGTTATACCTTCTCTAAGTTTGCTGGTTATAAGCTGCTACTTCCCTTCTCTTTTCCTTTTTTTTCCTTTCATTTTCTATTCTTTCCAAAGCTTGCTTACCCTTCTTTGTTGAGCTCTTGAACCTTCACAGTAGGGTCTTTTCAAAGGGCATTTGCTCATGTTTTTTCTTTTTGTTTTCTCCTCGTTTTTTTCTTTGATTTCTAAGGATATTTATAAGGTTTTTTCTAGGTTTTTTTAGTGGATTCCCTTAAAGATTGATCAAAGCTCAGCTCTTTGATCAAAAATGGAGAGTTTTGGATAAAAGCTAACATTTAGAAGCTTTTGTACTAGGCTGGTTTTGCAATGGTGGTTTTGGTTTTAGAGGTACTTAGTGTTTTTGCTAGACTTGTAGGGCAAAGAGTTATTTCTGGCCTTTTGATCTTGAGATGGAGGGTTTTAAAACCATTGATAAGAACCTTTTAAGAAGCTTTAAGTGTGAACACATAAAAATGGATGGCTTTTAAAAAATAAATGTCACAATAATCTAGGCTGACTTGGTTAAGCACTTTTGAGGCTTTGAAGTAGCAACTCCGATGTAAACATCATCAGAAACCACCTAAAGTTAGTAGAGGAGGTGTATATCTTTTATTTGGATCCAACCTTACTTAGTTTGGAGGTTTGTAGCTTCACATTCATTTATACAAAGATTCTAACTCGATCAGCCCAGAATCTAAAATTGTAGTGATGGCTGATCAGGGACAAGATGTTGGAGGCTTTTATGGAAGAATTGAGATGTAAACATAAAAATTCATAGAAATATGATTGTATAGGGGATGTTCTTCTTCCATTTACAAAAAAAAAAAACATTGTGCCATTTAGAGGTTTAGAACTCCACAACGAGCTCTTGAAAGGTGTCAACCCGATCATCCAAAACTACCAAGGAAGAAAATGAACAGTGGGTGAACAACGCGTTGTCTAGGTTAAATCCCTAGAAATTAGGGTTTTTAATTTGAGATCTAATAGATTTCATTTTAGTCCATGCGCTTCCTATTGCTTTTAATTGCACTTATAATTGTCTCCCAAACTCTTAGTTTCATACAATTTAACCTCTGCCAAACTCAACCATCAACCCTAGAGTGTAGCATCATTTTCATCTTGATCCTTGATTTTTGATTTATATATTTGGACCCTTAATTGAACTTTCAATTTTCTTCAATTTAGCCCATGATTTGATCAATTTCAAACCTTGAAGTCTCGCACCTTTTACGATTTGGTTATTGGTTTTGAATTTCTTTAATCAAACCCCTGATTGGCTATCAAATTATAATGTTTTCACAATTAAGCTCCTGATTTGACCAATTAAACTTTTCAAAATCTAATTTCAATCCCCAAACTTTAATTTCTTCCAATTAACACCCACACCTGAATTGACTCCAAAAAATTAATTATCCTTGTAATCAAGTCTTCAATAAAATTGATTAAGCCTTCCAAAATCCTCATTGAGTCCTTATTCATCCAAATTTGTATTTCTTTACCTTCAAATAGAAATATTCTCACCGAATAGGTCTTTTGTCAATCAGAATTACATCGTCAATCTTGTATATTCTAGTCCTTTAATTTTTCCACTTGTCATTTTGATCCTTCACCACCAACTTGGGCAATCTTTTAGGCTTTTTTCATGTGTATCCTCTTGTATTTTTTTTATTTTCTTTTTCTATTTTTTTTCTTTTATTGATTTTTTATAAGGTCAAAAATGGGTAACAACAGTTTTGGTTCCACAACCAAGTAATAATTCACAACCAACCAAGTAATAATTTACCGTATTGGTTCCATGACCAAGTAATAATTCCATCAACTCAATACAATCAGTCATCCATTCATTATCATAGACACAAAATTCATATCTCATTTTTTCTTTCTAACTTCCCAACATTATATTCCCCACATCACATAACTTTAAAGTTCCAACAATTTAACAAGAATATACATACCAATAGC
>Ga0325414_1000392_pt1 | contig 34764 bp, 8 predicted proteins | sample PopdelMetagenome_8_FD_206183 | JGI IMG/M metagenome (GOLD analysis project Ga0325414, IMG submission 206183) | Populus deltoides microbial communities from Bellville, Georgia, United States - Leaf-PdKOR-R3 | ecosystem: Host-associated > Plants > Phyllosphere > Phylloplane/Leaf | place: USA... | reverse complement strand
TGAACTTTATTTTATTTATTTATTTTGGTCCTAAAAAAATTATGTTGGTATGATTTTATATTTTAGAATTTGTTTTGGTTTACATTATCTTGCTTGTGTGAGTTGTTAGAAAATATTTTAATGTTAAAAGTTTTTAAATTGCTAAGAAGACAAAATCTACAAGTATTGTCATTTATCTTTTGCAACACCTCATAATGACCAATCTTTCTTTCCTTCAGCTTGTTGTATTTCCTTGTTAGAAACTTATCATAAATAAGTATTTTCTATACTAGATCACTGACTTAAACACCACTCTCTTAATATAAGTATAAGCCATGGCCTTGTACTTGGCATTGATGTCGTGATTGTCTTCTTCACATACTCATTAATACCATGCAAGTAATCTACCATAACTTCAGCTTGGACGCTCAATTATCTGATACGAGAAACATGTGTTAACTTCAGCACACTAGAAAGATTCTACCCATAAATAATATGGAATTGACTCAACTGGATAGTTGAATTTTAAGACCTATTATAAGAAAACTTTGCTTGTGGCAAGTCCATATCCCATTACTTCAATTTGTCTTCCATTAAAGCTTGTAGGAAGTTGCTAAGGATATGGTTAATCGCCTTAATTAACCCATCTATTTAGAATGTTATGAACTGTTAAAGTTCAGTTGAGTTCCTATCTTTCCCTACAAGTTCTTTTAAAATTTATTTATAAACATTGCATCTGTATCCGAGGTGATGAACATAAGAATGCCATGTAAATGAACCATTTTATTGAAGTAGAGGTGGGCTATTCAGCATGTATCCATGGTTTTCTAACATGCTATGAAATGACTTATATTTGAGAACCAGCCCATAATAATAAAAATAGAATCCATGGCTCATTTGGTATAAGGTAAGCGATAGATAAAATCCACACTAACATTCAGACATAACATCAAGAACTGATTTTGGAGTGTACAACCTAGTTGAAATGCCATAAAAAAAAGCTAGGTGCGCGAACCTGACTTAAAAGAAAAAGAAATATTAGGCAAACCTTTTTCTTAATGAGAGGGCTACATGATGTCTACTATATCAAGTTCTGATTATCTTTGGATACTGAAAAATCAAGGTTTGAGGTTATAGATCTTCAAAAACCAATTTTCAACTAACAATACTTAAAAACAATAATAGGAACTCCAATAATCCTACATTCAACTTCAAAACACCTTCTAATTAATCTAAAATCAAGCTGAATAAAAAAACTTTATGGATTCCAATCCACCTTTCTGATATGCGTAAAGACCAAAACCATCTCCATTGATCTCTACAAGAAGGGTGCAGGTTCGTTCCATAATGTTAAACTACGTTTTGTAATGACACTGTGTTTTGTTTACTGATACTTTGAGCAAGAAGTGTGCAGGTTCTGAATACAAGTTCATTGGAGTATTTGTGACGAAGGAAATTTATGAATGGTGAAGAAGAATAAATATGTTATGAAAGGCTCGGCTCATCTAGCATAGTCCATAGCAACTAAGGCCCTCTGGACTCTGAGCCTAAATCAAAAGCTAACATCACAAAGCTTTTTCATTCACAGACAAATACACAATCAGGAATCCATATCCCACTTCTTCCCAGATATCATGCCTGGCAAAGGGAGTCTACAAACAATTATCAAGTCCAGCAGACATTTTTCAAGTCCAATAACTGCTGACTCCTTCGCAAGACTGGCTGTGAAAACTCTATTTCTCTGTAATGAAAACCCGTTAGTTCCCAAAACTGTTACACGCAGATAAAAAGCTAAGCTAAAATCCAAACTTTAAAATCAAAACAAGTGAGAAACCAGAGAGTAAATTGTAACGATGCAGCGTACAATTTATAGTCCCGACCAGTTAAAAAATTTGGTTTTGTTTGAATAGAAAAAAAAGAAGAGAAGTAAAACTAATATTTAATTTTCAGCCAATTAAATATAAAAGGATGAAATAAAATTAAAAAAACAAAAAATTAATGAGAGTCAACCTAAACTAGCATGATAGATATGTAATTTGAGGATTAAGATGCGAGTAGATTTGGGTTAATGTTGCGATGTCGCAGTCGCACAAATTAATTACCCTAACTTAAAACACACAAGATAGTATAGAACAAGTAAGGGGTCGATCCCACGAAGAAGATTTAGTTTAGATTTTTATGCTATATGTTATGCAATTGGGGGGTTTTGATTTGTAATGATTTAAACTATGGAAGAAATTAAACTAGCAAACAAAATCAATTGAAACCAAAATTAATCAAGAAAACAAACCTTGGTCGCAAGCACACATCCACCAATGGAAATTAGAACCGATCCTTGAAATGAAAATTGCAGTTTATGTTCTGAAATTTTATCTTTTCTTAATGTTGATTAATTAACGGATCCGCCGTATAACTAATCCTAACCAACAAACAATCAAAGTGTCCGCACTAATGATTCAATTTAATGGCAGCTTTAAGAACTAGATAATTTCATCAAGATTAACATACAAGCTGTCCGCAGCTTGTGTCACTTTGTTCAAATGTTCTTCCTAAGTTCAATAATGTAGTTCCGCCACAATTATCAAGCTTAGTTGCTTCACAAGTTCATATATCACAACTCCGGTTTTGATATTAAACTTAGCAATAGATTGTTCACAACAATAACTTAGAGTCCGCTCTAGCAATTATCAACAACAATCACAGGAAATATGCATAGAAAAACAATCATACTCATTCATAACATAAACTGAAAATAATAGGAAGAATAAATCTCACGGTTATTGAAATCCGAAAGTATTTGCGTCCTTGCAACCAATAAAAGAGCTTAGCCTTGCATAACTATAGAACAAATACTTCTAAACATTGAAGAGAGCATGATTTTAGGGTTTGTAGAGGAGAGAATTTGTGTTTATTCTTTGCTGGCTGCTGCCTCCTTCTGCTCTTTCTTTTAATATGCTAAGAAACCCTAGTCCCTATTTTACAAAATAGTCCTCCCTTAGGTTGACAGTTTACATTTGAGTACTTCAATAACTATTTTCTTAAAAAGAAGAAATAGCCTTGCATTAAATCTTCAAGCTTTGACTTAGAGGAGCTAAATTGTTGAAATAAAAACTTGGACGCCGGTTTAGATGCTTCAAAACGTAATTTGGACATGTTCCTTCACGAAACCTGTTTGCTGGCAGAATTCAGCTATCATCTTTGAAAAATCATATCTCCCTCATATGACATCATTTTTGGCTGAAATTTTGAGCGTTTATAGGAATGTTAGTCAGCAATCCAAAACAATTGAGTTTGCATAAATTGGACTTCTGTAGATCCAGATATTCAAGTTGGAATGGACAAAGGTCAACACTGGCAGATTGCGAGATTTGACTTTGAAATCTGCGATTTCCATGATCTTCCTTATTTTATTTTCTTGCCTTAGATTTATAGAAAGGTATGGATGTTAAATTTTTAATGCCACTAAAATCACTTCATTTCGACCCCTAAAGCTCACGCTCTGCACAAAACATCGACTGAAGATCAAATCTGCCAATTACCTCAAATTTATTCCTTTTTGCATCTTTCATCCAAAAGTGCCTTCAAAACATAAAACAAAGAATATCAAGACATTTTATATATAAAACATAGGCAAAACACTAGTTAAATGTAGGTGAAACTATCGAATAATATGGATGCATCAGTTAACCTGCCAAATCTATATTTTAGGTCATAAGATTGAGATAATCCGGTAGAAAAAAAATTGAATAAAATTACAAAGCTATATTTAAAAAAAAAACAATGTCGAATGACAAAATTGAAAAAGAAAATAAGCAAAGAAAAAAAAGGATGATGACCTCTTTTAGTTTTTTAAACTTGTGACCCGAGTCATCAGATCAGAAGTGCTATGCATGGAAAAACCCGAAGTTCAATCCCTAAGAAATGAAATGTTAAAGGATATAATTCAAGGAAATGAAACATTTGTAATTTTATAGCTTATTCAAAATAAAAAAAATAGTAGTAAAAAAGACATGAATCAAATGTGAAGGAAAAAGAAACCAAAAGGTTTGATATGAAATTTTAAAGGCGGTGGCGCTCAACTTGAAAAAGAGAGAGAGAAGAAGAAGAAAAAAAAGGTTGTCGGCGCCAAACTAGAAACATATCTAGTTCACATGCCATTGCATAGGGGGTGTCGAGACCTTCCAAACATCGCTTTGAAAGGCGGTGTTCGGTGGTCAAAAGGCCTTGCACGCACCTCATGAATGATTTGAAGGTCATTACACGCTGGAGTGTGATATTATGTTTTTTTTAATAATATTTAATATATTTCAATTACAAAATTGCCTTTAAATTATCTCTAAATTTACAATAAAATCAATGTAAAATAATAAAAAAGCCATTGTTAGAGAGTTATATTCATCTTGTTTTTATAGACATCACAATAATTACACTATTTTGAAAAAAATAAAAATACCAAAACACATCGAGTAATAACCATTATATAATTTTTTTATTCTAGGGTTAAAATAACAATTTTACTGTGCAAGAAAATACCAGTCTAACCCTATATAATTTGTAAAAAATAATTGTGTTATGTTAAAAAGATCACCTTACCCGAATGCTTAGTTTGAATGTTTTATAATTGAGGAGCAATTTGGTTATTATATTATTATAATGAATAATGTTCGTAACAATAATGTTTTCAGGAAATTCTTTTTTTTTTTTTTAATTTAATTCAATGTAATTACTTTCGCTATTTGTTTTTAAGTAGCTATAAACAACACAACTGCAAAAATTTAATTGCTCTTGTTAGCTGGAGTTATATTATAGATTTGATTTGTCATGTCATACTTGGCCTCCTTTTTTTTTTTTTAAAAAAAATCCTCTGAAAATTCCATCGCAAATGACGATCCATGTTCTGGAAAGAGATTGTCTATGGCAAATTTTGTTACAGGGTGATTTTGTGATGGTTGTAATTATCTTCTGGTGAATAATATTAATTAAGAAGATGGCAAAAAAGATCTACACCGAAAACCAAATCGGCCACCAAGGAAAAAAAAAACTAACAAACTACCAAAGAAGAGAAAAGCCAAAAGCCAAAAGCCAAAAGCCAAAACGCCAGCTCTATTCTTCATGAACAGACAGTTAAAATCTATAATACCTGGAAATGATGGAGCATTGTACAGCCCTCTTAAGAACGAGCCAGTTCGTTTGCTGTTCTTCGGCACTTCCTGGGTGTTTGATACACACACAGGCATACATGTGAGTGTCCTTTTATTTTGCTTTTCTTTGTTCTTTGTTATAATAAATACTGGTTAAATGATGAAAATATTAATATCGGCTGACAATTTTAGGTTACAATTTTATCTCTTTTGTTGATGACATCACATAGTTTTGAGAGTATGTATTATTGTAGAGGATTCGGTTAGTGTTCAAGACTTTTAGTTGGGTATTTGAAAGTGTAGTAATAATTACTTTTTAAAGTGTTTTTTGCTCGAAAATATATCAAAATAGTACTGTTTTTTTAATTAAAAAAATCAATTTTGGTATCACCATATCAAAATAATCTGAAAACACCAAAAACTATTAATTTGAAGCAAAGAAAAAAATAAAAAATTTTAAATTTTTTCATAAACGTTTTTGAAATGCAAAAACAAACAGGCCTTTCAGGTCAGGTCCAAACAGCTAAAATCCTGGTTTTTAAGGTCCTAGTTCAATCTTGACTCATCTCAGTTTATTTAATTTTACCTCTTCTCACATTTCTATATAAATTTTTTTCAAGTTTTTAGAAATTTTGCACACGAACTTTCCATGCACATATATATTTTTTTTTTATATGCACTGCATACACCATCTTTCTATGCCAATGCTATTTCCTGGCACAACAACCAGCAAATGAAAAATTATAAGGAAAATGTTACCAATATTATCTTCTCTATAAGGTAATTGCAAGGACTAGGTGTATTTATACACTTAGTCACCAGAAAAGAAAGCCAAGCTATGTCTAGGCCATCCAAGTTCTAGGTTCTAAGTCCTGGACTCCATTCATAGTCTACATACATAAACTCTCTTCATACATTTCTCTTTACACACTCCACATTCCTCCCACACTTGGTATAATGCATTGCCTAAGATCATATAATTTTTAAAAGTTTTATCTCCACTATTTTTTGAATTTTTAAAATAAAAGTACTAACTTTCTCCATATTTCTAGTCTTTTCAATGAAAAATCTTTATGATAAGATCCTTTGTCTCCATTAAATTCTCTATGTCTCTAAATATATCACCATGTCTTTATAAAAAATCTTCATGGTGAGATCTTTATTTCTCTGTTGAAATCCCCATATCTCTAAATAAATTCTTAATATCTCTAAATATATTTTCAATAAAAATCTCCATGATGAGACCTCTACTAAAATCTTCACATCTTCATACCAACATCTATTATATAATAACATTGCTTTCCTGATCATAAAGCCTTTTCATTTATTTTAAGAAATAATATACCATATTGTAAGAAGAAATTTTTATTTATTAAACCCTCATCTCTCTTGTAGAAAAAACACTTATATACATGCATGACCGTAAAAGGTAACATTCTTATGTAGGTATTTATATTGAGAAAATAAAATATATTGTATATTTATGAAAATCTTAGGCTAGACCTTTCTCTATTTCTCAAGTCTCATCTCTTCTAGCCTTTCGGGTCAGACCTAAACGACTAAAATCCTAGTATTTTAGGTCTTAGTCCGATCCTGACTCATCTTGGTTTGTCCAATCTTGCTCTGACATACACCTCTATAAATTTTTTCAAGTTCTTAGAAGCAAAATACACAAATTTTCAGTTCATACAATTTTTTCTACACACACAATACTTTTCTATATAGTGTAGGCCCATTTTTCTACGCCAATGTTGTTTCCTGGTACTGTCATCGACTAACATCTACACCAATAAAGCATATAGCATAATAACCATCCAATGAATACCTTTAAGAAAAAATTACCACTATCTCTACCAATGATAAATATGACATAACACCCGATGACTTAGTTTTCTAGAAAAATATTTTCCTTCACTATAAGATAATCTCAAGGATTGGATGTATAAATACACTCAGTCACATGTTACACATAAAAACTCTCTTCATACATTTTTCTTCACACACATTACACTCCTACTACACTTGCTAACTTAAGAAATAGAAGGTCCACTATTCCAATAATTGTCAAGTTTTGCAGGAAAGCTTGTGGACCTACCAAGCCTAATCACTCTAACAATCTAAGATGTAACCATGAAAAACCCAATTTCTAACTAAAGTTTTTTTTCTTATGATTTCATCAGCACTTATATATAAAATAATGTATATAACATCAACTTGCAATAGAATTAAAATGGAAACATAGCATGGATGATAAACATATAATATAATTGAGTATATAAAGTTGTACTTGAATTATAAAAGATCTTAGGATGCATACTATTATATATAATCATAATTTTATAATTACTATAAACCAATGTAGATATAAGATGCACTTATTAAAGACCTTAGAATAAAAAGTAGACAATAATATATTATTATCAAGGATCAATTTTTTATTCTTGAGACTTTATTACTCATCTCTTAGTTAGATGAAATGATGTTAATAGTTCTTCTAGGATTTTAACTCTTGCATTTTAAATGATGCAATTCCTTTAATTGTCTACAAACCAAAATCTTTTCATATGGGACTAGATCTTATGCTCTATAATAGTTGGGAAAAAGGCAACAAAAATTAGAAAACACAATAGAGAAGAAGGCTACAGAGCTACTACAAGGTGTACACAAAATTTTCCCTTCAACCTCTATTTATATTGATTTTTAAAACCAAAACCGATACGAAATTAATTTTGGTAGTTACTAGAATTAATTCCTACCTTTTTGCCTTAATTACCCACCATATAAAGAATAAAAACCTGGCAATTTTTGTATTAAAAACCAGATGTTTTTCCTTTGAAAATAAATTCTTTTAAAAGAGGAAAGAGGTCATTCAGACTCTTGAAAATGAGCTCAAGCCGGGTCAAGCTGAACAAATGTGTGTGCATAACTTAAGCCCAAAGCCACTTTATACATGCTCATTTGTGACTCTTTGACTTTCTATTTTATAAACTATATACAATCCTGTATTTTTTAAATATGAGATAATGAGTTTTGGTTTCACAAAAACATACCAACCAATAGTACTTTGAAATCAGTTTCTCATTCACTTATAAAAAACTTTTTTGTTGGGGAATAATTCAGAATAAAGTTTTAACACTAAAAGTGAGTGAACCCCACTTTTAATTTGGTGTCAATTGTGTCAATTAACCATAGTTTTATAACATTTTTTTTAAACTCATCACATTAACGAAAATTGTTTTACTAGCATAAAATGCTTGAAGATTTGTAGAGAGATAATTAATGATTTGATGGATCATTACTTTATAATAGATAGTCTTTGACTCTGAATCTTTCTTAATGAAATGCTATTAGATTTACTTAGTTTATAGTCAAAGTGATGTTTTGAATTATTCATTTTTTTAATGTAAATTAAGGCAATAATACTCAAATATTTATGTACTTTGAGATTTTATTTGGTTCTTACTGTCGTGTTCATTTAGGTCTTGAATAACTCCTAGATTCACAAGTGTTTTAGAGAATTCTATCGTTTCAAGATTTTTAAAGAAACAACAAGAATTCTCACTCATATAGGTGATGTTTCATTAAGAGTATTCTATTTTACTCCACTTAGTGTTTCAAGATATAAAAATAATTAAGACCAGAACTTGCCTTTTATCACGTTGCAATGATCATTTTTTTTTGTCATAGAAATAATAAGGAAATAATAATTTTCAAGTGCTACTGAGAATGCTATATCATTTAATTTTTTATTTGAACCTAGATCTTGGGATCTTTAGTCAACTATGTATTTCTTTTAGTTTTTATTATGAAGATTTGCCTCTTGTTCAATAATTTTTTCCATAAGGACCATGTTGGAAAAGTTGGCTCTTCTTTCAGATAACATATTGTCCTTTTCTATCCCAACTAAAATTTTCATGTTTCTCTTCATACATTGTAAAAGATGATGATGAAATCCTCTCTATCGAAGTAGTACTTGTCTAAGGAATATTTGTTGGGATATCCAAATCTTGAGTTGAAGACATTGATATTTCCAAAAAATAATAGCCAAAATTAAAATCTTACTATACACAAGCAATTATATAAAATTGACAACTTAATAACAAATTAAAACAAACAATTAAACAAATAAAAAGTTTACAACTATTTTGATATCACAAATTAATTTTGTTTCAATATATATTATAATAACATGCATCATCCAGATATAGTTTCATGTAAAATATAAAACAAATCACATGGACTTAATAAACTAGATTTAAAGTTAAATTTGAACTTAATATTATAGTTTCCATAACTTCCAATAATATTAAACTAGTTTGAAAAGCTCTATATTTATAAACTAAACACATAACTAGCAAGATAAAGCCTCAAGTTTTATAGAAGATTCAAACTAGTGTTAATAATTTTAGATTATATTGTATGCACTTATGTATAAAATAAGGTAAATGGCATAAATTTATAATATAATTAAAACAAAATTCTAGCATGCATGCTAAACATATAATTGAGCTATAAAATATCAATAGCATACATACTATCGTATATACATATAATTTTATAATTAATTTAAAACTAGTGTAGATGTAAGATAGTTGTTGAATTCCTTAGAATAAGAAGTAGGCAACAATATATTATTATTAATGATTAATCCTTTGTTCTTAAGACTTTATTTTTCATCTCTTGGTGTAAACAAAATGATATTAATAAGTATCTTAGGATTCCAACAACTATACTTTAAATGATGCACTTCCTTTAAATATCTACGAACCAAAGGAAAGAGAAACTTAGAATCTTTTTATGAGGGAATAGATCTTAAGCTTCATAACAAAGGGGGGAAAAAAAGAAGTTGGAAAAAACAATAGAGAAGAAAGCTACAGAGATACTTCAAGGTGTACAAAACATCTCTCATCAACCACTATTTATATTAATTTTTAAAATCAAAATTGATGCAAAATTAATTTTGGTAATTACTATAATTAATTCCCATTATTTTCCTTAATTACCCACTATAAAAAAAAAATTAAAAACTTGACAGTGTTTTGTATTAAAAAACTAGACGTTTTCTTTTTAAAAATAAACTGTTTATGAAAAGGAAGATGATTGTTTGAACCTTTTACTCATGAGTTGAATATATATATAAATAGGTCGACAAAAAATAACTTTTTATAGGCCAAATAACTAATTTATAAAAAACACAAATCTAAGTCCAAAATAGATCGATAAAAATCAAACCCAAACCCAGTCCTCAAGGCTCGAGCTCGAGCTCGAGTTCAAGTTGAGTGAGTATGAGTGTATGGCTTAAACTCAAAACCACTTTGTATAGGTTTATTTGTGACTCTTCAATTTTCCACTATATAAAGTACAAGATAAACTACAAGATAATCTTGTATTTTTTTTTTCAATATGAGATAGTGATTTTTAGGCTTCACAAAAACATGTCAATCAAATATTATTTGAGATCAATTTTTTATTTATCTATAATTTATTTTAATTATATTAAAATTCTATATTAAAGAAACTTTGTTGAAAAATAGTTTTTAATAAAGTTTTAATCATAAAAATTAGTGAAACCACTTTCAATATTTTAACCTAAAAATATCCCTTATCCATGGTTTTAAATCAAGAATTTCAACATATATTAATCATGGTGTCCCTAGAACCACTATCTCTAGTAACATAGGCTTCTATAGACGTTATAGGCCAAAAATAACGCAGTCCTGAATTCTCCATTCCCATCATTTCTAATTAAACGCTCTAAGAATGGGACAGAGGGAGGGGTTTAGTGCATAATTGAACAATCTCTAGGCTTAAAGGTATAATATTGAGTTGAACATTTTATTTTCCTCTCCCAAGAATATATATTTCTTTTTACACATAAATTCATTAGTCAGGAATAGATTTACTTGCATACATATGAAGAGTCTCTATATAATATAATTTGGAAATCGGCGCCAGTGCGTAAAGGTCAAGTAATTCATAACAAATAAAATAAAATAATAATAATAGAATCTTAATCTATAGTAATCACGTCGGCGATCATAAATTTATTGAGGATTTGGCTGCTATCTTTAATACGACATAGAAAAAGTTGTGGTTGCTGACTTTGCCATCTTTTAATCCTTGTTTCCTAGCTATAAGCTTCCTCGTATTTAAGATTTAAATACGTACAGTTAGCGGGGCCATGCCATGCATCTTCTCTTTCATAGTGTTTGGAACTTGGAGGATCAGGTGTGTGTGTGTGTTTATATATATACATATATCCAGAATGCATGCCATGCCAACGCTTGATCAATCCGTGCAGTAAATGATGCAGCGTATCGTAAATGCTCAAATGACAAGTCATTTGAGACTATATAAATATATGAAAACCCATCCCATTTGGTTTATTTTCCGTTTCATATCTTGGCATGGCTGGATCATATCAATTATTTCTTGATCTGTCTAGCCAACCAGCATGTGAGATCATACATGATTTTAATATTCCGAGTTGAAATACATATTGTTTTTATTCCTGACAAGTTGAATCCATTCTAGTTATTCAAGACTCTAACATATGTCTCGATGAAACAAAATCTTTTTAAGAAGACAATTTTGATGTGGACTATTAATAATTTTGCTGCGTATGAGATGGTTTCTAGTTAGAGCATGCATGAAAAATTAGCATGCCTATACTGTATGTAAAATAACAAGGCTTTTAGTTCAACAAATGGTGGTAAAACATCTTTTTTTTATTGCCACTGTATGAAAAAGAACATAAAGAAATTCTTTGTAGGTAGAGTTGAAAGGGATATTATATTGCCGGTTCTGTCGAGTGAAGAATTGTATGACATGATATTGCAGTATAAGGGCATTGTATTTGATTTTCAATATAGTAAGCAGATGTTTCATAGTTTTGGTGTGACCCACAATTAGGTAAAGTGAAGTATTTTTTGAAAGCTTCTTTATTGAAACACTATTATTCTCCGTCATAATCTAGATGTCATGCATATAAAAAAGAACATGTTTGAAAATGTTTTTAATACGATGATGGACGTAAAAGGGACAACATGAAAGCTAGAATGAATATACCTTTGTAATTTTGTCATCGTAAGAATATGAAGTTTGTTTATAATGGGCTACGGGTCGTAAAGGCAAAAGTCAGTTTCGTGTTAGACAAGAATACACAATTACTAATATACCAATGGCTTAAGAGTTTATGTTTCCTGATAGTTATGCTTCAAATATATCTAGATTGGTGAATTTTGAGAATGAAATATTATATGGAATGAAGAGTCGTGGCTGCCACGTGTTTATGCAAACACTCATTCCACTTGCTTACTGAGATTTATTACTAAAAAAATATGAAATGTACTCACAAAGATCATCCATTTTTTTAAAGATATATTCTTTAACAAATTGTACACCCAACACATGGTGAAGCTTCAAATGAATATCGTCTAAACAATTTGCAAACTTGAGATGATATTTCTTCCATCATTATTTGATTCAATAGAGCATATACCCATACATTTATCATTTGAGGCAAAACTTAGAGGCTTTGTCTTATATAAATGAATGTATTAATAAAATAACTGCTTTTGCAACTTGAATATGTTTTTGTCCATGCTTTTGGTTTGTTGTGAAGTTTTAATCATAGTGTTGTTACTTCCTCTTAGTTGTACTTCTGTTTTATACCGATAGATCTATTAGTTAAATAACTCTTTTTTAAGAAAAAGCTTTTGATTTGAACCTTGCAATTATCCACATAGATTTCAAAATAAATAAATTAAATATTAGTCATAAATAAAATCAACTAGTTTGTTGTTGTCCATTTTTGACCCCACAAAAAAATCAAGAAAAAAAGAGAAAAAAATCTAAAAATACAAGAGGATACACATGACGAAAGCCTAGAAGATTGCCCAAGTTGGTGGTGAAGGACAAAAATGACAAGTGAAAAAGTTGAAGGACCTGAATGTACAAGATTGACAAAATTAGCGATCCAATTCTGATTGATAAAAGACCCATTCAGATTTTTTTTTATTTGAGGTAAAGAAATATAAATTTGGATGAGTAAGGACTCAATGAGAATTTGGGAAGTCTTAATTAATTTTATTGAGGATTTAATTGCAAGGAATCAGAGTTTTAGAGTCAATTTGGGTGTTAATTGAAAGAAATTAAAGTTTGGGGATTGAAATTGGAGTTTGGAAAATTTAGTTGGTCAAATCAGGGGATTAATTGTAAGAAAAAAATTAAAATTTGATAGCCAATTAGGGAATTGATTGAAGAAATTCAAAACTAAGGATCAAATCGTAAAAGGTGCGAGACTACACGACTGAAATTGACCAAATCAGGGGCCAAATTGAAAAAAATTAAAAGTTTGATGGTCAATTAAGGTCCAAATGCTTAAATTGAAAACTAAGGACCAAGATGAAAATGACACTAAACTTTAGGGTTAATGATTGAGTTTGGTAGCGGTAAAATTGCATAAAATTAAGAGTTTAAGATCCAATTACAGGTGCAATTAAAAACAATTAGAAGAATAGGGACTAAAATGAAATCTGTTAGATCCCAAATTAAAAACCATAATTTCTAGGGGTTTAATCTAGACGACGCGTCGTTTACTCACTGTTCATCTCCTTCTTTGGCAGTTTTGGATGATCGTATTGGCATCTTTTAAGAGCTCGTTGTAGAGTTCTAAATCTTCAAATGACACGGGGTTTTTTGAAAATAGAAGGACATCCAATGCTTCCATAAAAGTCTTCAACATCCTGTCCTTGACCATCCATCACTGCATTTTTAGATTCTAGGCTGATCGAGTTAGCAGCTTCAAGCGAATGTATGTAGAGCTACAAACTTCCAAATGAAGGATAAATCCAAATGAAAGGTATGCTTCTCCTTTACCATTTTTAGGTGGTCTCTAACAAAGCCTCAAAAGTGACCAACTCAGTCAACCTTGACCGAGATACCTATTTTTGGAAAACCACCTAACCTTTTCGCGTGTTCACACTTAAAAATCTTAGAGAGTTCTTATCAAGATAAATCTTTCATCCAAGATCAAAAGGTGAGAAATGTGTGCTTTTGTCTCCAAGAAAGAGAAAACCACCTAGGCAAAACCACCATCCCAAAAAACCATTAAAGGACTCAGCTTTGATCAATATTTGAGGGAATCCACCAAAAAACCTAGAAAAACCATATAAATACTCCTAGAAATCAAAGAAAAAAACAACAAAGGGAAGAGAGAAAAACATGAGGATATACTCTGTAAAAAAAGATCCTAGTATGAAAATTCAAAGACTTAACATAGAAGGTTTAGCAAGCTTTGAAAAGAATAAAAATAAAAGGGAAAGAAAGAAGGAAAATATAAGAGAGGTAATAGCCTATAGCCAACAAGCTTGGAGAAGATATAACCATGTGAAATCTTAAGGGTGGAGTCCATATGGCTTGCTTATTCATGCTTTTTCAATGTTTAATGACATTTTTTAATCCTTTTGGTATTATTTTATGTTTTAGCATTTATGTGGATTGATGAATGAAAATATTGTTTTGATTAATTAATCATGTTTTGAAGTTGTTATTAATATTGCTGGGATGTTTAAAAGGTGTTTGCGTATTTGGTTTTGAGGAAGTATAATAGTTTTGGAATCTGTTAAAGGTAGCAGTAGGTGTTTGATGGCTTTTTCTAGGGTGTTAATGCATGTTCTTGGTTCCTGAGTTTAGTTTGGGTCTCAAAATGTTTAAAGAATCAGTTTTGGATTGAGTTTTGATGTTTTTGTTGTCTAATAATATGGTTGTAGTTTTGGAAGCTGAAATCTTATACATGTTATTGATGATTCAATGTTATTTGTTAGTGTTTTGTATTCAAACATGTTTGTTTATAATAATATGGTTTTTTTGGGGCTAAGAGAGCTTGATTTGGAGGCCTAAAATGTATTTTTTTAGGTTTGACAGTGTATGCTGGGTTTTCTGGGCAACCTGAGTTCATGTTCATCCGAAGAACATTGTCTTGAGTGGTAGTTTTAAGTTTTATTTTGATTTGATTTTGGTTTCTGCAAGTATCTTTATCATCATAGTAAATAATCTAGGGTTTTCAAGTATCAATAACTTGTTTTTACAAGTTTTAATCTTAGGGTTTTCACTTTGAACCGAAACTTATTTTGACAAAAAAATTATGATGTTTGAGTAATAACCGAAGCAAATGGATACTTTATTCTTGATCTATGCTTGATTGTGCACAAAACCTTGCCTTTTATTGCTTGAAATCTGGTCTAGCTTTATGTATACGTTGCTGGGTTTGGGTTTGTATGTTTTTCATTGTTCTTCGTGTTCTTTGGTGTTTGATCTGTTTTCATTAGGAAATTTAATGTTTTTATGTTTTTTTTAGTTTTGGTTTTTTTTTTGTTTAAATCTTTGTGCTGGTTTAATTTTGGGTAAAACCTTGTTTTTTTTATTTAGTTCATGTTTGAACTGGTGTTTTTAGGTCGACCCAGTCGGGTCAAAACCAGGTCAAATGCTTAAAACTTTGTTTGGTTTGCCACTGTTTTGATAAAAAAGAATTTTAGCTTGAGGGCACATTTGACAAACACTTTCTAAAGCCTGTTTTGACAGTTTTGTTTTGGACAAAAATATAGTTTTGCCAAACATGACCCTAAAAAAATAAAAAAATGATTTTTGCTTGTTGCATATGTCCAAATCCTTATAAAAATTGCATTTTTATGTATAAAAGAAGAGAGAAAATATTTTTTTACAGCATGGTTTTAGAAAAATACCTGTATTGATTTTTCTTTGCATCTTTTGGAATTTACACCATGTTTTAAAATTTCTTAAGAATTTAGCCAATATTTCAATAACTCAAAAAATTTTATTTCATGAAAATTAAAGGTCAACATCCTGATATAAATGCTGGACTTATAAAGTAGGCTGATATTTAAATAATAGGAGTTGACTATTAAATTTTTAGGATTATTTTTTATATTCACTAGTTTTAATTGAGAGTATTTTCAACTATAATATACGAGTTGTGGAGAACCCTTTTGCCTTCCAAGATATGTGAACTCTATCAAGGCACCTACATGTACCCTTTCCATAAGAATTTTTCTGGGCATATGAGCCCATAATAAATTCAAAATGCCAGATTTATTAATGAGATTAAATTTTTATTCTGAGTCATAGATAGACTATCGATCAAGAACCCTTAAAAACCTTTAAACACAATGCAGCTCCACACAATGCAGATTAACTCAGGTAAGGTGTGTTAGAGGTGTCAATACCTTTCTTAGCCACGACCAATCATTTACCATTAGAATTTCTGATAAGAGCAGTGCACTCAGGTCTCTTAGTGACCTTGAATCAAATAACTAGGTGGCGACTCCTCGATCCCGACATCCCACGACGTTGCGTGCCCATGTTTGACATGGTTTATGGGTTAATTTATTAATGCGTATTTGCAGATAATAAAATTTTGAGTAATATCCCGTATATGAGAGGTGCTACCTAATTTTTTTTTATAACATAGGATATAATGATAATGTTATTACTATTTTTTTTTTTATCAAATTTGTTTAGATGACAAAGAGCATTCATCAGAGAGTAATATATACATGAGCACTGCTGGTTTTTTTGGCAGCACTCCTGATGTCCATGAGCTGCTAGGTATCAACCAAAACTAGGCACCTTAGGCACAAACACCCTCTCTCGATGCAGGCTTGTCGAGTGCAAGGGTGACTTGCAGATGAGGTGTCCCTTCTAAGAAAATTTATACAATAGAAAGTATATTGCTGAGTGGAAGGCCGACCATATCATATGAGTTTGTTTTCCTTTCTTACATGATAAAAAATAAACAACAATAAATAATTTTTAAATAATAATTTAAATGATCGAATGAAATTTTAGGTCTATAAATGTGGAGACTGCTTGCAAGATAACATTGACAATGTAATCATTGATGGAAATGCCTTTGTCTCACTAGAGTTAGATTTTCAAAAATCTTGAATGAAAGCCTATGATTAATGTGCGGTTCAGAAAGTTCAAGATTAGTATATGCTTAAAACAATTTTTTTTAATTTTTAATTCGGTTAGTTTTTTAATTTTGTTAAACTAATTATTTTATGAAATTAATGTGTAAGGAAAAATTTACTAAGAGGAATATAACAACGATGTTTCCAGGTAGGTGTGAGAGAATCACAATATTATCATTAGGTAAGATTGAATTCAAATTGTGATTTTTTTTAATGTTTAAATTTTACTTTTCATAATCTTAACCGATAATATTGTTTCTATGAACTAGGTTGCGTGATTTTTGGTACGAGGCCAAAAACAAATCTAAGACATATGCAAAAGATAAAGGTCTTCCAGGCTAGGAAAACAAAGCTGTGTGAAGGGATCTTTTACCTCCACATGTCTCGGAGGGTATTTGGGGTGCTTATATCCAGCATGTAACATCTGATCATTTCTTGCGATGGTTATAGTCCGGTGTGGAGAATCGGGCAAAGGTTATTCATGGTTCCATTACCACGTACACCAACAGATATATTCCATTCATTTCACATGCAAAACGAAGGGCATGATTCTATTTTATAGGATAGTTTTTTTTTATAGGCTACGCTGCTTGGAAGCGATTCAAGACCAATAAAGCTTTTTGTTGAAACTCATGCGCAAAATGAGGACCTTTAGAAAGGGTATACCAACTCATGGATAGTTAAGCTTAGAAGTTCGAGGTAATCTGAGTTTCAACAATTTTTTTCTCAAGTTTTTTTTTTTTAATTTAAAGACTTTTTCTTAAGAAACATATAACATCTGATTGTATGAGAGATATGCGAATAATATTTTGACCCATTCAGTTATGGATTTGTGGATGGAGACTGCATCTATAGGTGGACCCGATAGAAATCGGGTTTACAATATCTCCAACACTACAACCGAGGACATGCAGATAAACTATTGTGTATCGACCATTGGTTCCTTGCAATCAAAATTGAGTTAACAATATTTGGCCATCTAGAAGATTATACAAGAATAAGTTAAAGCTCAAACAACCCAGCTTCGTGCTTAGATGACCTAACTTAGGTCTAATAAAATGAATGTCCTCGAGTAGCTTTTGGCAACCATCACTAATATATGTGGTCAACCTTATCGCCCTTTTGGTTTTAGTGAAGATCCGACTCCACCTTCTCTAACTTCTATCCATTAGAGAAATTGTATTCAATAATACTTTTTTAATTAATAATAAAAATTTAGTTTTTTATTTTATTTTAATTATTTTTTTATTTTTTGTATTATTTATTTTAGTTTTTTTTTAAATATTAAATAAAATATTGACGGAATTACTAATTAATGTGAACCTCTTGATCATGTGGTTAAGCAACCCTTAACGAAGTAGATAACAACCCAAAAAGCTGAAAATTAGGTTTGATAGAACCTTGACCTAGAGATAACCTTGTATCTAAGAACTAAAGGTATTAAAAAAAGACTTGGACCAAGAGATAACCATGTATCTAATAACTCTAAGTATGCGAATAACACTACGAAGCTAGTTAATCTTCGATAAGTCAGTGTACGATCTTTGTCCCTGTAAAAAAAGTTATTTTGCCACAAACAAACAAAAGAAAAACTCATGTTTATTTTTCAACTGTCTATGAAAATTTACAGCTAAAAAAAATAATATAGCCTCTTTTAACTAACCTAATGGACCCTTTTTAGGTCGCAAGTTAATGGGCCTAAACTAGTAATCAACTAACATAAGTCCAATAATAAAATAAACCCTTAAACAATGTCTATTAAGCCTGGACAAACCCAAATTAAAAATAATTATTCAAAAATAAATAAATAAATAAAATATGATAATAAAAACAAATTATTTATGCCAAAATTCCTTTATGTAGCCCGAATCTCTATTTTTCGCACATTTTTGGTAGATTTTCAATCCTGAATTCAAACACGCCATTCTCTCCTTTTTGGATGAATTACAGGGCCTACCATATATGGTTAGGAATCTTGAGACTCCTAGTTTCCAAAAGAACTTGAATAACAAAGAAAGTCCATTTGTAGCTCCAGATATGTCCTAAACAGTACACAAAGGTCTAGTTTGACAGATTTGTTTAGTAACTTCAACCCTCTAAAATAATATTTTCTCAAATTCCATTTGACCTGAAAATGTTTCAAAATATATTTCCATGTGTCTAGTATCTCACTGTAAAATCTCAGCTTGTTCCAAAATACGATTTGAGAGATATATTTGATCTCGCAAAACTGGTCAATAAATATTTTAAGGCCAAATTCAGACCTCACTTGGTTCGTATCATTCTCCTCTTATTTAAAAAGATTTGACCTTGAATCTATATCATGGAAACATCTTCTAAGGTAAACAAATCAGTACTAAGTTGAAGAATATCATTATTATCAAAACCAAGAATATTCTTGTTAGCAAAGAAAGCCCCCTGATATATATGCTCTCCTTTTCAACCATCTTCTTCTTATTCAATTTTAGTTGCTCCTCATATATTTGCTTAAGTGTTAAAAAGACAAGAGTTATATGTCTTCCATTCATTTCAGAAGAATACCTATTTTGTCACTCCATCATGTATAACTCTTCTATCATACTACCATAGTTTACCAAGCAACATGTGACTAGCTTGGATTAGCACAACATCACATAACACCTTATCATAATATTTACTAATAGAAAAAGCAACCAAAACCTACTTATTCACTTTCACTTCACCACCATCATTCAACCACTATAACTTATAAGGTATGTGATGTTTGGTAGTGTGCAAGTTTAACTTTTTAACCAATTCAGTACTAGTTATATTAGTACAACTACCACCATATATAATGAAGCTATATACCTTATTATGACCATGACACCTCGTGTGGAATATGTTCTCCCTCTAACCTTTTGAATCATCTACCTTAACATGCATATTCATTTCTCTCCTCACCACAAGTGCCTCTCCTTCAACCGGATACTCAAGACAAACATCATCAATAACCTTCAATGGTGGCATCTTCTCCTCTTCATCCTCCTCATCAGTCTAACCTCATTATTATATTTCATAACCATGACTCTTTTATTTAGACATTTTCAAGCAATATGACAAAAACCAAACAAAAACATTTCAAGTCATGATTATAAGAAGTATTCGGCCTTACCCTTCTTATTTTGTTGTGATGGACCACCTCCAATGTTAGCCTTCCATTGGGTTTCCAAGGTTTTAAAAGGCTTAATGGTTGGTTTTTCCGAATGGTACCCTTTTGTTTAAGTTGTTTCTCTACATTCACGGAAATATAAATCACCTCCTCCAATTCCACATAATGATGCAACTCCACAATAAGAGCTATATCATGATTAAAGCCATTTATGAATTTAACCATAGTAACCTCCCTATCCTTCTCAACATTAGCTCGAATCGTAGCAAGTTCCATCTCTTTGAAGTACTCATCAGCACTCTTTGTACCTTGACTTAAACTCTCTAACATTTTGATATAATTCTCTATAATAGTGGCTAGGAACAAATCTCTTCCTCATAAGGGATTTCATCTTATCCCAAGTATCAACTTACCTCTCATAGTTCCTCATGCGGTTTGGCACTAATTGATCCCACCACACAATGGTATAGTTAGTAAAAACAATCACATCAAGTTTGACTTTCTTGGGCTCTAGATAATTGTGACACTTAAAAACCCATTCGACCTTCTTTCCTCATTCTAAATAAACTTCAAAATCATTCTTCCCTTAAAAAGTGTAATTGTACTTAAATCTCTACCTAATTAGCATTATGGTCCCGGTACCTATAATTATCCCTCTGGCCAAAATTATCACCATTTCTTTCTCCAAAAAACTGAAAATTTTGCTGCTGTCCAAAACTTCCCCCCTGTCCCATGGACATATCTTTAAAATCAACATCACTCATATTCATATTATTAGCCACAAACTCATCCATATTAGTGTTAACTCGCATAACAACCCTTATAACATTAAATTCTCCTAGCTTGGGCCTAAGTTTAACCATACCATGATCATTAAAATGTTGCCTCTCCAACCTAGCCAACCTATCTCCAAATTTATTGGTCATTTGATCAATCTGCTTATTTATAATACGTAACTGAGTTACAATTTCATTGTCTTCTCTCTGTGGTGCCATGTAATTATTGCTTGCCTCTGACATCTTTGAATATGAAATTAGTTAGTTGACATGAAATATATATTCCTTACCCGCTCCCTCACGCGTTTACACTCCTTTCTTATTTCACTCAAATATAGGCTTTTCATTCAAATATGCTCACTACGCTTTTTTTCTTCTCGTCTCATCTTTCTTTAACTATTGCAGAACTAAAATCAACCATTAAATATAATAGCCATAATAGTGTATTCAAATATGTATATATGACTCAAGAAGCAATAAAAATATGAAAACAAGTAAAGACGAAACTACGATTGCAATTTCACGAGTAACAAACGAATATGTATGAAAAATAGATGTTTTTGAAGACATGAAATAAAAAAAATATGCAAAGGTTATATAATTTTTAAAAATTACACCTAAATATATAAATTATGATGTTATTATACTGTCATAATTTAAAAATAACAGCAGTAAAACAAACTTGAATTTCTGACGCGAATTAGATTTGTTACTATAAATTCCAATCCTGAATTTAGTTCCTATAGAAAAAAAGCTCCAAATGACCTCAAATTTTATATAGGATGCAATTAAAACCTTAAAACGAAGTATATAAAATTTAAGAATTTTCTGAATTTATTTGATCAGATATTTTCTTCTAATAGAAATTTGATCTCTTACTACAAGTTTTGATTTTGACCTTGGTTACTATAGCAAACAACCTCCAAAATGAGCTCATATTTTACATGAGGTGTGATTTGGACTCCTAGAACTGGTATATAAAATTTGATAATTTTATAAATTGGTTTGGTCCAAATTCTCCCTTATTTGTGTATTGTGGCAAATTTTATAAAAGTAACTTTTGAATATTTTTTTTTCTGTTTGTTTTTTTAACTCTTTATACCACTAATATATTCTAAGACAACAACAAACCAAAATAAAATCTTTTTTTTTTAAGGAACTCTAAACACAAACTACTAAGCTTTAGATATGAAATAATTGAAAACCGAATCAAAGACAACCAAGCCTAAGGAAACTGAAACTAACAAGAACATAAAGAATATAACCAGATTTTTGGAACCAAGATTTGATATCAATTTATGTGAACGTATTGATCACAAGTTCAATCAATCCCCAATAAAGTAGATAACAACTCGGAAAGCTGAAAATCAGGTTTGATAGAATCTTAATTCAGAGGTAACCCTATACCTAAGAATCAAAGGTATTGAAAAAAGACTTGGACCCAGAGATTACTTTATATTTAAGAACCCTATGTATGTGAATAATGCCACGAAGCCAGTTAATCTATGATATGTCAGTGTATGATCTTTGTCCCTGCAAAAAAAGACTATTTTGCCACAAATAAACAAAAGAAAAACTCATATTTATTCTTCAACTTGCTGCTAAAATTTACAGCTAAAAAAAACATAATATAGTCTCATCTAACTAACCCTAATGAACCCCTTTTGTGTTGCAAGCTAATGAGTCTAAATTAGTAATCAACTAACATAAGTTCAATAATAAAATAAACTCCTAAACAATGTCTAATGGGCCAAAATAAATCCAAATAAAAAATAATTATTCAAAAGTAATTGAATAAATAAAATAGGATAATAAAAACAAAGTCTTTATGCCAAAATTTCTCCATGTAGCCTGAATCTTTAATTTTCGCATATTCTTGACAGATTTTTCAATCTTGAATTTAAACACATTGTTCCCTCTCGTCTGCATGAATTGCTAGGCCTACCATATATGGTTGGAAAGCTTGAGATGTCTAATTTCCAAAAAAGCTTTAATCATAGACAAATTCTATCTGTAGCTCTAGATATATCCCAAACCGTATACAAAAGGGTTAGTTTAACAGATTTGACAAGATTTATCTAATAACTATGACCCTCTAAAATAACATGTTTCTGAACTTCATTTTACTTGAACATTTACCAAACTATAGTTCCATGTATCTAGTATCTCCCAATAAAATTTTAGCTCATTTCGATGTACGGTTTGAGAGATATGTCCGTTCTTGCAAAACTAGTCAGCAAACATTTTAAGACTAAATTTGAACCTGACTTGGTGCGCATCACCAACGAAATATGAATCTTCGATGGAATGACCGATGAACTAAGTTCCTCAAAAAATTCTAAAGAGATGAAAAAAATTTACAAGAATTGCCATTGTTAGATGTAATTCTCCGACGGTTTCATTCCATCTGTAATTTGCATATGATCACCAATGAATTTACAAACGGTTTATTTTATCAGCGATATGTTATAATCATCGATAAATTTATCAGTGAAATTAATACCAATTAATTTTTTTTTGTTTATGCAAGTTATTTTTGTCTGTAAATCCAATAGTGATTATATTACAAACATATTGACCGACAAAATATAAATCACCGAAGATATGTTTTCGATAAAATTTTTCCAACAAAATTTTACTGTCTATAATTCTGTCAATAAAGTTATTTCTGACTAAATTAGTGTTTAAAAACTATTGAAATATTTGGTCAGTGATATGAAATACTCTTAAGTAGTGGCTCTCTTTCTCATACACCCTCAATTGTGACCTTTTAAACTGTATACATATGAACTACAGAAAATGGGATAATAAATGCATTATGATTAGTAGTTAGCTCTGTATTAAAAGCCATTGTTAAGTTATAACATCTGAAATGCTATGTTTGAAACTCTTCATCTTTAACTACTTGAGAAATTATTCATTATATGTTAAAAGTTAATATATTTCTTTATACACCTTGACTAAAAGTTAATATATCCAGATGCATGCCATGCCAACACTTGAATCCTGACAGTAAATCACAAGCCAAAACAGTCACACTAAGAGCTTCTTAAAAAGGAAAGGGGTGGTTGCGAGTGTGATAAACACACTCGAAGTCTGATAGCAGCAAGTGGCAACATGCTTGCAAATGTACGTTTAGTTGAGCTGCCTGTATAGGTCAATAATTCCGACAGAGAATCTCGTGTGTGAATTTGGATGTTTCCTTTCCTCATTATTAATGATTTTGCTTGAGCTGGAAATCTGGTCACGGGGTGAATGGAGTTAAAACTGCAGGCCAAAACTTAGACCATTCTCTGATGTTTTTTCCAGCGGCTTGCTTTATGCGACTTCAAAAAAATCTGATCCTTTTACCGATTGAGAGAACAGCAGCGCAGTAGGCTTTTTTACACAATGCCTTTGTATAGTTACAAAGGGATTGTGAAACAACGCGTTTGACCTTTAAAAGATGGCACGTGAAATCCAACATTTGATATCGGTCACCAACACTATTAAATGGAAGATTTCATTGCAAGGAATCCATGTTCATCTAATTTAGATCATGGTGACCGTTCGTTTCTGCGGTGATTGGCTATTGTTTTTTTTTTTTTTTTTACTGACAATTATATGGGGTTTGATTGCAAAATAAACATGTGGTTTGGTTTGTGAGACCCACCAATAAATAAGGATTGACCTTAGTTTTGTATGAAACAACTTTTACATGCTTTATTGAGAATTACTTATCTTGCATTTTTTTTATCATTTTCTTTTTTATTGTTGAACAAACACATGTACCAAAACAACCTTTGAAATTTTCTTTAGTTCAAGAGAAACAACTGAATGAATAAAAGAACTACAAATTGTCTCTAAGAGTTCAGAGAGTCTGTATTTGCATAAATCTACATTGAGTGTGCTTGACACCAGCAAAAAAGAACCAATTTTTTTGGCGAGTTTAAATGAATTTCTTGATGAGATGTAGATCACAAAGCTTAGATTACAATTATGTGAAACCATTTTCTTTTCAGCTTCAAACTCGTTTTTTAGATTAAAAAATTTATGGGTTTTGTTTTTTTTAGCCTAAGGTTCTTAATTCGTGAACAAGAAAGGTATGGATTTCCTCTTTGATAATCATTGTCTTTTAAAAAATTATATCGATCATTTTCATACTAATATTAATTTATTGAATGATAAAGTAGAATAAAATAAATGTATGAATTTAATTGCTCTTGTTTTTGTAGTTAAGTAATAATTAACAAGTACATTATAGTGAAATACATAATCCTTCGTGTATGGCTTATGTTCATGATGAGGCTGCAGTAAGTTTAATGGGACAATAAAACCAACATTGTAATTCACGTGGTTATTTTTACAATGTATTAATAATCAAATGCATATAAATGTAATTGCAAAATAAGAAATTACTATATGTTCTTTTTGGTTATTTTATTATCAACATCAATTTCGACCACAATTTCAACCAAACACATTGGACATGCTTTTGCTAGACAACAATTTCAACCACAATTTTAATCAAACACATATTTTAATCAAACCAATCACAACTAAAAGTGATTTTTCTAAACTTATTTTTTTCAAACTACAACCACAAAAACTACCACAATACCAGACACACTACCTCATTGAAATTGATTTTGTTTTTTTGTTAAAATGCTGTTTGGAAATGTTCTTTAAAGTTATATTTGAGTTTAACAAGTTCTAGGAAAGTGTATGATGTAGGTGAAAATAATTACGATAATAATAAAAAAAAACATAGAAGATTTGGTGGAAGAAAAAATATGCAAATATGAACCCTGAATTTGCAGTTTTATTCTCTTAAAAGTAAAGCTAATAAGATCTGTCTTCTTAAAGGTTTGCAAGATTTTTAAATAGATCAGAAAACCCTATCTCTACTTGGAAACAAATAACAATCTGAAAACATAAATGAAATAAACACAAAATCCAAAAATAAGTCATAAATCCAGAAAATCCTAGGAAAAATAACAAAATTGGCCCGAAAAATAACTTTTAGGTCTAATTCCTGGAGGTCTGATGGTTTGATAAGCAACGAAGTGGCTTATCATAACTGCATGTAGAATAACCTAAAACAATTTGAGCCTGATTCAACAATTGAATCTCCCATTATCACCGTTTTAAGCTACTAATCTAGTATGGTGCAACTAAACCTTTTCTTTGGCCTAGACTTGTCCTACTAGTACATAAAAATATTTGTTAGGTCATCCATATCGCCTGTCCAGGTCAGACCCCCATATAGTTGTGTCAGATCCTCACCCGAATGTTTAGAACCTTCAATTTCCACAAGCCCAACATTCTCCCCGTGTTGGACAAAACTTATCCTCAAGTTTTGTTCTTACTCTAGATAAGGTGTCAAGTGCTAAACATTAAAGATATTAGAAGTCTTCAAATGGCTAAGAAGGAAAAATTGATAAGTCACATTTATCTTTTACAACACCTCATAATGACCTATCTTTCTTTCCTTCATCTTGTTGTATTCCCCCACTAGAAACTTATCTTGAGTAAGTATTGCCCATACTAGATCACTAACCTTAAACACCACTCTCTTGATATGAGTATCATCAAGGGCATTGTACTTGGCATTGATGTCGTGATTGTCTTCTTGACATGCTTATTAAGACTATATAGGTAATTTTTCATATCTTTAGCTTGGACGCTCAACCATCTAACATGAGGAACATGTGTTAACTCTAACACTCTAGAAAGATTCTACCCATAAATGATATCGAATGGACTCAACTGGGTAGTCCAATTTTAAGACCTATTATTATAAAAAAAAACTTTGGTTATGGCAAGACCATATCCCACTACTTCGATTTGTCCCCCAATAAAGTTTATAGCAAGTTGCTAAGGATATGATTAATCGTCGTAATCAACCCATCTATTTATGGATGATATAAAATACTAAAGTTCAATTGAGTTCCTATATTTCCCTACAAGTTCTTCCAAATTTACTTATAAACGTCACATCTTTATCCGAGGTGATGAACCTAGGAATGCCATGTAAATAAACAACTTTGTTAAAATAAAGGTAAGCTATCCAGGATGCATCCGTGGTCTTCCAACATGCTATGAAATAAGTCATCTTTGAGAAGCTATGCACAATAATGAAAATAGAATTCATGACTCATTGGGTATAGGGTAAGTGGGACACAAAAATCCATACTAACTGTAAGCCATAAAGCATCAAGAACTAATATTGGAGTGTAGAACCTAGCATTTGATATGGCTTTCTTAAACCTCTGACAAACAACACATATCCTCATAAAACAAGATACATGACCTAATAATTTAGGCCAATAATAATTTACTGGCATTAGAGTCAATGTCTTATCCTGACTAAAATGTCCCCTATAGTGCAATTTATAGATGATATGTTCCTATAAGAAGCAATATGGGAGACACAACTTCAAAGCACGAAAAAGATAACCATCCATAAATATAAAGTTATCTTGGTTACTAAGATCTATCAACTCAACATAAATATTCATGAATGATTAGTCATTCGAATATAGATCACGGAAAGTATCGAACCCTGTCACTTAGGTATTTATAGTATTGAGTAGAGCAACCCGCCTACTGAGGGCATCTACCACTTTATTTAAGCTGCCTAATCGGTGCCTTTACAAAAATATGATCTCTTACAAAAAAAAAAACCATTTTTGATGCAGACAACTTCACTTATACTACTTATTTATATATTTTAAAGCTACATGATCTATGATTAGGACAAACTCCTTTTATGCGAGGTAATGTCACCAATGCTTGAGACTTTTAAACAATAGCATAACACTCCAAATCATAAATGAAGTAATTTATCTTCGAGTTAGACAACTTCTCATTAAAAAAAGCAATTTATTGCCCATCATAGCTAAGAACTCCCCTAATGCAATTAGGATTTGCACTTCTTAGCTCTAATGACTAATCTCAATATTTTCTTTTTAATCATTTGCTTGATGTTGTGCTAAAAATATTTTATTTAGCTCTTTTTACACTTTATATCTCTATAGCACTATTGAGCACAAATTAGTTAAGTAGGATATTATAAGACATAAAATATACATAAAAGACTTAAGTGTAAGATACTGAAAAGATAGATTGATATGAGTCTATCAAATACTTAAATAATTTCATGTGAAAACTATTTAATAAGAACTATGTTAGTACATATTTTGATTAATTGTCCTAACAAAATATCAAGGAATAATTTATGTGACTATTGATTGGTAGACTCAATAATATTTATAATTTATTAAATCTTTATAATAAAAATTTCCTTTTTTATTAATAATAACACAACTTATTCATTTTCTGTAATGAAAACAACATAACCATAATTCATGAAAATATGACTTATTCAATTTTCTCATAACAATGATGCCCTATTTAATTATTAAAATAGAACTTTATTGACTTTTAAAATTAGGTTTAACTATTTTTTCAAACTTTTTAACAACATTTTCATCATTTTCTATGAATTAAAAAATAATTGAAATGCAAAATGATGAATGAAAAACATATAATAAAGAAGAAAGAAGACGACGACGACGACGAAAACCCTGAAAATATAATCAAGACATAAATATTTGTGCTCAATACTAACTTATGATAGTTCAAGCTCAAGCACCGATGATGATTCAAATTTGGATGAGTTAGCTAACTTGTGTTTAATGACGAGTTTGAAAGATCATATGTCATTGAATGAGGATATTAGTTGCTTGATGGAAACAAAATAAATAAAATTTGAGAGATGCTTGATTAAACACTCGAGAATGACCACAATATTGAGAATCCATCATGATTGTTAATTTAAGAAAGTTGACAAAAATTAGGGTTTTGAAAAACACAATCAACTAAAAATTAAAGGTTTTAAGATTTAGAGTTTTTTATATCTTACGATTTGATAGTGATTAGGAGGTGGAGTTTAAAGAATTATAAGATTAATTATTGATTTTGAAGCAAATATAAGTGGTTGATCAAGAATAAAGAGAAGTGACCAAAGTTTAGGGTTTTTTAATCACTAACAGAGTTCTATTTATAGAGGAGTGTTGAATAGGCTTAAGTAAAATGAGTTTTTAGATTCAAGGAGAAATGTAATTATATTTTCTTTTATGTACTATTTATTAAGTTATTTTATGTATTTTAAAATTATTATTCAATATATTTATTAACCTCCACCATTTATATGCCTCAGATCTCACTATCCATCTTTTGTTAATAATAGATTTGTATGAAGGACCAAACTTGATCAATTAATGAAAATTTAAGATCTATGATACTCGATTTCATAATTGGTTGATAAATTTAATTAAAAAAAATCCAAACTAGATAGACCATGTGCGTTTTCTATCTATTTTTACCTTTTCAACTTTATTCGTTAATTAAGTTCAAGTTTTGTAATAAATGTGATTATGTGTGTGGGTTTAAAAAAGAAGGTAAACTTAATTTTTATTTGCTTTGATGGATTTAAAAATGTTCTACCTTGATGGGATTTAAAGAAAATCCTAGAAAAAACAAGGATTTTTTCAAGGTTGGTAGATGACTAGAAGGTTGGACTATTGTGCTTGGGTAACACAAGCACTTGTAAAACAAATTCCCTGTTGGGCTCAGATGATCATCTTATGTATAAAGAATGAAAACTTAGAAGTTGTGTTATATGTTTTTTGCAGAGAAGATGTAAGAGATGATTAAAGGTTGAAGAAGAGAATGTGAACTCTCAATTTGACCTAGTTACCTTATGGCCTTTTGACATTTTTATACCCATAAGACACAAATTTTATAGAGATAATGTTGGTAGTTAATTGTTGAGTGAAATGGATGACATCATAAAGGCCATCTCCTAGGTATGAACATGATATAACGTCATTTTATAGGCTTTATTATGGTAAAATAACATGTGAGCATTTAATGAATGCTTGTTTTGTCTTTGTTGTTGATAATGAATAGACTAGGCTTAATTAGAGGGTAATGCACTTAGGGTGTTGTAATTAAACTTGGGATTACAAGCCCTATATATAGGAATGCACAGTCAGTTATTTAAGAAAGAGGACAAAATTGGCTCACCAAGGAAAAGGTGTGTGGTTGGTCTGTTAAAGAGATAGAAAGATGAGTCTTCTAAGTAGAGGGATAAAAAATAAGCCCTTTAGAAGGGACTTGGTAAGTTTGTTAAAGAAAGAGATATAAGTTGAGTTTGCTAAGAAGAATAACCTAATATAAGTATGTTAAGAAGAAGAGAGTGAATCTAGGTCCATTAAGAAAAAGGTGAGCATCTAAATCCACCAATGAGGAGGGATGCATGATCGGTCATATTAAGAGAAGATATATGATTGGGAATCCCTTAGCAGTTTCTTCTGTCTTAAAATAAGATTGACTTAGTTTGAGATATAATGATTTTTCTATATATGTGATTTGAGTAAACTAGGGTTTTAGAAATGAAATTCATCCAATTTGAGCTGTTTAGCAATGGAATAACTCCAAACTTCTCTTGTGATAACCTTTTGTCCTAGGTGGTGTGGTGCCCTTATACCTGAGCATAATGTAACCACACATATATGTAAGAGCGATGCCTTTATACCCGAGCAACGTGGCCTCTTGTACCTAATGAAAATTAAGTTTTTATACCTAGGTAAGGTCTATAAAGCAAATGCCTTTATATTTAAGCAAGGTGGTTGATTTAAACAACTTATGAACAATAACTTATTAAGAATAACAAATGGAGAAAAAGTCTTGTATTTAGAGTAAGTATTGTCATAACCTACATGGAGGTGTCTTTATTATTCTTGGTCTAGTTTGCACCTTCGTGATTGTTTTGAAGACCTCACTATATTTTATTTAGGTGTTGTTCTAAGCTTAGAAAGAGAACATCTTGGTTCTCTCGTACCTGAATGGAGATTATGTTGTACCCATGTATATGTTCTCTTTTAGCCAGGTTAGAGAGTCTTATTAGAGAAAATGTCATTTGGCGAGCATTTCATAAATATCACATTGAACCTAAAAAAAAGTGTTCCCTTGTTTAGGCTAGAGATTATATAGAGAAAATACCTCATATGGGATATTTTATGGAGGTCACATTGTACCCCAAGTAAAGGTGTTATTTCACTCGATTATAGAGCTATATGAAATCTACCTGACATATCTATATAGAAATTTAGCATATAAGTTTTTTCATGGAGACCATACTAATTGATTTATCATAGGGATCATCGTATGATGGTAATTTTATAGAGATTGTGTATGCCAATGTGTAATTAGGATTTTCATAGAGATTATCACAAAGATTATTATAGATATTTCTCAAGTATATTATCATAAAGATTTGTCGTAGAATCTATACATGACAATTCATTATAAACATTAGGTTGTACTGGGCATATAATTTTCTTACATAGGAAAAGTTGTTTTTTGTACTTGTGATGGAAAATGTCTCTTGTAACTAGGATGAAGAGTGTATTTGTACCTAAAAAAAGTTGTTCCTTATACCCATAATGGAGAATGTCTTTGTATATTAGGTTGTACCCATAAGGATAAAGGCAATCTTACGGAAAGAATATAATAGCAATCGTACATGGAGAAATTATTTCTTTTATTTATTGAGATTATTATATAGAGATAGTTTCATGAAGAAAGTTTCATCATTTATTCCACTTGAATATGGTTTTTCAAGATTTATTTTACCTTGAGAAAGGTCCTGCCAATAAGGAAAAATGATTATCTTAATAAGGTCATGTCATGGATCCTATTTATTAAGGCCTTAATGATGAATGGTTCAATAAGGACCTCTACCTTTAGTATCTCTTGATTAGATCTATTTAGATATACCTCAGTGCCCACATTCTCCTTTAACTGATGTTGAAAAGTTCGGTGGAGCTTTTCTTAGTTAGAATGCTAGTGTTAAACCAGGTTATAAAATTTGCACATAGATCCTCAGAGTCAAGATATGGCTCAGATCTAAATAGCAATACCATATTTTGGACTAACCTATAAAACATTGCCGAATGAATCTTATACATGATATTTGTGTCCTGCATGATCAATTATATATTGTTATGCATGTTTTACACAAGCTTGTATCTATGAACTCTTCATAGTTGTCTAGGTTAATTTAGAAAGAGATTAAGTCTCTAAAAAAACATGTGCCCAATACATGCTTGGCCAATGAAGAGCCTCTCACCTAATGAGTGTTATATACCTCTACATTTAGAGCTTGTATCACCACGTACTTGATCTCATCATAATAGAAGGATGTGTGAGCATTTAATTCATGTATATTTTATCTTTATAGTTAATAAGGTTTAGCGGTTGGATTTGGGACTATAATCCATGTCCAAGAGGATGCATAGCCAGTCTCTTAAGAAGGGGAGCCACAAATTCAGTTCGCCAAGGAAAATGAGCATTGTTATTTCGTTAAAGAAGGGGAAAAGAAGTTTTGCTAAGGAAAGGGACCTATTATGACTCCATCAAGAAGGAGGATCCAAGGGGATTCCATTAAGGCTAATGAAACATGCATTTAAGACTTCCAAGGAGAAGGGCGCATGCATCCGACTTCGCCAAGATGTACAATACATATTGAGTTTACTAAAAAGGGTAGATCCAAGTATGTTATTTTTTTAGAGTGGACGTACTACTTGGCATCCTTCATCACATCTATGCCTTTATAGTTTAATAGTAGATAGGGACCCATACTATGCTGAGAGCCCACCCAAATCTTTTCCAACATGAAAAAAAAGATGTTAAGATGACACAAGCATGAATAAAGAAGCTAGAAAAACTAGATACTCTGGTCAATAATTTGACTGGGTTTAATAAGCTCGGCTATTTTAAATAATATGAATAAAAAATAAAACAACAATAAATAAACTAACAAAAAAATTGATGATGTAGAAAAAGACCCAGTCCATCCAAGTTAGCATGCCAAATATGGGACCTGGTCGTGATATCAAGTTAACCCTGTCGAAAGCATTCTTAATAAAATTATGAAACTCAATTATCAAACAATTCAATGTTGAAGGGCAAAACAAAAAAAATAATTATAAATAAGCAACGAAAAAAAGACCTTGATCAACTTGGGTTAACCCTCTAACCATGCGATCATTGGCACAAGATTGAGATAAGCCAATTGAAAAGAAATTGAAAAAAAAAACATGAAGACTATTTTTTAATAAATCAAAAGTTGAAGAATCCCTTTTTTCTGTAAGGTTGATCTGGGCTCATTAAAAAAAAAGACCTAAAAAATGTCAAAGTTAACTTGTGTTAACTTTCGAAACTCGTGACCCTCATTATGAGCCCATATCAATCTTACAGAAGGCAAACTTTAAAAAATAATAAAACAAAATCCTAAATGAATAAAATAATAAGGGATGCAATTGAAAAAAAAATATATAATAAAAAAGATCCAAAACAAAAACAAATAACAATTAAAATAATGAATACTAAATTTGATATAAAAATAAATTTAAATGTTGAGGGATGAGATTAAAAAAAGAAATTCAATTAGGAAAAAGATTAAAAAAAATATCAATTAAAATAATAAGGATCAAATTTGATATAAAAATTAAATAAAATCAAATGATGAAAGATGAAATTGAAGAAGAAAATCAATCCAAAAAAAATTTAAGAAATAAAACAAATAGCAATCCAAAAAATAATGACCAAATTGAATACAAAAAAACTAAAATGATACATTTATATTTTAGCAAGGAGAATAGAGAAAAGATGGAGAAGGAAAAGAAAAAAATCCACTGGAGCTCAATCTTTGTACCATTGTGTGTGCTCGACAAAACATCAAAAAAATAATGATGAGACCTCCAAATCGCCTCTAAGTCAACTGATGCAACCATATTATTTAATAGTTTCACCCACATTTAACTAGTGTTTTGCCTATGTTTTATATATAAAATGCCTTGATATTCTTTGTTTTATGTTTTGAAGGCACTTTTGGATGAAAGATGCAAAAAGGAGTAAATTGAAGATAATTAGCAGATTTGACCTTCAGTCGATGTTTTGTGCAGAGCGTGAGCTCTGGAGGTTGAAATGAAGTGATTCCAGTGGCATTAAAAAGCTAACATCCATACCTTTCTGGACATCTAAGGCAAGAAAATAAAATAAGGAAGAGCATGGAAATCGCAGCCTTCAAAGTCAAATCTCGTAATCTACCAGTGTTGACCTTTGATTATTCCAACTTGAATATCTGGAGCTAAAGAAGTCCAATTGATGCAAAATTAATGTTTTTGGATTCATGACTCAAATTTCTATAAACGCTCCAAATTTCAGCCAAAACCGATGTCATATGAGGGAGATATGATTTTTCAAAGATGACATCTGAATTCTGTCAGCAAACAGGTTTAGTGAAGAAACGAGTCCAAATTACGTTCCGAAGCATCTAAACCGATATCCATGTTTTTATTTCAGCAATTTAGCTCCTCTAAGTCAAATCTTGAAGATTTCATGCAAGACTATTTCTTCTTTTTTAGGAAAATAGTTATTGAATTACTTAAATGTAAACAGTCTACTTAATGGAGAACTATTTTGTAAAATAGAGACTTAGGGTTTCCTAAGATATAAAAAGAATGAGAGAAGAGAAGGGGGGCAGCCAGCCAAGAAGAGAAAAACGCCCCCTTCCTCTAAGAAACCCTAAATTATGCATTCTTCCTTCTTTTTGATTAGTTGTTCAACAAACATGCAAAGCTAAACACTTTTTCTTGGTTGCAAGGACACGGAAACCTTCGGATTTCAAGAAC
>Ga0325414_1000390_pt1 | contig 34810 bp, 23 predicted proteins | sample PopdelMetagenome_8_FD_206183 | JGI IMG/M metagenome (GOLD analysis project Ga0325414, IMG submission 206183) | Populus deltoides microbial communities from Bellville, Georgia, United States - Leaf-PdKOR-R3 | ecosystem: Host-associated > Plants > Phyllosphere > Phylloplane/Leaf | place: USA... | reverse complement strand
TTTTTTTATTTTTTAGATTTGATCTTTATTATTTTGATTATTATTTATTGTATTTGAGATAATTTATGAAATTATATATTTTTTTTCAATTTCATTCTCATTCAACTTTTTAATTTGTAAGATTTGTTCCTTATTATTTAAATAAACTTGAAAAAAAATAAAATATTAATAAGTTATTTTCCAGCTCATTTTCCATAACATAACCAAACACTAGAAAATATTTTCCAACTTATTTTTCATTATACTATCAAAAATTGAAAAATAATTCACTTTCCCAAAATTCACTTTTCTGGAGTTTACTTTCCAATAGAAAAATACTTTCCAGCAAACAAACAGGGTCTTAAACTCTCCTTTATCTCCCCACATTATTTTTTATATAAGTTTTATTAATTCAAGTAAGAAAAAAAAATATTTGGAGAATTTTTATTTCATCAACAAATTCTAACACTACATATAACAATTCTAAATGTTTTCCATTTACCAACACATTACGTGACATATTTTGAGCAATCATCCTCCATATTCCCAAATATTTTTCCCTCGTCATACTTTTAATATTTAATTCTTAATTAATCTCCTTTACCAAAAAAAAAAAAAAACATAATTGCCTCTTAAAAAATAACTTAGGAGGCATTTGTTTTGTTTAAAACATTTTATAAATAGAAAATAATTTATGAAAAAACAATATTTTTTTATAAAATATCTTATACAAAAACAAACCCCTTCTTATATCAGCAGTAACTCCATGCCACGTAACCCCATTCCACACAAAAACCATAGACTTTGGTGGAAGAAAAACCTCTAACGAGTGCAAAACACTGGGAAGATATCTTTGGTTTCTTTAGAAAGAAAAGCATCTCAGGGTCTGTTCATGCATGAAACCAGCTCTGGATTTAAAATCATCAAAATTCAAGGGCTACAGGAACTCTTGATATAAAAAGGGAAGTGTTGTAAAAGTGGCTAAGAACACCAAGAACAAGGCCGATCTATTTAATCGCATTTTCCTGGCTCCAGAATGCATCATCGGCAGAACAACCTTTTCATTAAAGAATATTTAAGACTTGAATAAGCTGGGTCTTGATCTTATTTTGTTTGGTATTAGGGTTTTTGTTAACAAATTTCTTGGATTCCTCCAGCACGAGCACGTTCAGAATGTTGTCAGTTGCTTTATCTTTTCTATCCACAGACATTCCATTACCTATAGTCTCACACCCATTATTTATTTGCTTCCGTAACGGACATAATCGAGCTCTGCCATGCTTTATCTTATGAAATTTAAAATCTATAGATACATGCACTGGAAAAGAGTAGAATATCAGGGGGAAAGTACAATGTTCTTAAGGAGACAGTGGAATTGAGTTGGTAGCATGACAGGGCATTGGGAGGCAGGTAATCTATACACAGCTTTAGCTAGCCTCCTGCCAACAGGTTCAATGGGGTCATATTTTAATCGCATGTCATTCCTAAACCAGAGCTCATTTATTTTGCCTAGACAGACAGTCCTCTTATTTTACATGAAAGCATGGTTTGACGAAATGGCGATGATGATGGAGGGAGGTACTAGTTGCAATAATGAGGAGATGGTTATGGCTGGAATAATTTACAAGGCATATGACAGTGTAATAATAGTTGTTTTTTAAAATATTTTTACTTGAAAGTAATAATTTTTTATTTTTATAAAATTATTTTAAACATTAATAAATTAAAACAATGTAAAAACATTAAAAAAATTAAATTCATTTTTTTTTTCAAATTCTCATGGAACATCGTACACCTCGCATGACTATCTCTATATCTGCCATTTTTACTCGCACCAGATTATGAAGCAAAGGAAAGAGGAAAAGAAGCAAGGCAGAGTGGTGCTTCTCGTTCGAAACGTAGAGTTCTCGGTTGAAAATAAAGGTTATGCATGACAAACGTGAATTATATTATATCCAGCTTGTCCTCTTCCCCTACCAAATTGAAGCGATATGTCAAATAAGAAATCAATCAAACTTGAAAGTTATCTCCAGTCATACATATTATTTTACAGAAAGAAATCATCTAACTTTAATTACCAACATTTTACCTAGTAATTGAGTTTGAAGTAGAAAGAGCATCGCCTGTCTCCGATAAATCACACCGAAGGTGTTCAGCATCTTCATAATTCTGTGGATTGGCATTGAAATCATTCTGTAATATTTGAATGTCCTCCAACTCCTTCGTGACCTCTTTCATGGTCGGTCTTTTCTTCCTATTTATGTTGAGGCATTTATAAGCAACCTTAGCAACTGCCACGATTACCTCTTTCTGAGCCTGCAGCACAAGTTCAGCATCAATAATATCTCGAAGCCGATTCTCCTGATCCAAACAAAGCATGAAATATAAGATCAAACTTCCATCTTCTTCCGACCTCGTAGAAGAGTTGGTTTTTGTCCAGTGAAGAGCTCAACAAGCACCACTCCATAGCTATAAACATCACTCTTCTCGGTAAATTGGCGCTTGACTGGAAGTATTCCGGGTCCAAGTACCCAAATGTGCCTTGCACCTGTGTGGTCACATGAGTTTGGTCTTTTGCAACCGATTTAGAGATTCCGAAATCAGCAACTTTTGCTCGGTACTTTTCATCTAAGAGTATGTTGGAAGACTTAATGTCACGATGGTAAATAGGCAGAGAAGCTGCCGAATGCAAGTAATTAAGAAAGAGCTTCTGCAACTTCTATGGCAATCCTTAAACGCATATCCCACGTTAGCGGAAACTCCGTGGAGATACTGGGAAAGGGTTCCATTATGGATGAACTCATACACCAGTAAAGGAACCTCGGTCTCCAAGCAACAAGCTAATAGCCTAACCACGTTCCTATGATTAATTTGTGAAAGAATTACAACTTCGTTGATGAATTTTTCAAGTTTTCCTTCGCTAACCAATCCCGATTTCTTCACTGCTACAATCCTTCCATCTGCCAACATTCCTTTGTAAACAGTCCCTTGGCCTCCCTGTCCAACCTTTCTATGCACACTAAAATGGTCGGTGGCCTTCTCTAGTTCGCTTGACCTAAACAGTTTGGTTGTGTTGACATTTACTTCACCTGAACATAATTGTTGCTGTAGCAGAAGACCACCATTTCTTTTAAAGAACTTTTCCTTCAATTTGAAGTTTTTTCTCTTCTTTTCTACTTTGTACAGCCACCCCAGTCCAATAATGCAAAACTTGTGCAAACACCTGCACCCCTCAGTGATTTCGGAGGAATATTTTAATTAACAAAAAACTAAAACTTATAGCAATACATTGCTGGACACTTGGACACACTCACAATGTGGACGGCACCAATTGCAATTCTTTTTTCATTTCTATCCTTTTTTATCAGTTTTGTCCTTGGATATTTCTTTTATTTTGTAATGAAAATATGTTTTTATTAGCTTACAATTCGGGATGCTCGGGGTGGCTATAACCCAGGCCGGCATTTTCACGCCGCCCCAATGTGGTGAGCTTTCTCTCATACTCTGGCTAGCTCGTGGCACGAGCCAAATATTGTTTTTAATTTGACTTCTAATTCTGTGAGAACTTTTTAATTTAGCCATAAATTTCATCCGACCCATCAGATAAATATTTTTTTTTAATTTGCTTCTTGATTCTTCGATAGCTGTTCAATTTAATTCAAAAATTCTTATCACCTGAGCTTGTGTAAAGGCCTAATCAGGAAGAAAAGGTGGAAGAAAAAAAAGAAAGAGACAAATCACCCCCTCAAGGTTAGCTTATTGTAGTTGTATTTATGACACAATTCTTAAATTTAGTGAATTAAACCGAGTTAATTTAATATATTATTATTTTTTTCATTTTATTTTTAATTTTATTATTAAATATTTTATTGGTCCTCGTACGAACTTGAAAAATTTGTTTCAATCAACTTGTTATGAGTTGTGAGGTACTCAGATAAAACACCTAATATGTCTCTTACCATTTAGCCAGGTAAAAAAATGGTTTTATTTTTTTCTCTTTACTTTTTTCTTTTAGATTTTAATTTGAATTTATTAAAAAAATTTATCTTTGATTTTATTTTGTTATTTTCTTATAAATATCTAATTTTAGTGTCATTGGATTAAATGAGAGGTTTGTTCTAAAAAAAACAAACACAAGCAAATCTATAACTTGAGTTATGGATTCATGGATTAGTTAAACTAATTTATTTTGTTCCAAAATATTTCCTTGAGATTCCTTCTTTTAATGTCTATAACGGTGTCTTGAAAAATCACTTTTTATTAGAATTTTTTTTTATTGAGATTAATTTAAATAGATGAACTAAAAATATTATCAGGATATTATTTGTTAGGGTATAATTCAATTCCTACTTTTTTTAATAGAATATTTAAAACATATTAACGAGTTCTCTTTCTGAGCATTCCTACATAATATTTTTTCCTGATGCAATCATTTTCTTTTCCATATCTTTTTTTTATTATATAATTAAATAAAAAACTTAATTTATCAAAAAGTTTTTTAAACTAGTGAAGCTCATAATATGTGGTAGGTTAACTCAGATTTACGAGGAAAAAAAGTCAAAATCATCTAATTTTTTTTTTTAAAATTAAAATGTTGGTGGCTGGAAAATCATTTTCGAGCCAGATCAGATATTCAACTGAGCCACTATAAAGGCTTAGCATTGAAACTTGTCATAAGGTTATTTTGAACTTGATTAAATGCCACTTCAGCCAATCCACTCTATTGAAACCTGTGATTCTTCATTAAATCAATTAAAGGTTTAAAAATTTTGTTGCAAAAAAAATTAACGTTGCTTGCATTTTTTTTTTTTAGTTTAACGTGGGTGTCTGAGCCAGTTTGCGCGCATCTCGACTAATTCCACGGGTCCTGAAATTAACAATCATGTAAGCCTCCAGTTGTCATCATACAAGTAATCATAAGGCTCGAACTTGAGACCACAAAGAGAGCATACTTTTTGATACCAAATTTTTACCACTAGACCACCACCTAGATAGTTTACTTGTATTTTTTTTACATTATATATAATTGATTTTTAATCCAACCCGCAACGTCGATATAAAGTAGAGAATAGTTACTTACTATATTAACATAAAAAAACAAATATCTCAGGTGTTTTTTTCAATTTTAATCTTTAGTTTTTCCAAAAGAGTTATATATGTCAGGACTCATTCATGTTCCATTCTTACAACTAGGTTTCACAACTAAGGTAACCAGGTTTCGTTAGAAGGATTTTAGACAAATCAAATGTCCATCTATCTAGCCACCATTCTAGCACGACAGGAACAGATTCCATTTTATTCACAGCCTTCAGATGTGCAAAATTGGCTGCAAACCATTGTTGGTCCACTAAGAAGGCATACTTGCATCCCTTACTGAATGCCTTCGTTGTTATTCATGCCCCCTATACTTGCGTTGTATTCCCTTAGATCTGAAGGGATGGTGGCCTGGCAGCAGTTGACGCCGAGGTAACCATCTGCACTCAATTTCTCGTTAACTGGTCACAAAGTGGCATGCACCCGCCAATTACTGTGCTCTTTTCGCTTAACAAGGCCAGATTATCACACCCAGTGGCAGTGAATTTATTCCTTTGGGAGAATGCAAAAGGGCTGGATTCCAAATTAATGTGCACACTGCTCGTTGTTGCACCGTTACAACCAGAAGAAGTTATTGGCAGATTGACATGAATTCCATTGTTTTCTGTTGAAATGTTCAGCACCTCCAGATTAATGCTTTTTGCAAAAGATTTTGGAGGGCTGAAAGTTCCATTGCAAACTATTTCAAACCATTCGTGGGAATAACAGCCTGGTCCTATTCCAAAAGGGAATGGAATGCTGATTTCTCCACAGAAGGCTTGACAGTTTGGCTTGGCTAGAGATGGAGATCGTGCCGATGCTTTTATTGACCACATCAACAGAATGGCCAGAAGTACCAGTTGCATAATCATCTTGCTTCTTCTTCTTTGGAAATTCTGGAGATTCTCTCACTTTTACATCGGAAAGGCTGGGATATCAATATATATAATCAGGCCAACAGGAAAACAAAAGGAGGTTTTCTGGAAGGGTTAACACTACATGAAAGAAACTTTGGAAAAAATCAATTTTATATGTAAAGAAAGTTAACTGCAATCCTATAATTGGTATTCAGGCAAAAAACGATGAACAATGACAATTCTTGTGCATTGTAAAAATCGATGATTCGCATGCCCCTCTGGTGGTCTGGCCTCTATACTAGGCTGAAAAAATAACAAAAAGGACAAAGCCTGCACCAATTTCTTGTCTTGAATATTCCATTTTCTCTTCTTTTTTTGTAGGTGAACATCTCCCTTCTCCATACCACACCAAACAAAAGTGTGTGATCTGTACTTACGGGAATTACCTTTTTTTTTCACGCACGGTCCTCATATGAGACCGTGATTAAGAAAAAAAAAAAAACTAAAGGGAAGGCAAATTTATTGTCTAATTTTTGTCTTTCTTGAAAAAATTAGTGGTATTGATATGGGGAATATTTTGGTTTTTTTATAATATCCAATAATTATTAAATGATTAATCGAGATATGTGTTTTTTTTAAAAAAATTATGTATAATGAAATATCTTAATTACCTTTTAATTAAAAACAAAATTAAAATGGTATTTATGTTTTTTTATTTTTAAAACACAGTAAAATGATAATTTTGCTCCTGAAATAAAAAAAATAAAGCATGCTTCCAAAGGCTTTTTGATCTTTTCACTAGGGTTTTTTTTTTTTTTGTTATCATTAGTTTTATGGAGGGCAACTTAGTCTTCGTATATAGATTAAATATTATTTTAATGAAAAAGATGATAATGCATGTAGTGTCTTCTGGTGGCCAAAAATGCATTACACCATGTTGTTAAAATTACCTCTTAGTCCTCTTCTTCACGCGACACCCGACATCATGATGAATAGATAAGGAATCACTATCTAATTTATAGTAATTAAGAGCCCAAACTGGTCCTCATAGATTCTTAGGTAAGAAACTGATTATATTAAAAAGAAATCTCATCATCCTAAAATATCATACTTATGATAAGCTGTTTTTATGTTCTGAGCTTGTGATGATGTACACGTTGAGCCTTTTTAATTATTTGACTAAACTCAACATGAATTTTAAAAATGATTTGTGATTAAGATTTAGTCTTAAAACTCAATCCTCACTTCTAAAACACAGGTGTTGAGCATAAGGAGATGATAAATGTTGAACTAGGCTTTTGAGCCTATTTACTCGTTATGTTTTAAATTAGACCTGTGGGTCATCACTCGTTCTCAATGGATTTTTTGGAGTCATGTAAACCCAGCCCAAATCAACTCATATTGTAGTGTAAAAGAGAATTTTCTAATAAAAATCACAAAGAAGTAATTTTAACTTTATATAAAAAATATATTCTTAAATTCAAATAATAAAGGATAAATAAGAAAAATAATTATTTTTCATTTTTTATTTTAAAATAATGTAGTCACCTCAATGGTAACTTCGTATTCATTATACAATGTGAAAGGTAAGGCAGAGGGTATTGTATTGCCTTAAGGCACCCTTAACTTACCAATCTAATTTCAAGAAAACCAATTTTTATTTTTTTAAAAGCATCTTGATAAAAAAACAAAAAAAATTCCTACTGTGATTTATTTTTAAAAAATCTTATAAAACTAACTAGACTGATCTAAATTGATTTTTTTACTGAATTTTATCATTTTATATTTAATTAACTAAAAATTAAACTATATTTTTTTTCTCTTGAAAAAAGATTTATTCTCCTAGCTAACGTGATTGCTTAAAAATAATAATAATTATTTATTTAGTATTTTTGCATTTTTTTTTATTATCTTATAAAAATAAAATCAATTTATTTGAGCAGGTTTACAATCCGAGATATAAAGTTTTCTTTTTTAAAATGTGTTTGCAGCTAAATATTTTTTTTTTACAAAAAAAAATAAATATAAATCCACAGTATAGCACGGGCTTATATTATATTGTTCAATACTTAAGGCCTAGTACAACTTTGAGCTTGTACAGTGTTGTTGATGAATACCTGCACGATTTCTAAACTAGGTAGATTAGATTTAAAAGCCCAACTACTAGCCCGCAAGATTAAATAGACATTTAATCATTAAATGATCATAGATTTTTATTCAGAATGATTTTTAAGTCTCCCAACTCTCGAGGTATTTTTTTCTTTTACAATTTTTTTATTTAACAATAAAAATATCTTTAAACCATCTTACATATCAACTAAAATCAGAATATTAGCATACGATAACACAGTATTTTACAATACAGGAAACAGTAACTTTAATAAAATTAGATTGAAATTACTTTCCAACACATATTCATACCTTCTAATACTTCATTCATAGCTCTTGTCTAGAAGATCTATATCTTTTTTTGCATTTTTAACAGTTATTTCTTTTGTTTTCTTTATTTAGAATCACCTGTGGTTTGAATTTTCTCTAATTTGCAGTCAAACTAAATTTTAGGCTGTGTTTGGAAATGCGGTTGTACCCGTGTTTTCAAAAAATTTAATTTGTTTTTGCTAAAAATTAATTTTTTTATATGTTTTGGATCGTTTTGATGCGCTGATCTCAAAAATAATTTTTAAAAAAATAAAAAAAAACATCATTTTGATGTATTTCGGCACGAAAAACACTTTGAAAAGCAACCGCAACCACACTCCCAAACAGGCTAGATGGTAACAAAAAGGTGATTAATTTAGCCGATAAACCACGCTCATTAATTCAATCCCTTACCCTACCTATAAAAAAAAAACCCCGCCCATAACTATTAAGAAATTACCCTCTAAACTCGTACCCGGTCCATACCCGCTCATTTAATACCCATTTACCCACTAAAAGAAATTTTGTCAAAACATTTCATCTTAGTCCTTATATTTCTCATGAAAGTCACTTGGTCCTTATAAATATTTGTTTTTCAATTTAGTCTTTTTTTTAGATGTTTCTTAGTCCTCAAAGTTTTCAAAAAGAACTCAGTTCGCGGATATTAACATGATTTAAAATATGTATTAACTTTTTTAAAAAAATTTAATTTTAATCACTTTCAATAAAATGATAGTATAATTGTAAATAAAGCATGTTTAGCAATATAATATGTACCCTGTAATCACTCACTTGTCTTCTTTTTTATCACTTGTTAATGGAGGGAATCAAGCAATATCACATGGGTTTGTATAAAGATATATATCATGGAGGGCGAGAGCAAGGATTATACACCAGCAACAAGCAACATAAACGTTAAGATTAATAAATCATTTGAAATAATTTTTGAATTGTAATAACATTCTCAGGCAAGAAACCTCATCTAATTAAAGTTATGAAATTTTACATTTCATTAATTTGTAGTAAATATCTCAATTTTTGTTTTAGTCCTGAATCCATTCTTGTGATGATTTTTTTTTAAAAATTTTACTCAACCTCCATTTAGGTTGCAATCCTAAATGGAGATAATGAGTCCATCTCAGGCCTTTTAACTAGCTCATATAGAGGGATTATTCTTTGAACTTTAGGTTAGACTGGATTCATATTATATCAGGATGAATTATAACATTCCCCTCAAATTTGGAGTCTCACCCCCCTAAACCATATATATATTTTTTATTTTGATAAAGAATCTTTCATGAACATCTACATTAGTTAAGTTACTTAACGATCTAGGTTGGTAATTGAAAAAGTCCACAAACTTTAAGAGAGAGATTGCAAAAACTAAGAAATTGCTCTAAATCTATTAGCAGAGTGGTAACTTGAATTGTACCACCAATGTGCCATTGGAAGCCACCAAACTCATTTATGAGGCCTGTACATACTCACACATCTCAAGTATGTTTCAAGACACTAGTTAACCCTTTCAAATTGCTCATCTGTTTGTGGGTGATAAGTTGAACTCATAAGCAATTTCACCCCTAACAGCTTGAAAAGTTATTTCCAGAATAAACCAATAAAGATTATATCTCTGTTAGAGATAACTGTTGTTGGCAACTCAGGAAATTTGTAAAATTGTTCTATGAACACTTGTGCTATATCTTATACAGTGAAAGAAAATGAAAGGGCTATAAAATGTATATATTTATTAAATTTGTCCGCTATTACCATGATAACATCCTTTTCATTTGAAACTAGCAAGCTCTCAACAAAATCCATCATGATGTTTGTCTAAGCTCTTTTTGGTACCAGTAAAGGTTGAAACAATCCTGGATATGCCACTCTCTCAACCTTTGCTTGTTTACAAACTACATATCTTTCCATAACTTGTTTAATTGTAAACTTCATAGCTGATCAATAAAACGTAGTCTTTAACCTCTTGTATGTATTCTAGATTCCATCATAATCATCAATATAAGAATCATGTATTGCATTAACCAACTTTCTCCTCAAAGTGCTTTTTTTACCAACAACTATTCTTGCCTTGTATTTCAAGACTTTATCTACCAACTGATAATATGGTTCTCATGCTAGATCAATTAACTTGCCTCTAGTTATTTTCTATATTTGTTGATCTTTTTTTATAAGTATTCCTAACTTTTTCATAACAAGTTGGGATGACCATATAAATGACCATTAAACCTCATCTCTCATCAATATTAGTAATATCATCAATTCTTGACCCTTTATCCATCATTGGCCTTGCTGAAGAAAGCCAACAGTCTTGCTATTTTGACTTAAAACTGCTCTCAATCCTGTTAAACAAACATCGGTCTTTAGAACAAATGTACTATAAAAATATGGTAATGCTAATACAAAAGCTTTATATAAGGTTTTCTTTCAACTAATTAAATACCTCTTCAGTGAATATACTCAATGGGAACATGATATTCTTTAGTAAATCAATTAAAGGTTTGTTAATGATGCCAAACCCTCTTATAGATTTTCTATAATATCCAGTTAGCCCTAAGAATCCTCTCAATTCCTTGACTGATTTGGGAGTTAGCCATCCCTTAATTGCTTTAGTCTTTTTAGAGTCTGTTGCAACACCATATGCTGTAATAATATGGCTCAAGTACTTTCCTTGATTCTTATAGAAAAAGCACTTGAACCTTCTAGCATACAACCGGTTCCTTTTTAGTACCTCTAAAACCTCCTTAAGATGATTGATGTGCAGGTCCAATGTAGAATTGTATATCAATATATCATCATAAAACACAAGCATAAATTTTCTAAAAAAAGATTCCAATACCTAGTTCATTAAAGCCTGGAAAATGACAGGTGCATGGGTGAGCATAAATGACATTACTCTAAACTCATAATGACCATGGTGAGTATAAGAATCAATGTTTTCCACATCTTTCCAATATATCATGACCTAGTGATAACCAAACCTCAAATCCAACTTGGAGTAAAACTAAGAACCATGCAGCTCATTCATCAATGGAACAAGAAACCTATTCTTAATAGTCAGGTCATTAAGCTTCTTATAATCGATACAAAACCTTTATAAATTATCTTCTTTTTAACTAAAAATACAAGTGAGGTACAGGGATTGCAACTTAGCTAAATTATCCCATTTTGTAACATTTTTTAGCCAATTTCTCAATTTCTTCCTTGTGGATAAAGAATTTCTTGTAGGGCCTAATATTTACTAGTTTGGCCCCTAGAACTAATAGAATCTTATGATCTATCTTTTGTTCTAGTGAAAGCTATTTTGGTTCATAAAAAAATTCCTAATACCTCCAGCAAAGACTTCACGTGTGAATTTTGAATCTCTTGTGATGATTCATCAATAACTTTTATGGGAAAAAATGATCAATGTATCCATAGACTGCTTTCTTAAAACTCTTGTGTAACTTGGTTACGAAAACCATTTATATCTAATCTTCTTCAATAATTCCTCTTAGTTCAATCATTCTATCTTCTTTTCTAAATGAAATTTTCATTTTGATAAAATAAAAAAGGATAGGCAAGTATATTTACAATCAATTAACTCCAAAAACAACATCACACCTTCTCGGTTTAAGTATTCTCAAATCAGCTTTGAATTCATAATCTTGAATAAACCATGTGAATTCAGGGTTTTAAGCATCATATAACATCACATTTTCATTTGCCATTATTATTACTAATATAGTAGTCTTGACAATTACAGTTTTAATGCTCTGAATTACACACACATTTATAAAATCGTGTGTACTAACACTATCAATTAGGATAATTAAGTCTTTACCCTTACTAATTTTTTTAATCTTAATTGTGTTGTGAGCATAGCTATCAGCCAAGACATTTAGTGATAAACTATATTCCTCAATATTTTTATTGCCTTTTGTTTTACCACTTTTATTTTTTCTTCCACATCGAGAAATTCTTCTATTTCATCCTCCATACCTTTTATCATATGCAATCCTTTATTATTACATTAATGACTAGACATGTACTTATCTCCTTATTAAAACATGGGCCTAATTTTCTTCTTTGTTCATACAAGGTATCTTGTACATGTTTTGTACCTTGTAGTGCCTCATGCTTAAACTGATTGAAAGGTTTAGATGGAATGTTACATGCTGCTCTTTCCATATTGAAAGGAGAATTCGATCTCTAAACAAAATTGCCTTTTCTAGCCATTGCATTATTAGATTCTTCCTGCCATTTTGCTTACTTGAAAGGTTGCATTAATGAAGTAGGCCTTAAAATTTTGAGCATGGGTTTGATGTCCTCCTTTAATCCACTAATAAAAATGGAAACATGGTATGATACTGGTAAAGAAGGATTTTGTGTGCTCATCAAATACTTCAACTTTTCAAACTTCTCAATATAATCTTCCACACTTTTATCTTGGTCTAACTTGTTGAATTCCTTAATTATATCGTCTCTGCTGCCAAATCTTTTACAAATAGCTTTTGAGAATTTCTCCTAACTGGTCACAGATTCACCCCCATACATTAGTCGTTCGAACCCAATCTCTGCTCTATCATTCAAATACCATGAAGTCACATCAACCCAATAGTGTATGGGTACTGAGTTAAGTATGAAGTATTTCTTACACTTTCTTGTACACCCTCTAGGATTATCCCCTCAAAAATTTTATAAATTCATTCTTGGCAATGTTGAGTTATTTCCAGACTTGTAATGTTCTTGACCTGTAACATTATCTCCATGATTATGGCTTCTGAATCCTTGTATGCCCTTTTGACTACTAAGAGTTACAATATACCTTCCCGTTGTTGGATTTAGTAGGATTCCTCTGGAATTAACTCCAACTTCTTTTTCTACCATTTGAACAAGCTTTGAACTAATCTGATCAGACTTTTTATCTTGTTCTATCCATCTTGCTTTGTTTGTTGCTATTAATTCTTGAAGCTCCTGATGAATTTCCTGTATTTGTTCATAAAGTCTCCTGCAATGCTCCTTCACAACCTCCATCTTATTGCTTTCCACCATCCTTTTGAATGTAGAGCAATGATATAATCAAGAATGGCCTAGGATCGGCTCCAATACCAATTTGTTATGGCCTTAGCCTAAAAAAAAAAGAACTAGAAGAATTGAAAGAGAGGAGAAAGAAGAAATGGTTGCAGAAAATGTCATTCATTGATCACTTGCCTCTTACGTCTCCTAATTACACTTTATATACAATGAAACCAATTACCAAAACTAACTGAGTACTAAAAAACTTTAACCACCAGCTAACAAATCATTTATCACATGTTTTATTGCTTATTTATACGTGACTAATGTATTCTTATTGGATCTTCATCTACAAGTTCCCAGCTTTCTAGTCCTGCAGCATTACTTCTTACCACTGCCTTATTGAACTGCTGGCTTAACAGCAAACCAAAGAATTCAAATCCTAGAGTAAACTCTTTAATAAACAAGCAATACCGAAATGATACACGGTAATTAACAAGAAAAAAAATTAGAAGAGCTAAGAAGATAGATCCACGGAAAACTCACTTACCAAGTTCTTGAAGCAGAGAAGAGACCAGGTTTAACGAGAATTGTAGATCCAAATGTGCAAAAACTTGGGCGTTGATGGGTGTTGATCTTCAGCAAAAACTTGGGTCTCACCAAGTTTTTAACTTCTGCAAAAACTCTCTAGCGTTGATTCATTGATTAGTTCAGCGGGCAAGGTTATTTTGGTCCTGTAATAGCGAATTCAACAGTAATAAAAAGCAGCTCAATAAAAGTGAACAAAAAGCATCCTGAAATAGCTTCCCACCTGTGGTTGGGTAGCAAAAATAGAAGCCACCACTCTATACTATCAAATTATCAAGTTAAGAAGTTATCAGTAGAAAATTTTACTATCGTTTGGAAAATTAATACTATTCTATCTTCTATTGTTATAAATCATTTCGTTTTAAAGCTCGTGCACACACACACACACACACACACACTAATCCATACCCCGTCCAACAATGAGAAATAACAAGGAATAACTAAAGGAAAGTCACACTAATCCAACAGTGAGAAATAACAAGGAATATCAAAGGGAAAGTCACTAATTTCGTGCCCGAGCGTACTATCGAAAAAAGAAAATCATCATATCAATGGATTTTGTAAGAGTAATTACCCATCTTTCTTGGACTCCAACTACTTTTAGATACAATTAGAAAGACAAAAATGAACGTGAAATGTGGAAACTCTCTTTCCTTCCAGCATCAGCTCCGTCTTTCTTTCCTGCATCAGCTAGCCTCTTTCTTTACTGCTCCCTCTTTCTTTCCAGCATCAGCTCCCTCTTTCTTTCCAGCTAGAATCATAGAAATTTGGAGGCCTCTACTAAATGCTTGATTGAAGAGCAGGCGAGTTTGGAACTCCGAGACAAACGGGAACCATGACAAGATGGCTATTGGCATGAAAAGCAATAAGCCCATTATATATTCGTATGCCCTTGCTAGCTCCTTTATTGAATCCCAGAATCCTATCCACATAAACAACGACCTGCATGCTTGTCCAATCTACAAGGGACAAGAAATTGGATATTAAAAGTTCTCGTTCAGTTAAGACTACGAATCACCAGTAATATTTCAGGTGGGGGGGACACCAAAGAGAGAGCTGTCCTTTTGGCCAAATAATAATTTGGAAGGAACTGGATTCATAGAATTGTTGGTGTATTCCAGTAAAAAATGCACCTTATGTCACAAGGAACTCCATCATGTGAGTTTTTGTTATTCAATAGATTCTTCAATAATATTAATATGCATTGAAGATCATATGGGTCTGAATGAATGCAATATTTGCTAAAGGTAGAATATCCTTTTGTTTAGATAAAAGAGAGGACTTAATCATGCAGTGGCCATCTAAAGGAGAAGTTTTAAAGTACATTGCGCACTTGGAACAAAATGTTTGTACTTACAAGAAGAAGGGCCCACCCCGTGGGCATGAATGCGAGGATGCCAGCAAATAAATCTTGTATTGTGAGACCACAAACTACAAATAGAACAGTCATGACCGACACGAAGCCAAGAAATAGGAGTGCCTTGAGAATCCTGAACATGAGCTGGAAATCTGTACGGAATTTTCGTCTCCCCATTGACACCATCTGAGAGCATTGGAAAAAACAAACAGAAGGAGGCCAAGTTCACAAATAAAGCATAGACAAACCACACACTTGTGAGAAGAAAAAGAAAAACCTGCTATATTCTACTTTCAAATGGTCAATATATAAGTTTAAAATGCTGGTTTGCCAGTTTTCGAATACAATTATTTCATGGACGTGAAAAATTTATTAAAGCTGCTCCCAATCATATTTATTTTTGCATGTGTTCCATTTGCATGCCACATACCTTGAGCACTAAAAGTGTAGTTAACATAACTATCCATGAAAGTCCATAAACCTACAAAAAAGATTTGAAGTTAATAGTAGAAAAGTTAGTATTTGGTGGTAGAAATCAACCAAACAGTTATAGGCCAATAAGAAAACAAAATATCACTCAAATATGGATTGTACCAGCAAACTTTTGCTGTGATGAGCTATATCAAGGTGGTAGACAATGCCATATTGGTAGATAAAGAAGCGAAATGCGAGGATTATTTCAAGTAACCATCCCCTGATATTCGTGTGCTTGAGATGTTCTTGTTCTCCACCCCACCATGATTCCCAACTTTTATCAGGTGCAATCCCTATACCACCACGATTTCCCATCCACCTTTTCCAATCTGTCCAATCATCCACCGTTTTTTGCCAGTCAAATCCAGATGGATTGAACACAAATGGAGCAAACAACCAGGATCCAACCAGAAACCACATGGACAAGGTGACGAACAAATAAAGACTTGAACTGCGATATGATTTCCCATAGACTTCATACACGACCAACAATATAAATAGTTCCAATCCCTTAACAAAGTGACTTCGTGAGTATAGCCTGTAGTTTTCTGCAAACTTTGCATGGAAAACAACAAAGCCACGCCCAGTGGCTCGATATTTGGAACCACCATGCAAAATTGTTCTTCCATAATAATGTGCTTTAGTTCCAAGCTGGAATGTAAAGAACACTGAGGCAAGCTGTAGCTGCATAATGACAAAATCACCCAGAGCAGTGCGGAACCCTTTCTCCAAACCAATTTCCATGACCATGGGTAACACAAGCAACAAGCCTAGCTGAAAAATGGATTGCGGAGCCAAAGCCTGTTCAAGGGCCTTGCTTTCATTTATGCTCGGGTCCATAAGAATCTCCCTTTCTAATCCACTCATTACCATGTATAGGCGTCCATATAAGAAGACATATACAGTAAGCACGGTTATCTGAAACAACAAAAGCATACCAAATCTTTCTAATGCACTCTCCATTTCATGTAATTCTAATAGGACTTGAAGTAAATCACGCGCAAGAATATTAAAATGGATTCACAAGTAGCAAGCTAGCCTAGTGACCTGAATCGCTTGACGTTATCTAACCACTGATCTTATACTACACAATATCATTTATCCAATTCAGATGATGATTGAAATTGTTGAATTTCATAAAATTTGGGTTGTTCTGTTTTAGCACCTCATTAACACAGAAAATAATTTAGAAACTATTACTATATGATATTAGTCACAACAGAGGATTGTAGCATAAGGCCCAAGCTGACAAACTGATGTTATACTTGGTGTTTAATTGTTTATATTTTGATACCAGCATAAAATGAGTCTCGTCCTCAAAAGGGAACAATCAGCAGCTTGAAATTTGTAGATAAGAATAATCCGAGCAACATTTACCAGGGAGCCTAGTTATGCTATGCATGGTTTTTTTTTTTTAAAAAAAAAAAAAACAATAGGGAGGAAGAAGAAGAATCCTCCAAGAAACAAGTAACCAATACACAGAAGTGTTTCTGTGTATTCTGAACCTACTGCATATTAAATAAATAAATCACCTTGAAGCTCCATATGCAGAGCTCCTTGAAGCTCCATATGCAGAGCTCCTCAAGGAGATCAACATACCACATAACTCAAAACTTAAAGCAAAAGGGATATCACCAGTAGTAGTCATGGAGACTCTAGTTTATAGGAAACAATTAACTAAGAAATCTGTTCAGCACAAAGACAGTAAAATAAAGAAATCAGATCAGCATACCATGCTACTGAAATAGAAACCAACTGTTGTAAAGTAGAACGAGAGCATCCTATAGAAGTCAAAACGTCGCCCCAATCGATAAACATCACGGCTAAGGGTCTGCTCTCCATTTCCATTTGCAACCTTTGCCTCAAAAGATGATATTTGGTTCATCCCCACATCACGCCCTTTTCCTACTTGTATGTATTCATGATGTGTTACATATCCCCCACGTAGAGTTGTGTTGTATCCTGAAGAGAGTGACATGCTTAATCATCGCATGGTACTTATGTGATGTCAATAGTGTTCAAATCCATATCAAATTACCTGCAAATATATCCTCGCTTAAATTTATTATTTTTGAAGCTTTGCTTATGCCACCCCTTGTTATGTGGAAGATTCTGTCAAATATATCAGGATGGCCGTAATGGAATCGTACCCTATAAAATCAGACAACATTTATTAGAATCTTATTCTAGCAAAGTGCACCACTGAAGAATAATCTTGGTGCACTTTGGTCTTCAAAACAAGTATATAAAAAACAAAGTTTACTTCAGTTTAAAGCTTGCAATTGTTCCTATATTTGAAAGTTGAAACTCTCTGTAGTTTTAGACTCCTACTCTTTTCTATAAAAAAAAAATTAAAAAGAAAATCAGGTTCTGTGGTCTTTTAATACTTTTAATCTGGAACAAAGTTCATCATTAAGTAAATCTAGATATCTTGTATTGGTCAACGAGTCTGTTCTGAGGAAAAGGGAAAAAACAGTCAAGCGGTGGTTTAGACTTAAGATTGGTCTCTAAGGGAGAAACTTTCCAGTAGCAATCAATGCAAACTTTTTTTCATTTCTCGTTTTCTTTTTCTCAAGCAGTGAAATATCATCTGTTTGAGGTTTGAAATATTTTTCTCCCATGTTTGATAATTAAAAAGGAAAAATAGAAATGTACGCAGATACAAAATTTAAATGATGCAACGAGCTTTCAAATTGTAAATGACATGTAATACCACATAAGCATACATTGATTGCTGGCTAAAATTAGGCTTACCTTAGAGGACTAGCCAAGATACGTTGGCCAATAGTCACAAAGCTGGTCTCCTGATTGGACATGAACCAAGCGAGTGATGAAACACTGTCAAAAGAAAGAGAAGAAATATAAGGGTTTATAATATTAAAATCAAAACATTTCTACTACATAATTCTTTTTGCACGCCAACATGTGATGCACAACCATTAAATGGTAAAGCTGACCTTCCAGTAAATATATGCTCCCTTATACCCAAAATCGTTGGGTTTTGTTTCCTACGATGAGATTTTTTAAGCTCCTCCAACACATTTCTCATTTTAAAAGCTTCTTCAAAGTAATTGTCCTGAAACAAAGAGAAATTCTAGTGAATTACTGTATAATGTAATTTATAAATGAATGGAAAAGGAACAGAGAGACTACTTGATTCATGTCTATAGTCTGTAGGGCTTCTCCACGAGTAAAAATAATGGCATGATTTTGATTTTCAGGTTTTCCTTCACCAATATCTGTCGGAGGACCTGGAAGCTTGATTCGGTAGATTTCCTAGCAGTGTAAGGAGTACAACATGTAAGAGAACGTGCTTTGGATTTGTAGAAAAATGGCAAAAGAAGCTTGTAAACAGGAGTAGCATTAACAATCAACTACTCTCAATATTTTGAATTGAGAACACAAAGGCAGGACATCTTTCTCATACCCAGCATATGAATTGAGGTGTCTAAACTAAGCAGTTCAGGAAACATCACATAAATGCAATTGTTCCTAAGAGATAGTCCCTAAGAAGTACAGTTTATTTTACAGGTGCATATAACAAATTACTTCGTTAGATTATCTAGCAGACAATAACCAGAGTTTTTCCAGAAGATAACTCTGCAACTACGACCCTTCATTGCAATTTGAAATATGATAAATTTAATTGGAAGTGATCAATTGCTCTACTTAAGTGCAGCATAGAAATCCCGAAGCGAATTCCATACCAAACAAGGAATCAGACCCGTACCTCATCATACTTATCACCCCCTTTGACGAGAACAGAGTAATACAGCTTTTGAGATTTTCCATTCACTGTGGTCTCTCTTTCATCTATGTAAGCAACACGCAACGATGGATTCCTGCATTAATGATATGTAATGAAGGTTGCCATCAACCTTTTGTATCTAAATGGAGAACTTCATGTAATGCATTGGGACAAATTTTAACTTACGCTAACATTAAATTCAGAATATTGTTGTAACAACTCCGGTCCCGTGGTTCAGTGGATTTTTTCTGAGCCCCATACACCTGACAAGAAACAACATAGGTGAACTTCAAATCAGCCAGAGCTTGTGCCTTATCAAAATAAGCTTTTTGATCCGTCTCAGGTTCCAAGGTACGGAAGCCATTCAAAAGGGCTGCAAAGCAAAACAGTGATTAGCTTTTTGAAAAAATAATGTACCATTAGAGGCAAGGAATTAAATGCTAAATTTCAGAAGTAATGGCGCGTATATATCTTAAGAAATCACAAACCATCATCTCCTGCAAATTCTAATAAGCACTGAAGTTCTAGGGCTTGCCTGTAGTACATCATCCCTCTTACTGGAAAAAAAAAAAACATAGAGAATTATGTGTGCACACGTACGCGTGCATGCACACACAGTTACATGATGGCCTAGTCAACATCCACAAATGAAGCAAGTAAATAAAGCACCAAAAACCTTCACTATTCAAACCTGTTCTAGCAAGGGTCTGCCCCCTATAGGATACCCATTGACGAGTAAGCTCCATCTTCTCTTTGAAAAGCCACTTAAGTTTCTGATCATTTATACGTTCCTCAAAATTTTTCCATTCATCTGTTTTGCGTTCATTTGTATTTGATAAGTTTAACCCCATTATAAAGATTGAAAGTGTGATACAGGAATTGGTAGAAACTCACCACGATATATTGTCTTTAGGTAGAACAAAATCGTTATCCCATCTTCATTTTCCTTATGAAGTTCGTCATCGGAATAAAGAACATCTTCTTTGTAATAGGGAGTCAAAACACTAATGATATCAGAAAAGAAATCTAATGTCAAAACAAAAACAAAAACTAAAATGAGTAGCCATTTATTTATGACCAATAAATGATCTAAATGGAAGAAAATGAGCAACACAGAAGCACATGGCCAATTCTAAAGATAGTGGATAAGAGAAGAAACTAAGCAATCCTTCTTAACACAATTTTTATCATGTTCGCACAAGATTATCATTTCTTCATTTCTGATCGGATTGTGGTAACAAGCCATGATCATGTTGAAGATGATTTATTTTTAGAATATGTTGTTCCTATGAAGAAAGTATAGACAAAAACCATTGCCACCTGTTACATTTTTTGCTTACAAAATTCGTATTTTTCAATCACTCACCTAAAAGAGAACATGTCTCGGACTTTTGGAGCCTTCGGCATGTTCATAAATAAGGAATTTGCAAAAAAAGTGATTCGGCGGCGAGCATCCAAGTTTGATGGCACATTTATGGCAGATTCCTTCGTGGTCAAAAGTAAATGAAGCCTGAGGACCTACAGAGAGATGTTGAACAATATAAAAATTGAAGATGTATATGTCACAAACATGATATTCGTAACAAAATATGCAAGTGTCAGGACAACCTTCTCCCTCCAATAATTGTTATTTGTGAGACTTAGATTTATCTTTCCAAACCTCTGTTCTTTCATACTACTTTGATCACTGTAAGCTCTTTCTAGAATTCTGCAGGGATAAGTAGCCAAACATTTAGTTATCAAGGCTCAATCTGTCATAAACCATTTTGACATCCCATTAAGTTAGTAATAATTCAGAACTTACTCATGGCCATGAAACATAATATCCTGAGTGATAATTTCTATAATAGACTGGAGAGCATTAACTATCTGAGATTTGTAGGTGTCATCATTACCATGATCACCTGCCTGTTAACAAACTAGTGTGAGCACTCGAATATGAGCAAGTGCAGACCATGATGGAAATAAGAAATTAAAGAAAAAGGAAAGCATAAAGAAAGCACATTACCAAGACTTTTAGAAATCTCTCCAAATATTCACTAAGCATAGGCAATCCACTCATCCGGAACTCATTCAAAAATCTATGTTGTTGTATGCTCATATCTACCTCGTAAAGTATTTGTTTGACAATCCTGTTGAGAAAAGAATAATAAAAACAAATGAATAAATAATCGATCATAAATGGCCAGATTCATCTTATATGACTTTTGAGACTCAATCTCGCAAGATGAATGCTTCTTACATCTTATCTGCATCATCTTCTAGAAGGCCAAATATTATGTACCCCAATGCCTCATAACACTCAGTCACTGCTGATTGCATATACTTATCCATCTTTCTATATAACTCAGCATCCTCCTTCCCCTTGAAATCTTTTGCCATGTCCAGTGCTATAGGGATCTGTCATGTGTCAATCAACACAAGGAGATAAGTTGGAATTGGAATTGCATTGAGTACAAATATTAAGAATACCAATGAATCAAGGTACATACCTTGCTAGCAAGCAAAAAAGGAGGCCACTGGAAGACAGAGACATCACTTGAAGAATAAGGCACAAGTAGCAAGTCTTTTTCACTGAACAGTGAAGTCAATTTAAAATCTTACAACTAGAAATATGATGCACTTGATGTTGTAATAAATTGTATAGCAAGAAGAGCCTCAACTGATTGCTGATCAAATCTTCCATTCTCAAAGAATATATGAACTCATTCCACACATGTGAAAAATTTGCAATATTTGTTCTTTCTGATTCCTCATTCTGAAATGACGAGAATTGTTGATTTAGACAAGACAAATAAGAAGGGGTTCCAATTGATTGCTATATAAAACAAGCTGGAAAACAAAATAATATTGTTGCTTTTGTATTTGGCACAAAATGCATCCAAGATGGAACATCAATAAAAAAAAATACCGAATTGTCACCGCAAACAAACAAACCACTACAACAAAATTCGTTAGAATTGATCACCAAATGTTTCCTCGGAGCATCCTCGTGTGATGGCACAAGATGGCGACTGAAAGCTGAAGGCACGGATTCAAATCTGGACCGTAACATCCCTAAGGTCCTTATCTGAAAATAAAAGGTTACGAGTGTTGTGCATGATGAAAACCACAACTTGTCAACTGCATATTTTCCATACAATCAAATATGAACTAATATTCCAAATGTTCTTTAACAATCAAAATAATGTTGAATAAATGGGATCATTGTGCATCATATGATTGCTAATATATCATTATATGAGAACAAAATGACCACTAACCTCACCCAAATGGCTGAAGGCTCCTTGAATCCCACCAACAAGAGTAGAAAATATGGCATACCATATTTGTGCATCCAAAAAATAAACCTAATACAATAACAGAATTTACCCCAACTTAATGTAAAAGTTTGTTATGAAACACAATAATATAAAGTTTCTCATTCCTAAAACTTCATATTCAGTCCACTTACCAGAAGAATAGGAGTCCATATAAAGATAACAACACCAATGTTATGCGGAACTACACCAGTTTCAAAACATAACTTAGTTATAGCTCTATGATGAAAGAAAGTACAGAGAGTAATAAAAAAGGGTGAAATATTACGTTGGGGAAAGAATTCATGCCATTGATAGTTATTAACACGAATCTCCATAATCAACTTTGTTGGTTCAACTAGAGGCAATATCTATTCACAAATATGCAACATATGGGTTATAAGCAAATGAATATGACAGATTGTACAAGAAAACAAATAGTCCACGTAAAATGAAATTGAAAAGTAATGAACCTATAGCATGGACAAATACAAAATAAGATTGTGTGTTTTTCCACATCCATGGTATAGTTACTGTAAAAAATCACTATAACAGTACAGTAATTCAGGAAAACTATATTTCTTCCAGTATTATACATGGCCTTTGATATTATTTCTGGTAGGAATTGTAATTTTTTTTTTTTTCCTCTAACCAGCCATGTAATTAGAAGTTTTAGCCTTGGAGAAATTTGAAATATCCCATGTGGAAACTACATCGAAAAAGTATTTCAAATAGATGTAAATTCCAGGAAGTTAAGTTTCTATCCCTACAATGCATATAGTGTTCTTTAAATTGAGAAGTACAAATATATGTGACGAGCTATTCTGCAAGAGGAACACCATTTTAGGTGGTGGAGAAAAGACTTTAGAGTTCCTCCTAAACTTGTACGTGATAATTCTATACCCTTATTTTCATGTGTATAGATCCAAATTCCAAATACATGCATATAAGCAAATTTGTAACATTTTTGTGCATGCACATGTGTGTACGCTGTGAGTACATAATGCATTTAGACTCAAAATATTATTAACAAAATCTTGTCCCAATGGATATTGAAATTCAACAATTAAGATGTTTAAGAAGAAAAAACCTCCACATAGTAGCTAAATGCTAGCTTGCAAATTATCAGCAGGACCCAGAACAAAGTATACCTGTGCATAGGAAAATATCAAGATTTTATAAGAAAGAAAGACAGGCATCACATTCATTTTAAATTTCCCAACAAGAATTCTAACATTGATAAAGTACAAGAGCCAAATCATGCAACTTCCTAGTAACCTCACTCATCCCCTCCAAAAAGGTAAAAATGAAAATAAAATAACAATCAATAGCATTTGTTTCTCTTACTTTAAAAGTGAGAACATATCCTCATGCATGCCTCTTCCTACATATAGTTTTGGCTGCAGGAAGGTAAAAGAAATGTAAAAAAGAAGGCTAGGTTGAAGAGAAAGAAACAAAAGCTAGAATATCAACCAAACCAAAAACACACACATGCACACAAACACTTGAGTCAGAAGTAAAAGTGCTGGATATACTTGCCTGAGCCCACCACATTATGAGAGTGACAATCCGCCAGTTTGAACGTTCCATGATTCTCCGTAAAGGTGGAAGCACAAAAAGTAAAGCAGCCAACACATTTGGTATCAAATAAATTGTCACAGCGTAAGTATAAAATGACTGATTCTGCCAATCCATAGACCAAGTGCTAAAAAACTTTACAAGTCCTGTTGGATTCAGCACAGAACTGGAATAACCAATTGGCAGAACCACGGCCCATGCAGCAGCCACAAAAAACTTGAGAAGGTACCGTAGTATCTGTGTGACTTTTAAGCTCCTCCATGCATTAAGACTCAGAATTATATCCAGAGAAGCTGCAAAACCAAAGATGAAAATGTCAAGGGAGCACCAAAAAAGTCGCTCAAACTATAACAACAGAACCATAGCAATATATAACCATCTGCAAAACTTAAACAAATACATATTAATGTTTAATATTGAGAAATTGCCAAAATAAATGCAATCACAAGGCTTTATTTCACTTGGTTGATGTCCACAATAACTGCTACCATTAGCAAGACAATAATGCTGGCAAAGTTTTCATTTCTGATGAAATAGAAGCAATGAAATTAAAATAGCAATAAAAATATTGTTTATTTTCTGGACAAGAGAAAAATTATTAAGAAATTCATCAATACCTTGCAAAAGATTAAGGAATGCAGAAGTGACAAAAATGCTCAAAACACTTTTGAAGACATCCTCATCAAAAAAGGCTACAATAGATCCAGAAGGACTCCATGCAATAATTATCATAGCCTGAAAAACAAGTTCATATTCAATTGATTCCTAGTAGAGAAATTGATTGAAGACATTAACCCAGTAACATTTTAGACCACCTGTAAAGCCAATATAAAAAATATCCACATTCGGTCAAAACTTCTAAAAAGGTGCCAAAAAGTGCGGACTTCAACAAAATTAGTCTTAGGCTTCCTCGTTCCACCAGTACCTTGGTTAGACCTCTGCAAAAAGCATACAAACTTCAAACACAAAATGTTTGGAAGAAATACATGATAGACCACTCCCCAAAACAATTAAAAAAGAATAAAAATGAAAAGAAATTCAGGAAGACAGAAGAACTTCAATAGTTCAGCGTTGAAAACTAACATTATTATCAATGGCTGAAAGATCACTAACATCATTACATCACATTTTACGGAAACAAAAAAGAAACCAGTCGAAACATTTTTCAAAAATAGAGATGTGAATTTAAAGATCAGCAAGAAACAGTTGATAACATACACAATGCACTATAATTTCTCATTTTTGTGAAGCATAATTATCCGCATGCTTCAGTAAAAGGCTACTACACTGGGGTCAGGGTATGTTCAGATGCCTTACCCATTTTTTTTCCTTCTTGGTTGGGGGGGTAGGGGGAGTAGAGAGATACCTCATTTACAGGTGGCAACTCATCAGAATGAACAAAAAAATCTGCTCGAAGGTCCATTGGCCAATTTAACTTGAGACATTTGTCAGACCTGAAAAGATAGAAAAAGTTAGCTATCAGTCATCTTGACTAATTGTGGAAACAGAACTTACTCTTCAAAGGATCTCACCAGAAGTACTCGTTCAGGTCATCATAATTTCTCCATTTTGAATGGCTAGCCTTGCCTCCTTTGTTTCTCCTTGCTTCCTTTTTCAGGAAATGAAATCATCTTCCAGATGTAACATGTAAGTGAAACATAAATAATAAGCAGTAAATTTAGTGAAAAATTACCTTGCGCAAAACCTGATAGATTGGGGTTATAACATTCCTCAAAAAGGCTTCATCGTCAGGTGCTGTTGTTTCAAATGTCTCCTCATTAACAAGATGCACGTTGCTATATAATATTCCATAGACTTCATGTGCCATCTTATACATTGGGAAATAAGGAGAGCATCACATTTGCATACAAAAAAGATTTACGTGAACATCAAAAAAATATTATGGAGGAAGCTAAACAGATACCACCCTGAAGAATGATTCATTAGATTTTCTAAGACCCCGTTTGTTTGCTGGAAAGTAATTTCCTTTTGGAAAGTGAATTCCGAGAAAATGAATTATTTTCTGATGTTTGGCAGTGTAATAGAAAATAAGTTGGAAAACACTTTCCAGTGTTTGGTTATGTCATGGAAAATGAGCTGGAAAATAACTTATTAATGTTTTATTTTTCTCAAGTTTATTAAAATAATAAGGAACAAATCTTACAAATTAAAAAGTTGAATGAGAATGAAATTGAAAAAAAATATAATTTCATAAATTATCTCAAATAAAATAAATAATAATCAAAATAAAAGAGATCAAATCTAAAAAATAAAAAAAAATGAAAGATGAAGAAATTAAAATAATAATAATTAACATTTCATAAATTATTTCAAATAAAATAAGTAACAATCAAAAGAATGAGGACCAAATTTGATACATAAAAAATTTCAATAAAAAAATGATAAGGGAAAAGCAAATAACAATTATAAAAATAAAGACCAAAGTTAATATAAAAATTAAATTTTAAGAGATGAAATTGAAAAATAAATATTCAAAACAAAATATATATATATATATATATATAGCAATCAAAAGTTTAAAGATCAAATTTGATATAATCAGCAAATAATATGACATTTCTAAATTTTTTACAACTTCCAGAAAGTGTTTTCCGCCAAAATTTTTCAAGAAAACACTTTCCTAGAAACCAAGCCAAATTTTTCTTTGACTGGAAAGTGTTTTTTGTTGACCAACTTTCCTAATGGCAAACAAACACAGGAAAGTTTGGAAAATGATTTTCCGGAAAGTGAATTCCGGGAAACAAACATAGCCTAAGATAGGAGAATTATATGCCTAAAACTAATTCCTCGTGATGATAGAGTTCTGCTACCTTAACTGGCATCAATGCTTCTAATAAATTGATTTAAACAACTGTTAAATGGAATGAAAATAAAGGCACTGTGCTATATACAAAATTGTTACCAAATAACAAGCTAGACAGTCAGATGAATTTCAGTATTTGGAAACCAAGGCTAAAAATTTTATTTCAGACATTAGTAGATGATAAGCTAATTCTGAGAACTGTTTACCAAGTAAAGAGACCTCATAAGGCACTTTCTCAAGATGCTTTTCTCATGCAGCTTAATAATGGGAGACACATGAACACCTTTTGATACATTGTCGTCTGGCTTGGGATATAGAACACAACTTGTGATACCACAGGTGAGCATCAGCAACCATAGTAAGATGGAAGAGTTGTTTTTCATGCAGTTGGTGGGTTTTCGGAGAAAGGAAGTAAAATTTTGTACAAATATGCAATATTTGCAGTGGTATGATACAAAAATCAATTCTAACATAATAAATATGGGACAAAATTATTTTCGTAGCTAACTTCTATGTGGGGCAATCTATCTGGGGCATTTAGGATTTTCTTTAGTGGATATTCAATGAGACTAGAAAGCCATTGCTTTTTAATTTTTAACAATCTATTATGTTCTCCACAGAAGTTGGCTTGCTCTCCTTATTCAGGATTCCTTTTCTATTGAAGATCTTACTTTTTCTATTAAAAAAACTCAACCCCTTTCTTTAATTCATTTAAAATTATATTCATCTCTTTTAGGAAAACGAAGGACTACAATGAAACCAGAAAAAGTCAATCATAGTTCCTACACAACATGTTATGTTGATTGTACTTCTAAGACTCCTGATGGATATCTAAAACAATAGCTTATCATAAGAACGATAAAAAACTGCTGCCATGCTAATATTATTTAATTCAAACTTGACAATACTCCATGAAAAAATCTTATTAAAAACGTACATTGTGGAAGATATAGCAAATGCATTCTGGCATGAATCGTATATTTGAAGCTTCACCCCATATAAGAAGATAGAGTGCAATGTAAATAAGCTTCAACTGTTGGTTGTCAGACTTTGTGGGAAACCTACAAGATCAAAAAATTTCAACCACCTGAAAAATACATCTTTACCTGCTGCAATCTTAGGACCATAACTTACTCAAGATTTGATTTACAACGCAAATAGTTACACCATGAACGATAATTCTTGAAAATCGTTTCCAACAATCGTTGTATGGTCCCACTATTGAGCTGCAATAAGCTTTGTCTCAATCTTTGAAAGACAATGATATAAAGAAGTAAAACGAAAAAAAGGCTTCTATAGAGAGAATAGAAGAATGTTAAATTCATTTAAGATAAGTGAGTATAAAGCATCAAGCTTTTACCGTAGTATAATCGTCAAGATTCCTCCTATTCCTTACATCCATATTGGCTAGTAGCAATATCAGGTGCTCCCTCTGATTTGCCACGTTTCCTCGCTTTGATTCCATGGACAAGATAAGAATATAAGGAGTCATAACTAAATCAGAAACTTGTATGCATACAGTTGACTTGAGTATATGAACATAGCACACAAGTTTCATCATGACCACCAAAACTACGATATTAGTGAAACCCCCACTAGTTATCTAACGAGACAAACAGATAGTCAAATCATGCAACACCAATCTTGTTTTTCCATTAGTTAGTCACATTTGATTATTTGGAGGAGAGGGGAGGGAGAGTTCGTTTTCTTTTCTTTTCGTAAAGATGAGGAAATTTTTTTAAGAAAGGAAAAGATAATGGAATGCTGTAAGTATGATAAGGCATCTTCTAAACTAAAAAAATATATATATATCTTCTACACAGTGGCAGAACCTCAAAGAGATAGGCCCTCACCTGGCATTTTTAATTTTCTAAAATACTATGTACATTTAAGTTCCTTTACTTTTCAAATAATTAATTTAGTCCCTATGTCTCCAAATTTATTTAGAGTTGGATCCTTGATTTCAAAATTTGCTTTTCTTTTTCCAAATTAAAAGTCTCTCTCCCTCCATACATATTACTTCCAGGCAACAAAATGCACATCCTTAAAGTGTCAATAAGTTTTCTTTTCTTTTCCACGCATAAAATTTTTTAAAATAATATCTGTACAATATGCTCACTAGACCATCAAAGCTAATCAAAAAATTTGACACATCATCTTTTTTTCTCTCTTCTTTTTTGGAGTTTTGACAGAATTAAATTATTGTCCAAAATTGACATGGACATAATTGAATGATGACACAAGCTATAATACTGTATATTTAGTCATGTTCTTGCATCCCCTAAAATTTTGTTCAAGATCCGCCACTGCTTCTACAAATCATTCTGAAAAATCAACTGACACAAATAAGTTTTAGAAACTACCCTAACTCAAAGTAATTGGTTGGACAACTGACGTTTCTCAAAAATTTCTGCATTTCTCTCCATTCAAACACACCATATCAGTGCAATTGCCGCACCTCTCCAAAGAGTTTTGCCTTCTTTGCCTCTCCCAAAACCCAAAGCAAGTGAATAATAAATCTTCAAGGTTTTACAGCACATCCATAGCTCACCAAAGAAAATGGCCCTGATCTTAACCACAAAATTTATTTATTTCTATCGATTCAGTATAACTGGTTTGAATGGAAATGGTATAGCTCTGAAGCAAACCATTTCCAGACTGTTCTTCATAAGTTATTCCAAATTAGAAATACTTCGTCTTTATGTCCATTTAGAAACATTCTGGGTTTTCTCCGCAAGCATTAAAAAGAGATGCGTTAATTTCTTCATTACTTTCGTTGTAATCTCCCCGTTGCCATATAAGATTCACCTAGCTTCATAAGGAACAATACTGCTGACAATTCTCAAAAGGAATAAGAGAATAAAGTATATGAATAACAGTGAACTAAAACCCAAAGGTCCAAGCGTTCAAATCTGTGAGTCCTTTAAGCAACTTAAAGGTCTAGAAGCTAACATGCAGATTACTTCAGAACTGACAAACAAAAGACCCAAAACTAACATTTTAGCTGTAAAATAAGAAAACAAATTGCAAAAATAGAACTGAAGGTGCATCTTACCTGAAACCCAAAAATAGACGAGAGCCAATCGAGTATGTCATTGACAGATATAACCCTTTCCTTATGCATGTCACTAGAGGAATCATGCGGTAGTCTAGTTCTGGGCATTGGAAGATTATCCACATCACGTAGAGCATGAAGTGCGGCTTTGATCTATATTTTCAAGGATGACCATGATAAAGTTCAGACATTCACAATCAATGTCAATGTAATTAGCTCAAGCAAAACCAAGATTACATATTCTACACATATCCAACCTCTGGAAGTTCCATGATTGCTGGTTTTACCCCAGCAGCATACAGTGGAAGAATGTTGTAGTGTTCGTACTGTCCCCTTTTTCTCTTAACATCCTCAGCATATTTCTCTGTCTGTGGCAATAGAATCAATTGAATATACACGATTAAGCACCTTCCACATGCAAACATGTACCTTAAGAGCTCATGCCAGGATGCTGAAAACAATTAAATCAAACCTCATTGTCAACTTTTCCTGCAGGTACGACCGTTTGCAGCACATCATATAATACTGTAGCAACGCGAAGAATCTTAGCCATGTCCTCCCTGCAAGAGTTGACACAAAGAATAAGATATGATAGATGCTTAGAAACTTTGGCAAGACAGCAATTGGATAAAAAGTAAATAAAGAAGAAAATAGGCTAAAAAATAATCAAGCCTCACGGTTTTTTTGTATACTGTGCATCTTTAATGTTCTCCTTGTAGAATTTTTGGTAATACAACTGGATTTCGCGCGGATCAGTTTTAGCAAGCTGAGGCTTTGTTTCTTCATCTTCCTACAAAAAGGGGAAATTTAAGTAGTCTTGAATCATTTCTCTGAGAACTCCAGAATATTATTTCAAGCGCGTTCTTAATACAGTAATTTGATAATATCTTCTTTTTCAGAAAGGAAAATTGCAATCTGAATGTATTATTGAGATAAAAGGAAAAAGGTATAAATAATCCTAGTTTATATATTGAACAGGTTGCCTAATGGACAATTAGGCTCTAGGAAACTGTGATTAGGCTAAATCATAAATCAGTTAAGCAATTTCTCTACAATATGATCTTCAATATTTAGTTCAAAGCCCACGTTTTTTCTTCTTAATGAAACTACACTTTACTCTAGCAAAATATGCAGGTTGAGAACAATCCCCAGGAGAGTGAGAGCACAAAAGAAATAAATTATGGAACATATATTTTTCTATAGTTGGAAGAATTTGGAAAATAATGGGATAGCAAGCAAGAATTAAAAATAAAAGGAGATCCAGGGTAGAAAAAAATCACATCAATACCAATCCATCTATGCTGCAGAATATCATGAAAGACAAAAGGAACGAAGATCATCCACCAGCATGTTCACTAACAATTAAAGTATTTCTATGCGATAATGAGATTAAAGGTTATATAGCCTAAGACAATTGAGATTTTTCAGCATTGAACAAGTTACAGCTGAGAAATAATTCCACATAAAACACATGCTATTCTTCCAGGCACTACACTATTCATCTAAATTTCTATACTGTTAGTGAGCTTATTACTAATTGCCACACCCACACCTCTCTACCCTTCTGGGTGGAGACATTCAGCGGTGTACCTTTCATAAGATGCACTTGCATTGGGAAGTGGATTCTGAGGCCTTTTAACAGAAGCAAATTAAAGACATTGAAAATCCACAAGCAACAACAGCCACTCTTGTATCTTAAGGCCTTTGGAGGCATTTTGATTGTGTAATAAATTTGTTTAAGTGAGAAGGGAAGAGTGAAGAATGTGATTGAGCCAGTTAAAAATCAGAGGACTTGTTTATCCACCTTCAGACTTGAGAACAAGGAATCTAGCAGCTAATTTGGAGGAATAACAGAAATACATGGTATGGAGGATGATTGATCACTTATTAGATAGCAATTGAAATTCAGTGGAAATTGAAACGAAAAATTAATTTAGGTTCAAATATTAACATCAACAGTTTCCCAATTGAGACGTAAATTCTGTAGAGCACCAAGAATGGTGCATTGCAGAGTGGCACTGGAAGTGGTGTCCAGAACAGGATTCTATAAATGTTTCTAATGGTTAGCGCATCCAATAGAAAGGCTTATGTTAGCTGGTGAGCAAGCAGCACACTAAATTAGGCTAAACCAGACTTTCTTATCCAGCTCGTTATATGATTATACAATGTCCCTGTCATGTTCAGGCCCAGCAGAACCATGCAAAGGAGACATATTAGACAAGACAAAATACAGGCAATTTCTAATACCTTGTAAGTGCATCCAACCCAAAAGGTGCCGTAAGCTATTATTATAAAGTCATACCAAACTTCAGCTAGTATGCCAAGAATGCTCGAAGAAGTCAGGCCAGCAGCATGATAATTACTTCCATTGAGATTCGGGTCAGCAGTATGGTAATTATTTTTAATTAAGAATCAGGCAAGCAGTTAAACTAAAAAATCCCAATACCCTAAAAGAAGCGGGATAGAAACATCAGGTAAGCAGGTAGTTATTTTTACGGTTGTGATCAAACCACTACCTAAATTTGCCCGGTTTTACAATATGAACACAATTGGCATGTAAACTAATTTTGAGTGACATCTTGAACTTCAAAACACAAATTATGATGATTTTTCATAAAGCAGTGAAGATTTTTAAATTTACCAGATGCCGAGGAGCAAATACTGCCTGCCAGTTAAAATTTGAAATGCTAAAACAACGGGGATTTTTAATGAGAACGCTAGGAAAATTCAGAAACAATGCACTTAATGCAAATTCACTTCATTGGTACTTGAAACAAGAAAAGAAAACAGCTATAAGCTACAAAATTCATTCAAGAAGAACAAAACCAACACCACAACTCATCTAGTGTTTTCGAGAATCTAATAATTAGTTCCAAGTGAAATATCTAAAATTGAACAAGACAAAATAAATCCTGTAACAAAAGGAGATGATTCAAAACTCTACAACATATCATTCCCGAAATCCCGGCCATGAGGCTGAAACAAAAATATTCTTAAAAAAAAAAAAATCAGTTATACCTTCTCAAGCTTGTGCAACAAATAGGTCTTGAACTGTCGAACTCCACGTCCACTCGACGTCCGATCCATCTTATGAGCCTTCTCAAACGCATGGAATCGGCCTGATTGCACAAAAATATAAATAAACATAGCAGCAATAATATAAAGTATTGTTTATGTAGTGTATAAATAAATGAATATTTTTTTTGAAAAAAAAAAAAAGGAAAGGTAAAGGAGAAGTGGAGGAGGTTACGTACATAGATAGGCGACCCGACGATTTTCCTTCTCAATCTCGTTAGCAACGCGAAGAATAGGAGCGATAAGGGCCAAAGAAGACGGCACAACCTCACTATCAACAACAGGAGGACTATCCTCATCAGCCAAATCCAACACCATCGTCGGCGCTCGCGTCATTCTCCGAGACAGCGAACGCGGCGGACCTTCTTCATTCTTGGTCCCGCTCGAACTCGCCATCTCCAATCACACCAAGCCAATCCACAAAAAGCAATAGAAATTATAACGGCAATGCCTTTGATTTCAAGTTGAGTAAAAACGATCCAAGTTCCTTTGATTTTCGCTATCTTGTTTGTTATGTTTGAGAATGTTGTCACAGTAGTGGTAATAGTGAGAATGAGAGAGGACATTCTTCTTTTTGTATATATAGAGAGAGAGAAAGATGGATGCTTTGAGTGTGGAGTGGGTCAAAGACGCAAATTGATTGCTCCGGTGGCAAGAAAAGAATTGGATTTAGGGAATTTTTATTTTTAGGGGTGGTGCTCTTTTTGCTTTTATAAGTGCAAGCTGGGATTGGTGGCGGGAATTTTAAAGGGAGGGAGAGGGGTTTCTTTTTCTTTTTGGATTTAGTGTGACGCTATTTACGCGACAAAATACCTGCTCCCACGCTATCTTAGCACACGTGTTTGCAATGCACTGGGAGAAGTTATTTGGATTTTCTTTTTCTTTCGTGGGTTTAGCCCTTCTTCTTTTTTGCTTTCGCATTTCGGACGTCGGGAGCATTTTGGAATTCGGAGATGAACAAAATCGAGAAATTAATTATGGTCTAAGGCTCATTTAATAAAAAACTTTGGAAATAAAAGAAGGAGTATTTGTTAATTTAAGATTGTCCACATTTAATAAAAATTTCAAGTACAAAATAATTTTTTTAAAAAAACTCCACTTTATATATGCATAAAAAAATATCTTAAAGTATTTTATTTATAGTTTTACCTAGATTCCATTAGCTATAAGCGTGTTGATGAATCTTTCTGCACATTTACTAGTGAAGGAAGCCCTTTTCTGGGATTTAGTTGCCTTTTGCCCTCTTTAAATTATTCATTGATCATTGATTTAGCTTGCTTGAAAACTTTGCTCCTTCTTCGTATGCAGCCTCTTTTCACTTAAAATTGTAACCTTGAATTTTTAAAATTCATAAAAAAATGCTTGATAGTAAATTAAAACTAAGAATATTGATATATTTAATTAATATTTCTTTGCCACTATTTCATGCGAAAACTCATTCACGACAGTTAAATTTCACTCTACATGAATGAATG